>PVMS01080824.1_pt1 | contig 11949 bp, 12 predicted proteins | sample 1853461 | NCBI WGS metagenome assembly PVMS01 (sample SAMN08582032, study PRJNA380276) | Marine sediment metagenome, whole genome shotgun sequencing project. | isolation source: ocean sediment barecode stripped | collected 2017
CAAGACGCAATCATTGCGACGCTCGTAACCGATGCGTCAGTAGCTGAGCTGTACGTCAAGCATCAGAACAAAGAGCAGTTGTCTGATGTTGAACACGTGCGAATGTGGAACCAACTTTTTCGGGACATGCTTATGTGGGAACTTGCATTTTCCCGGGTCAGTGAAGGGCATTTCAATGCGGCTCATTGGCGTGATTGGGATAACGCTTACTCGTTACAATTCTTAAGCGAATTTCCACGTTCATGGTGGGCTGAGGCCCGACCTCTTGTTAATGTTGATTTCGCCAAGCACGTTGATGCGATATATGCAGCGGCGGCTGACTAGCGAAATTTCGTTCGGTTGTGCGGCCGCTTTCGGCGTAAGCAGCCACTCAGAATTTCACCGTAACAAGAACCGAACCTATGATTGATCACATTGACTTCGCAGTCGTCGATCTGGAAGTCAGCAGAAAATTCTATAAGACAGTACTCGCCACACTGGGTATCGAGCCCTTTATGGATATCAAAACAGAAGAAGGACGTGAAGGTACCGGATACGGTGATTGAGTATCGCCCGCTAAGGCGGGCTCCTACCCTGCGGGCATCAACGGCGGTAGTTCTTCAGTGGATTCAGCCTCGTCGTCTTTGAGGACAGCGAAAGAACGGATCGCCTTCGCGAGCGCCTCACCATTCCAGTCACCGCCTTGCGGCCCATAGCTCAGGCTCGACAGGTTGCGCAATTCCTCGGCCAGTGGTGCTGACACTCGTGCAGAAATTTCGCCAATACTGCGTGGCGAATCGTCGGGCCATTGCAGCGCAGCCCATTCCAGCATCGCCTGGCGTACGTCGGCGCCGTCACCTGCCAGGGCCGCTTTGCGCGCTGCCTTGAGATGTTTTGCCTGCAGTTTGTGAGTTGGAACCGGTGCAGGTTCGCGTTGTTTCTTCTGCGGCCGCGATGACCACCACCACGTGATCAGAGTAAGCAACCAGACTGCCGCCAGCAACTCGCTAACGCGTCGCCAGAAGCCGCCTGACGTTGATTCACCGGATGGTGCGGGTGCCGCTTCCGCGGTGGCTGCCTCTTCTGCTACCGGTTCCGGAACCGGAGTTTCGCCAGACGGGAGGATGTTGATTGAGCGCTCGGGCAATCGCGCGACCTCCCACGTCGCGGTCTCCGTGTTCCACCACGGCACTTCCAGTGCGGGTAACAGCACGGCGCCGGCTGTTACGCCGATCATCGCGTACTGGTCTTTGCGTTCGCCACGAATGCCACCCGACTCGATGCGCCGACTAAGTTCCGGTTTGTCCGGGTAGACATTAATGCCAGCGGCCGTCGGTGGCTCGAGCGCGGGAATCTGTGTTTCGAGCTGGCCGAGTGCGCTGATCGTGACGTGTCGGGTCAGAGGTTCCCCCGCTTTGATTTCGTCAGCGCTCCTGGACCAGACCTCAGTCAATGTGACCTCTCGCGCCGGCAGCCACACCGCGTCCGGGTATTCGGCGGGCAATGCCGGGATCGGCTCTACCTTCACGGTCTGTGGTTCTGACTCATACACTTTGCGACCGGTAATTCGTCCGTCGCGCAAAACTCGTGCCTCAAATCGGGCCGGGGAAACTTCGATCGTACCGCTCTCCTGCGGATACAGGGCGTAGACGCGCTCGACAACGTTGTATGGCGTGCCGTCAATAACCGCCTCGTAACTGCGATCGTCGCCGGCGAGTTCAGACAAAACCTCCGCACCCGTGATCGTTGGCTCGCGCAATGCCGGTTGCCGTGTCGCGACAGAGCGATAGATCTTGATCGTCAGTAATACCTGCGCCTGAACATAGGTCTCTGCAAAATCGACATCGCTGGTAACGAAAACCTCCGCCTCGCCCGGCGGTGAGTAGCTCGGCTCACTCACTGTAATGACCAATGGCTGGCTTTTCTCGGCGCCCACCGAAATCGGCGGAATCGTGATTCGGCCAGCCGTCCTCGGCATCAGTACATACGTCCAGGTCTTGCTGCGGCGAATCTGCCCGTTGACGATAGTTGTATTACTTAGCTGGCTGCCCTGGCCAATATAGAAGCTCTCGTCGAGCACAGATACATCCGGTTGGCTGTCGATGTTCGCGTCGGAGATCACTTCCAGCGTGAACGACTCGTTGAGCTCGATATCGGCACGGTCAACCCGGGTCACCACAGCTGCCAGCGACTGGGCCGAGACCAGCACGGTCGCCAGGGCGATTAAGACGGTTTTATGCACGTTTGCTCCTACCATGGTTGCACTTCGTCATCGGGCCAGGTGTTGTTGCCATCCTGGTCTTTGCCCGACTTCTGATACTGGTAACGAAATTTGCGTCGCAGCAGGCCACCTGGGTCATTTGGAATGCGGCGCAACCACTGTTCCATCGCCTGCTGTTGTTCCTGCTCACGACGCAGCGCTTCAAGTTCTTCGGGTGTCAGTTGTTGCTGCGATATTTGTTGTTCATTCTGTGCCGCTTCTTCGGCTGCCCGCTGCAGTTCCTCCTGCAGGGCTTCGAGATCTTCCTGGCTCGCCTCTTCACCATCGCGCTGTGATGAGTCGCCCTCAGACTCGCTGTCTGATTGTGCCGAGCTGTCTGAGCTTTCCTGATCCGACTCGCTACTTTCGTCCGACTGCTCGCCCTCGCCCTGCTGGTCGGAAGGCTCCTGCTGATCGCCCTCGTTCTGTTGCTGCTGTTGTTCCTGCGCCTGCTTCAGCAAGTCGCGGTTGTATTCAGCGTCGGCATTCTCCGGATCGATCTCCAATACTTGCTCATAGGCATCGATAGCCGACTCGAACTCTCCCTGTCGCGCCATCGCATTACCGAGGTTGTAGAGACTGCGTGTGTCCTCCTGTGCCGCAAACGCTTGTGCGCTTGCTTCATAGTCCTGTGCCCGATATTGCGCCACAGCTTTCCAGTCCGGATTCTTGAACAGTTCAATCGCCTCTCCGGCCGCGCCCTTTTCCAGCAGCGCCTGCGCCTGTTGATCTCTGGTCTGCCAGAGGTCATCCCAAGTCGACGCGTACGCCTGATTCTCCGGCGGCAAGAGGAACAATAGCAAGACCATGATCCAGCCGCGGCGAAACGCCATGGCTCCGAGTGGCAGCAACAACAACACAAGCCACGGACCTTCCTCGCGCCAACGGTCCGTCGCCAGTGACTCGTCGCTGGCAAGGCGGCTGCCTGCCTCACCGCTGAGCAAGTAATCCAGGTCGCGGTTGTCCGTCGATAATTGTGAGAATCTGCCGCCACCGGCCGTAGCAAGTGCACGTAGCGAATGTGCTTCCAGCCGCGGTACGGCGATATTGCCGGACTGATCCGTGACAAAACCGCCGCCGACTTGCGGGATTGGCGCCCCTTCGCTGGTACCAACGGCGAGAACGGACAATGTGTAGCCCGACGTTTTCAGGTCTCTTGCGACTCTTTCAGCCGCGGGAGATGAACTGCCATCCGTGACTAGCAGCACTTCGCCAACCAGCGCCCCCGCCTGCTCAAGCAATTGCTGGCCTTTCTCTATCGCCGCGATCGGATAACTGCCACGGCTGGGCATGATGTCAGTACTCAAACTATTGACAAGCGCCGCGATCGTATCGGTATCGTTGGTTAGCGGCGTAACAGTGAACGCATTTGCCGAATAGACGACGAGCGCGGTCTGACCGCTGCCGCGTCGCTCAAGCATGTCCAGAACTTTCAGGCGTGCCCGAATCAGGCGACTTGGAGCGACATCCTGAGCATCCATGGAGCGCGACAGATCCAGCGCGACGACGAGCGCCTGATCGGATCGAAACACCGGTTGTTCGATGCGTTGCCATGCTGGTCCTGCGAGCGCTACCGCCGCGATGACGCCGCCGAGACCGAGCGACCACCAGCGATAGTCCGCCTTGCGGGTGGCTGAGCGTGAAAGCACATGCGGTGCCAGCGCCGGGTCCACGACGTTTTGCCAGTTGCCGGGTCCGAGTTGCCTTCGCGCGAGAAGCAGAACACCGACGATGACCAGCGGCACGACCCAAAGCCAGTCGGGTCGCAGGAAATTGAAATCAGCCAGCATCGGTTTGCACCTCTGCGCGCCGGCGAATTACAACGTTTTGCAGCAAACTGACCAGCATCAGGAAAGCAGCCATTGCGAAGGCACCTCCCAATGGCCAGTAATAAAGTGACTTGACGGGCCGAAACCCGGCTTCAGGTTCATCCACAGGTTCAAGTTCGTCGACGAGCCGATAAATATCCTGCAAGCCGGCTGTATCTTTAGCACGGAAGTAGCGGCCGCCGGTCAGCTCTGCAATGCCCGTCAACGTATCTTCGTCAAGATCGGCCGACGGATTGATGTTGCGACGACCGCCGATCAGTGAGGCAACCTCAAGTTGCTCAGCGCCGATTCCGATCGTGTAGATGCGCAACCCTACCTGCTGCGCCAGATGTGCTGCCTTGAGCGGTTCGATTTCGCCGGCCGTATTCGCACCGTCAGTCAGCAGCACCAGCACCTGCTCGCTGCCATCGATCTCCTGGTCGTGGATGCGTTTGACCGCCAGCGTAATCGCATCACCAATCGCCGTCTTCTCGCCCGCCAGGCCGATGAAGGCTTCCAAGAGCAGTATCTTGACCGTCTCGCGATCGAGGGTCAGCGGCACCTGCAAATACGCGCGCTCACCGAACAGGATCAGACCGATGCGATCGCCCTCACGACGACTGATGAAGTCGCTCGCGACCGCTTTGGTCGCAGTCAGTCTGTCGACGCGGCGATTGCCCAGTTCGAAGTCTTTCTGGTCCATGCTGCCTGACAGGTCGACTGCCAGCATCAGGTTGCGCCCCGACACCGGGATGTCCAATTCGTCGCCGATGCGTTCCGGCCGCGCCGCGGACACAACCAGCAACACCCAGGCAACAGCTGCTATCCAAAACCGCCAATTCAAAAGCTGATCGGTATCCGGTCGCTGAGAAATCGTGGAGAAGACAGACAGTGACGGCACCTTAAGTCCGGCATCCTGCAGGCTTGGCGACTCGCTCATCAGCTTGCGAGCCAGAAATGGCAACGGCAAGGCCACCAATACCCAGGGCCAGGCTAGCGACCACATTAGTCTTGCTCCCTTACTGGCGTCGCGAGGCGCTGGCGCACAGCTGCTACAACATCGACGAGGTCCAGTCCGCTAATGTCATCGCCCGGACGACGATAAGGCAGTTCGAGCAACTTACGGCCCGTGTCACTTTGAAAGCGCGGCTGGTCGAGATCACGATCAAGCCACGCCAGCCACTCATCGCCCGTCAAACCGGCCACTTCTATACGTGGCGCGTACGCCAGCATCGTGCGCCGTAAGAGCTCGGACATTTGGCTACTAAATTCGAAGGCATCGTGGTGCTGCTCGAAGCCCGCAGTTAATTCGTTGAGCTGTCGCAGCGCGTGGCGTCTTGCAGCGCCGCGTGCATGCTTGCGCAAGTACAGTCTTAGCAGGTAGCCGAGAGCGACGATGGCGAACACAATGACCAGCCACCAACCCGGCGCCAACGGCCACCAGCCGATTGCCTCAGGCAGGTGCAGATCACGCAGTGGGATTTGCTCGGGATCCATCAGTGCGATCTCCGCCCAAGTGCAGTCTGCAGCGAGGAAACCGGATCGTCCTCGGTCGACAATGGCATCAGGTGCACGCCATAACGGTGACAGAACGCCTCAAGCTCGTGAGTGCGTTTCTCGAATTCTTCGTGATAGTCCCTGCGAGCGGCTTTGGCGAAGGTATCGATCGCTAACTCATCGTCCCATGATACCAGCCGGTAACGTCCGGGTGGCGGCAAGTCGCGTTCCAATGGGTCGTTCAAAAAGACGGCGAGCACTTCATTGTGCTGAGCGACACTTGACAGGTAAGACTGGGCCGCCCGATTAAAGCCAAGAAAATCGCTGAGTATCACCACCAGGCTGCCGGGTCGCGCGACGCGGCGCAGCGCAGACATGGCTTGCGTCAAAGGTGCTTCGTCATTAGCGCCCGGCTCGCGCGCACGGTTATCCCAATCCGGGTGATTGACCAGCTCGTGCACGTAGCGCAGCGCTGCCTGACGCCCGAGTTTGGGCTTCAACTCGCGATGCGTCGTATCGCCGAAGATCAAGCCACCAAGCCGATCGCCGCGATGATGTGCCGCCCAGGACAACAATGCGGCGGCACGACTGGCATTGACTGATTTGAAACAGCCTCTCGTCGCGAAATGCATGTTGGAGCGCAAGTCGACCATGACAAGCACCGGCCGCTCGCGCTCCTCGCGAAACAGTTTGGTGTACGCCGTCGTGCTGCGCGCCGTGACACGCCAGTCGATGCTGCGCGGGTCATCACCAGGTTGATACGGTCGTGACTCATCGAATTCCATGCCGCGGCCACGAAAGTGGGACACGTACGCGCCAGTTTGCAGGGATTTGACACGCAGTACATCGAGCGCGATCGCCCGCGCCGGGCCGTTGAGCCGAATCAACCCCGCCTGACTAACACTGACAGGCGACGCATCTTCATAAAGGTGTTCGAGTCGAGCCACTAGGGAACTCCGACGCCATCCAGAATGCGCTCAATGATGGAATTCGCACTAATACCATCGGCTTCGGCTTCAAAGCTGAGTACCAGCCGGTGGCGCAATACATCCGATGCGACGGCCTGAATATCCTCAGGACCGACGTAGTCGCGACCCGATAACCAGGCATGCGCACGCGCAGCACGATCAATACCCATGCAAGCGCGCGGGCTCGCACCGTACATGACCTGCCCGTCAAGCGATTCGTCCACTTTCCCCGGGTCTCTGGTGGTGACCACGATGTTGACGATGTATTCCTCAAGTTCATCTGCGAGGTGTAAACCCAGGATGTCCTGGCGCGCCTGCATGATCGATTCGAGCGACAACAACTCCGGCGGCTGAAATGCGTCTCGCTCGCCCGCTTTGGCCTCGTTCCGGTTGAGAACGAGAATGCGACGTTCATCCTCTTTCGTTGGGTAGCCAACTTCTACGTGCAACAGGAAGCGATCCAACTGCGCTTCAGGCAACGGATACGTGCCTTCCTGCTCGATCGGGTTCTGCGTCGCCATTACCATGAACAGGTCTTCGAGTTCGTAGCTGCGATCACCTACCGTGATCTGACGCTCTTCCATTGCCTCGAGCAGCGCAGACTGTACCTTCGCCGGCGCACGGTTGATTTCATCCGCGAGAATCAGGTTGTGAAACAGCGGCCCCTTACGAAATTCGAAGGTGCCCTCCTGCGGCCGATAGATATCGGTACCAGTCAGGTCGGCGGGCAGCAGATCCGGCGTAAATTGCAGTCGATGGAAGTCCCCTTCAATGCTCTCCGCAAGGACCTTGATGGCTCGAGTCTTGGCGAGCCCTGGTGCCCCCTCAACGAGCAGGTGGCCATCGCACAACAGCGCGATCAGCATGCGGTTGATCAGGTGTGACTGTCCAATGATCAGGCTGCTTGCGTGCGCCTCGAGTTGTTGGAATTTTTCTACGACGCTCATTCAATACTCCGGACAAAAAATCGGCGTGCCATTTTAGAGAGGATGCGTGGGAGAGCCAACAGGTCGCCATGTTTTTTGCTCTTATTGGCCCTACTTCGGTAATAATGCTCCCACTTCGGACTTACACCGACCCGACACATTGCGAAAAATTCAGAAAAAATGCGCCAATCCGCGCCATTTTTGGGCCGAAATCGGTCTATTGCTGATCGTTGTCGCGGCCTTTTCCGGCTGTAAACCGGCGGGTCAGGCACAGCCATCCGCCGCTGTGTCCGAATCCGGGGCTGTGGCAACCGCGCAAAATCCGGCCCTCAAATGCGGCGCTGACGGCGAATTACGTGGCAGGCTGTATGGCGCAATCGACGCCCAACTGGAGTGGGAAAACTACGACCTCAAATGCAGTGGTATGCCGAGACCAGAAGGCCAAGGCGTCCGCCTGCATTTCGCGGGAACGGTCGACGGTAGCGAGCAGCGTGTCGCCATGATCATCGCAATTCCCGATCTCGGCCGTGAGGCACTGGGCAGGGAATACCGGAGCAAAGTCACGATCATTGAGGAAGGCGTTGGCCGCTTTTTCAACACGCCCAATCTTGACAACTGCCTTACTGACATAACGACACTAATTGCGCTGGATGCCGGTGGCGACCGCTACTCTTTGGGCGGCCTCCTCTACTGCGTCTCCCCGCTTCCTGAAGTTAACGGTGATTCGAGTATCTCCATTCCCGAGCTGCGTTTTCACGGCCTTCTCGATTGGAGTTCCTCGTGAAGAGCTTTCTGTCTGCACTCGTGCTGAGCCTGGCGGTCGGTGTCGCCTTCGCGGCCGACGACGATCTGGATGATGCGTTCGAAAAAGATGTATTGATCATCGAAGCGAGTGAATTCGCCTGCTATCGATTTGACGTGTATCTCGCTTTAAGCCGGGAACAGCAATTACGAGGCTTGATGTTTGTTCGCGAGATGCCGGCGACGACAGGCATGTTGTTCATATACAACTATGTCGCAGTTCACTCCATGTGGATGAAAAACACCTACTTATCGCTCGACATGATATTTGCCCGCCAGGATGGAACGATTGACTCGATCGCGAGGGACACCGAACCCTTATCATTGCGTTCAGTTGCATCGAGCGAGCCTGTCACGTTTGTTTTGGAATTGAATGCCGGCACGACTGAGCGACTAGGTATTGATGAAAACAGTCGACTGATCTGGGCGCCCGCGCAAAGCGATGACGAATAATCAACGCAACTGGACGGTATTCATCGCGGCCGCCGGACTAACGGCTGTTGCGTCAATCCTCTTGCTGAATGCCGCCGGCTATGGCGATGACAATATTCGCTTTCTGCTGAGGATCAGCGCGAGAATCGCCTTTCTGTTGCTCCTGTTTGTGTTCATGGCCAGACCGCTGCGGCAACTGATCAAGACGCCAGGCACTCTGTCGTTGCTAAAGAACCGCCGATTACTAGGTGTTGGTTTTGCGGGCGTGCACACCGCGCACCTCGCCTTGATTTTCTATCGCGTACATCAGGTGCCTGCATTCGAATTCGACTGGCTGGCCCGCCTACCGGGTATCGCTACCTATCTGGTCATGTACCTGATGCTAATTACGTCTTTTGATCGACCCGCCCGGGCAATCGGCGCAAAGAGATGGAAGACCCTGCACAAAATTGGCCTTTACTGGCTATTCATCGCATTTGCGCAAAGAGAAATTCCAAGATCGTTCGACAATCTTGAGACCGCCAACGGGTGGCTCCTGATTTTTATCACGGTGGCGCTCGCAATCCGGCTCACCGCGTTTCTTGGGAGTCGCAGGGCTAAAGGACAGCCGCAATAGAATCCGACAGGTAGCCGACGTTCTCGGCCGTGATGCCAGCTACATTGATGCGGCTTGAATTCACCATGTAGATGCCGAAATCCTGCTTCAGCCTGGCGACATGCTCGGCCGAAATTCCAAGGAAACAAAACATCCCGTTGGCACGCATAAGATGTGAGAAATCATGGTCGGGCGTTTTTTCGATCAGGGCATCATTCAGCAGAACCCGCATGCTCTGCAGTCGCTCTCGCATCTCGTTCACTTCAAGTATCCAGGCGTCGTGCAGTTCCGGGTCATTCAGAATAATGCTGACAACCGCGGCACCGTGGTCGGGTGGAACTGAGTAAAGGGTACGTACGTAGTTGTTCGCCTGACTGGAGACAATGACCTTTGTTGCCGCGTCGGCTGACAAGAACGACAAGGTGCCGACACGATCTCGATACAGGCCAAAATTCTTCGAGCAAGAAGTTGCGACGATTAACTCGGGCACTCGGGCTGCCATATGCCGAATTGCGAACACGTCGTCTTCGACGCTGCGGGCAAAACCCTGATATGCATTGTCGACGAAAGGCAGAAGTTCTCGTTCGACAATGACGTCTGTAATCGCCCGCCACTCATCGTCGGACGGATCGAGTCCGCACGGATTGTGACAACAAGCGTGCAAAAGGACGACATCGCCTTTGGGTACAACTCTCAATGCATCGAGCATCGCGTCGATGTGAATAACGTGCTTGTCAGTGTCGTAGTAAGGATAGGGTTTGAGCTGCAACCCCGCACCACCCAAAAGAGGCTGGTGATTGGCCCAGGTTGGCTCGCTGGCCCAGACTGTCGTGTTCTCATTGGCCCGCAGCAGCAGCCCGGCAGCAACCCGTAGCGATCCGGACCCGCCTGGCGTTTGAATGGTTACCAACCTGCCATTCGATACCGAGTCGGCGAACGTCATTTCCTGCATCGCCTTGTTGAATGTGGCGTCACCGGCAGTGCCGATGTACGACTTGCTGGTTTGGGTTCCTACGAGGCGGTGCTCAGCTTTTTTGACGGTATCAAGGACCGGAGTCTGGCCCGCCGCATTGCGGTAAACGCCGACTCCCAGGTCGATTTTGTTGGGTCGTGGGTCATCGCGATGCTCGGCGATCAGGCCAAGGATGGCATCCGCCGGCATTGCTTGCAGCGATTCGAACAAAGCGGGTCTCCGTGTCAGGTTGTTTAAAGCGTATCGACAGGCGTCTTTAAATACACGATGTCGTTATCTTCGACATCGGGTAAGTGCCCTGCACGAATGTTGACCTGAATCGCGGGCACAATCAACGCCGGCAAGTTCAAAGTCGCATCGCGTTCTTTGCGCATTACTGCGAACTCGGATTTGCTGACGTCTTCTCTGACGTGAATGTTCGCGGCTCGCTGCTCGTCAACCGTGCACTCCCAACGCAGCTCACGGCCGCCAGGCATGTAGTCGTGACACATATAGAGCTTGGTATCGCCGGGTAATGCCAGGACTCGCTGGATGGAGTCGTAAAGTAATTCCGCATCGCCACCTGGAAAGTCACAGCGCGCCGTGCCGAAATCGGGCATGAACATGCTGTCACCCACGAATACTGCCGAGCCGATTTTGTAGCTGACACTGTCATTGGTATGGCCCGGCGTTGCAATAACCTCGCAATCGAGCTCACCAATCTTGAAAGTGTCACCATCTGAAAATAGTCTGTCGAACTGATGGCCGTCCGCGGCGAACGGTGGCCCTAAATTAAAGACGGGCCCGAAGTGCGCCTGCACCCCGCAGATACCTTCGCCGATGGCGACCGCTCCACCCAGTTTCGACTTAATGTACTGCGCGCCCGTAATGTGATCGGCGTGCGCGTGCGTCTCGAGGATCCACTCGACGCCCAGCTTCTCTTTGTGAACGTATTCGACGATGACATCGGACGGTGCTGCATTGATGTGTCCCGATACCATTGAGTACGAGATAACGGGATCGATGACGGCGGCATGGCCACTTTCGTCATCAGACACGACATAGCTCAACGTTCCCGTTGACTCATCGTAAAAATGCTGGATGCGAGCTTCAGACATTTACAAAAACGCCGGCGGATAAGCCGGCGTCTCGTTAGTTATTGCCATTTTAGACTAGCCAAGTCGATCAGGCTTTGGGCGCCCAAACGGAACACCAGCCTCCAGCGGCTACAGCTTTGCCCGGGAAAATCTGGCAAGGACGCCATTCATCACCGTCGTTACCCTGAATCAGCGCGCAATTTGCGCAAGTCTGGTCCGGGGCAGGATTGGCACGCGAAGCCGCATCTACCGTGCTGGCGTCGTGCGTATACTTCATGGCACCGGCCATAGCGTCGTCGGTTTCGAGATGTGGCATGTCCTGTGCGAAAACTTTGCGACCAGGGCTGGCCAAGGCACCTGCGGCGGCAACGGCAGACAATTGAATAAATTTACGGCGTGCAATCTTGCTCAACGGTATCTCCTTCAGTTTCTGTAGCTGGTCCGGAACGTATCCGGCGCCAAGCATTCTAAACGATAATGACCAAACTGCGACGCATTGTAGACAATGTTTATGAACGACAGCATAACGGCAAACGCTCAAGTGAGAATCATTATCATTAATAAGACTCGAGATGTGATATTCGCGGCTGCTCTATGCTGCGCCGCGCTTGCTATCGCCCCCGCCACAGCAGCG
>PVMS01165260.1_pt1 | contig 11948 bp, 11 predicted proteins | sample 1853461 | NCBI WGS metagenome assembly PVMS01 (sample SAMN08582032, study PRJNA380276) | Marine sediment metagenome, whole genome shotgun sequencing project. | isolation source: ocean sediment barecode stripped | collected 2017
ATCGTACGACGCTCTTCCGATCTTTGTGCCGTACGATAAGAGTTCGATATCTCGATCGGCGCGGTCAGTCATTTCGCAGATGACGGTAGTCATCTGCGCGCCATCAGCTATCGGTTGTCAGACGTTGGCTTTGACTTTTTGAATCAACGCAAAGAGCATTCTTCGCAGTTGCGCGACCTCGGATTCAATCTGGTGCAGCTTCGACTGGTTCCCGTAGTCGAGCCTGATTGCGGCGAGTACCTGAGTCTCAAGCTCACAACCCGATCCATAGGCAATCCGGAGAAACCGAAGGAACTCCTTTGGAGTATCGCTTCCGCAGCCCTCGGCGATATTGCTTGGAATTGACAGAGCTGACCGTCGTGGTTGGCTGGACAACCGTAGCGTTCGGAGGACGAAAGCTTTCTGTACCCCCGTAGCAATCGTCGAGTAGAGACATCGAGCGAATCCACACGTGGAGCTTCTTGAAATCTCTCATGCATCCACAAATATCAGATAGCGGAGCTGATTGGAAGCCCTTTGCTGACCGATGACTGAATGCTGACGGCTGATTGCTTCTAGGGCGCAAAGCGGATGTTGGTAATACGGGTCTGGAAGGAACCATCCGGTCGTTCCGGCAGGTTTGTGAGCCAGAGAAGCCAGAATCCGCCGCCGCGAACAGGTAGCTGTATTCGGGACTCAGCGAGTAGCAGTGTTCCTCGTGCGATATGTTCCCACTCCGCCGGATCCTCGGGGACGGTCGCTGCCCAAGCAATGGTGAACGTCGTGCCGGGGGAGCCACTGATGTACACGGTCTCTGGCGTGCCCTGGAGATCGAACACGAGACCAACACCGTCCTTCACTTCGCTGAGCCGTCTCGAGTAGGCCTCGGTCTCCCATGCGGTTGACCGATCACCGTCGGTCGCATTCGGGATCGTGTCATCTCCCTCTGTTCCGTCGCCGAGAGGGTCGTACACGGTGACGGCTGCAGGAATACGGGTGGCATCATTGGTTTGATCGGTGACCTGAGGCGGAACGGTTGTCGTGGACGTGGTGGGCTTGGCCGAAATTGGATAGAGAACGGGCGAACTGGGATCGAAGTTGGCGGCGAGGCCGACCGCGGCGACAAGCGAAATGAGGAGAACTATTGCGCCGAAGAGCGCAAGCGTTCGCCAGGGACGAATCGGGACCTCCTGAGCCGCTGCAACGTGAGGTGCAGCCTGGAGAGAGCGCGCCAACGCAGCTGCATTCAGCGTGCCATCAATCCCACCCCTCAGCGCCTCGTCCACCCCAGGGTCAATGCCATCGATCACATCCGAAGGGAATACGGTGGTGTCATTGGTGCCGGTGATCGCGGCTCGGAGCACTTCGGCAAGAGCCGTGGTGTCGCTCGCAGGATCTGACCAACGTTGGTTTCTGCCGAACGCTCCGAGCTTGACAGGATGGGCCGCCGAGAAGTGGACCGATGACGTGTCGATAGCACCGTGGACACCACCAAGATCGTGAAACTTCGAGAGGGCTAGGCAGAGCCCAGAGGCGTTCGGTAGAAACTCGTCGACTGGAATCGCTTCATCCGCACGAAGCCTGTCGGCGATCGTGACGCCGCCATCCCATTCCGACACCGAGTATGCCGAAGCGGTCGTTTCTGCTGCAGCGAAGACCTTCTGAAGATGGATGTCATTGAGTGCGGCCGCAGAACGAACACTCTCAAGGAACACAACGTGGCGCTCCGATGAGGCCTCAGGGGCGAGATATCTGATGAGGACTGGCCGATCAAGCGACTCGTCCTGTCCAAACCACTCTTCGATATCTCCGTCGCTGCCCAGGCGGATGTTGAGTCGATATCGATCGGGGAGCCGGGGAGGCACGGACCTATCCCGACTTGAGAACTGCCAGCGATTCCGGGAGCTGGACGAACCCCTCGGTCTCGTAGAGGCCGATCGCTGAGGTGTTGTCGAATTGCGTATTCAACAAGATGGCTCTCGAACCGTGACGCCTGGCGCTTCTACTGGCTGCACGTACGAGGCTACGGCCCATTCCCTGGCCCTGCCAATCGGGATGAACTGCGACACGTTGGAGATAGGAGATCGCATGACCGTAGCCAACGACAGCGAACCCGGCGAGGCCCTGGTCGCCGTTCCTTATCACCAGAACGCTCGACTTGGAGGTCGCCTGGGTCGATTCCGCGAGCGCAAGGTCGTCGAATCGCCAGAACGCAGGAAAAGCGACGCGGTCAATCTCGAGCATGGCGGCGAGATCGGGTTCGGCGTCGCGCACCACGAGATGTTGAGGAGCATCAATTGGTTCGTCGAGACCGAGCCGCATGAGAGCCAGGTCGATGTAGTCGGTGAACCCCGCGGATTCCCAAGGCTTCCTCGCGGAGCGTGACAACGGTGTTGACAGGATGGCGGGTGCGCCAGCAAGTTTCAGCTTCTCGACACATGCTCCGATGAAGCCGCTTCCTCCGCGAATGACGCGAAGCGATGCGTCATCCACGGTTGAGTTCCAGGGCCGAGCCTCGGCTCTGGCCCATCCACGGCGAAGCGAAACAGAACCTGGCCAGGTTCCACGCTGAAAAACTCGATGCGGTGTGTCTACTAGTGCCAAGACCTCTCCATGGGTCGCGCCACGCGCCACAGGGTAACCGCGATTCGTGGGGGTCAGGTGCATGGGACAATTGACCATGTCGATGCTGCTCGTAACCCACGAATCAAGTAACGCCCACGTCACTCCATCCGGCCATCCCGAAAGAGTCGATCGACTCCTTCCAGTCATTGACGGAGTGCGTGCTGCATCAACCGAGATCGTCGATCTTGAGGCGCCCGCGGTGGATCGCAGTGTCCTTGAGTTGGTTCACGCACGCGAGTACATCGATGAAGTGGCAGAGTTCTGCGCCCGCGGTGGCGGCGGTCTGGATCCTGACACCTACGTCACACAAGCATCGTTCGCGGCAGCCATGCACGCGGCCGGTGCTGGCCCTGCAGCGGTGGAGTCGCTCGCTGGCAGCGATGTCGACGCAGGCTTTGTTGTGGTGCGACCTCCTGGCCACCACGCGCTGCGAGCTCGTGCAATGGGGTTCTGCCTCTTCAACAATATTGCAATCACCGCCGCGTATCTGAGGAAGCGCGGAGACAGGGTCGCGATTGTCGATTGGGATGTACATCACGGAAACGGAACCCAGGAGATGTTCTATGGAGATCCGGACGTTCTGTACGTTTCCATCCACGAGTTCCCCCTCTATCCGGGGACAGGTTGGATAAGCGAGACTGGTGAAGGGCTGGGCGTGGGTACAACGGTGAACGTTCCTCTTCCTGGCGGGACAGCCGCGGACTCCTATCTGGCTGCTTTCGCTCGAATAGTCCTGCCGGTTGTTGAGGAGTTCTCCCCGGACTGGATACTCATAAGCAACGGATATGACGCGCATCGCCTCGACCCGCTCGGAGGCCTGCTGCTGGAGTCCGAGCACTATGGATGGCTCGCAAAGTCGATCGCGGACCAACTCTCCACTCGGAACGTAATCGCATTTCTCGAGGGTGGGTATGACCTCAGAGCCCTTAGAGAATCTTCTACTGCAACCGTTGATGGGCTCACGGGGAACATCGTTGATTTCGAGTTACCCGCGACCATCGCCGGTTCCGCGAATCGAATGGTAGATCTTGCCATTGAATCTCTCTCCCCATACTGGGAACTTCGTTAAGGAGAGGGGTTCTGCGTCCGATATCGGTTGAGGACAACATGCGTATTTCGGGAGTAGAACGTGACAGATTCCTCAACGAGCCTCGACGAGCTTCTCGAAAAACTCGTCTCACTTGAAGGATCTGATCTGCATCTCAAGGTTGGCTCGCCGCCCGCCTACCGGATCGATGGTCTGCTGCATCCCGCGGAGTTGACACCGCTCTCAGCGGAAGATACGCACAGTCTTCTGTTGAGTCTTCTCCCTGATCGGACCAAGGACTCCATCGACGATCTGACTGACCTCGACTTTGCGTACGGCCGAGCCGGTCTTGGGCGATTCCGAGTCAACGCGTACCGGCAACGAGGATCCGTGAACATAGTTGTACGGTCCGTTGCCCCTGCGGCGAAATCCCTCGCTGATCTCGGTCTGCCAACGGCAGTTACCGATTCGTGCGAGGAGTCAAGCGGACTGATCATCGTCACCGGCCCCACAGGTTCAGGCAAAACGACGACCTGTGCCGCAATGATCGATCACATCAACGCCTCACGCAGAACCACGATCGTGACGATCGAGGACCCAATAGAAGTTCTTCATAGGGACAAGAAATCGATCATCAGCCAACGTGAGGTCGGAGTGGACACGCCATCGTTCACTGAGGGCGCGTACGCGGCTCTTAGACAGGATCCCGACGTGATCTATGTCGGTGAACTCCGCGACAGGGACACCATAGAGGCTGCACTTGTGGCTGCAGAGACGGGCCATCTGGTGATTACAACGATGTACACGCTTGATGCAATGGAGACCGTTCGAAGAATCCTCGACTCCTTCCCTCCCTACCTGGAGCGCCGTACCCGCCAGATGCTCGCCACAACTCTGCGCGCCATTGTTTCGCAACGGCTGATCCCGGCGGCTGACGGAAGCGGGCGGGTGGTTGTAGCTGAGCTGCTCGTCAATACCGAAGCGATTCAGGAGAGGCTGATGGACGCCGAGCGGACGGACGATGTGCTCGAAGTGATGGTTGAGGGTGCCTTCTACGGGATGCAAACCATCGATCAGGCGATCACCAAGAAGTATGAATCTGGTGACATCGCATTCGCCGACGCTCTCATGCATGTGACCGCCCCGAGAGACTTCAAGATCGCGGCCGGTGTCGGCCAGGCCGCAGCGAGTTGATGCCAGGTAGCTGACGGCCGAATCCCTGGCACGGACGCGCTGTCGCGTCATGAATCTTCCTATTCTGTCGGCCATGCCCGAATTCGAATGTCGCGACTGTGGCACATCATTCACATTGCCCGAGTCGATCCTCGACAGATATCCCGGTTGGACGCCCCGTCAATGCCGCGACTGCAGGAATGGGCAGAGTACCGATCAGTCCTCAGGTGGAGACGAGCAGGGGTCGTCGGGTGGCGATCCGGCGACGGGCGTGTTCACCGACGGGAGTTCGTCTCCGAATCCTGGACCAGGAGGATGGGGTGCAGTGTATGTGGAGGAGAATGAGATCATCGATGAGGCGTACGGATATGGTGGAGACACCACGAACAACCGGATGGAACTTCTTGCGCTGATCAAGGCAGCGGGCCTGGTGCCACAAGGCACGCCGGCAATTGTCTATTCGGATTCGAATCTGGCCGTGCGAACCATCAACGAATGGGCAGCTGGCTGGGAGAAGAAGGGATGGCGGCGCAAGAGCGGGCCTGTTCAGAATCTTGATCTCGTCAAGGAGGCGTACCAGGTCTTCACGATGCGGCCTGACCTCGAGGTCGTCTGGATCAAGGCTCATGTCGGGTTCAGATGGAATGAGTACGCCGACGAACTGGCGAACAGGGGAAGGCTTGAGGGCTCGAGATGATCCCTGACCGCATGGCCGCGATGATGTCCGATGATGTTGGAGAGCTCGCGGGGTTGTTTGCTGCGGAGGGATATGTCCTGTATCTGGTTGGAGGGTCCGTGAGGGACTCGCTCCTGGGGCGTGACATTGAGGATCTCGACTTCACGACCGATGCAAGGCCAGACGATATCGAGCGCATTGGAGCGGGATGGGCCAATTCGGTGTATCTGGCCGGGAAGGCGTTTGGGACCATTGGCTTGGTGAAGAACCACCACATCTACGAGATCACGACGTTCCGATCCGAGATGTACCGCGACGATTCCCGAAAACCGGTCGTCTCCTTTGGTGATGACATCGTCGCGGACCTTGCTCGACGCGACTTTACGGTCAACGCCATGGCGATCAGGATCCCCGAGAATCCTGGCGACGAGCCTGAGATGATCGATCCACACGGCGGCCTCCGGGATCTTGCAGCCCAGGACTTGCGTACACCGATGGATCCTGATGTCTCATTCGGTGACGACCCGCTGCGGATGCTCCGACTATTCCGATTCATGTCGACGCTCGGCTTCGCCGCGAGCGAGGATGCGTTGAGGGCGGTCGTGAGGTTGAAGGAGCGGCTTCAGATCGTCTCGGCGGAGAGGATCCGCAACGAGTTCGACAAACTCATTGTGGGCGACCATGTCGTTGGTGCCCTTGAGGCGCTCGTCGACAGCGGTCTGGCAAATGAGTTCATTCCTGAGTTGCCTGCACTCGCCGTTGAACAGGATCCGATCCACAAACACAAGGATGTCCTCGCTCACACGATCGCTGTGGTTGGCAAATCCGGTCCAAGTCTTCGGCTGAGGCTTGCCGCATTGTTCCACGATATCGGGAAGCCAGCTACGCGGGAGTTCGGAAAGGGCGGCGTATCCTTCCACCATCACGAGGTCGTGGGTGCTCGCATGACGCGCGTGCGCATGAACGAACTGCGATATCCCAAGGATATAGTCAAGGACACATCACAGCTTGTGTTTCTGCACATGCGTCCCCACACCTACAAGATGGGTTGGACCGATTCGGCGGTCCGTCGCTATGTGCGGGACGCCGGTCCTCTGCTCAAGGACCTGAACGAGTTGGTTCGGTGCGATGTGACCACTAGGAATGAGCGCCGGGCACGCACGATCTCGAAACGCATCGACGATCTGGAGGCGCGCATCGACGAGCTCGCCGCGAGGGAGGCACTTGACAGCCTGCGGCCACCCATTGACGGCAACGATGTCATGCAGCATTTGGGGCTCAAGCCATCACGTCAGGTTGGCGAGATCATGAACATGCTGCTTGAGCACCGCATTGAGGAGGGCCCCTACACGGAAGAGGAGGCCTACGCGATCCTGGACGACTGGGCAGCATCGCGGTAGATCTTTACGTCCGCTATATGTATATGGAGTTGCATATGCGTATACTGATTTGATGTACTCTGTCGCAATTCTTGGAGCCTCCGGCTACGCCGGTGGCGAACTGATCAGATTCGTGGACAACCATCCTGGTTTCGTGGTGTCCTTCCTCGGCGCATACCGCAGCGCGGGGGAGACACTCGGTGCGGTGCATCCACAGCTATCGGGCGGAGACAGGACGCTCGAGGCGTTCGATCTCGACGGGGTCTCTGAGGCCGATCTGATCTTCATGGCCCTGCCCCATGGCGCATCGGGGGAACCCGCCATGCAACTTGCCGACAGTGGGTCCAAGATCGTCGATCTTGGAAGCGACTTCAGACTGGACACGCCAGAGAGGTATCTCGAGGCGTACGGCCATGATCACCCGTACCCGGAGGAACTCGGCGAGTGGGTGTACGGTATTCCTGAACTCTTCGGCGACTCGATCGCCCGCAGTGATCGAGTCGCAGCCCCTGGGTGTTATCCAACGTCGGCGATCATTCCGCTCGCCCCACTCCTCGAAGCAGGACTCATCGAATCCATGGGCATTGTGGTGGACTCGATGTCTGGTGTCTCTGGCGCTGGTCGAGGCACGTCAGAGGCATTGATGTACGGTGCCATCAATGAGTCGGTAAAGGCGTACAGTGTTCTGACGCACAGGCATCGTCCCGAAATGGAACGGGCACTCGACATGCTCGGTGGCACCGCGACATCGGTGCTTTTCACCCCGCATCTCGTACCGATGCAGCGTGGTCTTCTCTCAACGGTCTACGCACACGCGACAGCCGATACCACCCTCGAGGCCCTCACCGATGCATTCGACGGGCAGTATGGAGACGCACCCTTCGTGAGGCGTATCGATGACGTGCCGGAGACCCGCTGGGTTGTTGGATCCAACAATCTCATAGCTTCGATCCATCTCGATGAACGGACTTCGACAGTGGTAGTGGTCTCGGCTATCGACAATCTCGTGAAAGGTGCGGCAGGTCAAGCGGTGCAGAGCGCCAATCTGATGTTCGGTTTTGACGAATCCACCGGGCTACCGAGTGAGGGGTGGATGCCGTGAGTGTCACCGCGGCAGTCGGATTCTCGGCCTCGGGTGTCGCTGCCGGAATCAAACCCGATGCTCTTGATATAGCTGTGATCGTCGCCGACGAGCCAGTTCCCACGGCTGGAGTGTTCACACTGAATCAGGCTGCCGCCGCGCCTGTCGTTCTCGACAGGGAGAGCCTGGGACGGAGCGCCCTCAAACGAGGCATCGTGATCAACTCCGGTTGTGCAAATGCAGCGACCGGAGACCAGGGTATTGCAAATAGTTTGGCGATGGCCGGAACACTGGCAGACCAGATCGGATGCGAACCTGGTGACGTACTCGTGAGCTCGACAGGCACGATTGGCCCCCAGCTACCGATGGATCTGGTTCTCCCTGGTATCAGATTCGCAGCGTCCCGAATCTCAACCACTGAGGAGTCCGCGGTACTTGCTGCCAGGGCCATATTGACGACCGACTCCGTCATAAAGCAGTCCGTTGCCGGGGGCGACAATTGGGTTGTAGGAGGTATGTCGAAGGGATCTGGAATGGTCAGGCCGAATATGGCAACGATGCTGGCGTTCATCACAACCGATGCTCTGGTCGAGCCCACGGTTCTCAACGACGTTCTCAGGTCCGCTGTCGACGTGTCATTCAACTCACTGAACATCGATGGCTGCGAATCGACGAATGACTCAGTCATTGTCATGGCTTCAGGTGCTTCACGCATTGTTCCTGACCACGACCAGTTCGCATCGGTGATGGAAGAGGTGTGTCGTGACCTCGCGCTCCAGATGGCAGCGGATGCCGAAGGTGCCTCGCGAGTTGTCACCATCGACGTGAACGGGGCGTCCGACGACGGCTCCGCGCGGGCACTCGGTCGCACAGTTACCGATTCGGCGCTCGTGAGATCCTCCTTCTATGGGGGAGACGTGAACTGGGGGAGAATCCTCGGAGCACTCGGTACATCTGTCATCGACATCGATCCCGCGAGGATCACTGTCGGATATGAGGGTGTCACCGTCTTCGAGGAGGGGATGGTGGCAGCCTTCGACGAGCCTGATCTGCTCGAGACGATCGAGGCAGGCGATTTCTCGATCACCATCGATCTGGGTGATGGTGACGGCCGGGCGATCGTCGTCACAACGGATCTCACGCCGGAGTACGTGGCGTTCAACGGAGAACGATCATGACCGGGCATACGACACCACACGCCGCGAAGCCTCGTATTGCATCGACAATGGGCAAGGCAGGCATCTTCTCGGAGGCACTGCCGTTCATCAGCCGCTTCAGGGGAACCACAGTCGTCATCAAGTACGGCGGCTCGGCAATGGTCGACGATCTGCTGCGCGGCACGTTTGCCGATGACGTTGCAATGTTGCACTACGTGGGGATAAGGCCCGTCATCGTGCATGGCGGCGGTCCACATATCTCGAAAGCCATGGGGCAACAGGGCATCGAACCACAGTGGATCGAAGGTCTCAGAGTCACAGACGAACACACCATGAGAGTTGTCCAGGCCACTCTTGTTGGGGAGATAAATCCCGATATCGTGCGGCTCATCAACAACCACGGGTCTGTTGCAGCAGGGGTGTCCGGACTCGACGCGAATCTGTTCGTCGCCGAGCCCGAGGATGAGCGCCTCGGCTTCGTGGGGAGAGTTACGAGAGTCAACACCGGCCTCGTCGAAGGCCTCCAGGATCAGGGGTATGTACCTGTGGTGGCGCCCATTGCGCGCGGGGAGGACGGCGCCAGCTACAACGTCAATGCCGACATCGCAGCGAGTGTGCTCGCTACTGCCCTTGGTGCCCAGAAGCTCGTGTATCTGACCGATGTCGAGGGCCTCTATCGGAATCTCGGCGACCATGACAGTCTCATATCCCGAATCACAACCCCAGAGCTGGTGAAGCTCATCGAGGGAGGGTCTGTCTCGGCCGGCATGCTGCCGAAGCTCAGATCAGCCATCGATGCCGTCGATAGCGGTGTCGACCAGGTGCACATCCTCGATGGCCGGATGCAGCACGCCCTGTTGTTGGAGATATTCACGCCTGAGGGCATCGGAACGATGATCACGATGGAGACCAGACCGTGAGAGCCGACACCAACGCCAGACGACGCGAGATCAGGAGCCTTGTCGACACCGGTGACATTGCAAGTCAGAGCGATCTCCAGATGCTGCTCGCCGAGAAGGGATTCGAGGTGACACAGGCGACCATTTCACGTGATCTCGACTCGGTGGGCGCCCAGCGCATCAAGGACAACGGTGGCTTCAGATATCGGATATCGCGCCACGCCGACGCTGACAACGAAGCCCTTGAAGCGTCGTTCGAGGCGATCGATGAGTTCGTCGAGAGCCTCGTCACGTCTGGCAATCTCATCGTGCTGAAGGTGCCCCCGGGCGCCGCGCAGTTCGTCGCAAGCCGCATTGATGAAGCCGAGTTGGACGGTTCGCTCGGAACGATTGCAGGAGACGACACCATCCTCGTCATCGCTGACGAACAAGTGGGCGTTGCAACACTCTCACGGAGACTTACAGGAACGGAGCAAACCCATGGCGAGTGACATCAAAAAGGTCGTATTGGCCTACAGCGGCGGCCTCGACACATCGATCATCCTCAGGTGGATCAAGGAGGAGTACGGCGCAGAAGTTGTCACATACACGGCTGACGTTGGGCAGGGAGAAGAGGTGGAAGAGGCGCGGGTCAAGGCGCTTGAGACGGGCGCGACCGAGGCGATCTGTGAAGACCTCACAGAGGAGTTCGTGACCGACTATGTGTTCCCCGCCTTTCGAGCGTCCTCGCTCTACGAGGGCTACTACCCCATGGGCACTTCGCTTGCGCGACCGGTCATCTCAAAGGGTCTCGTGAGAGCTGCCACCGAGACCGGCGCCGACGCCATTGCGCACGGTGCCACAGGCAAGGGAAACGACCAGGTGCGTTTCGAGCTCTCGGCGTACGCTCTCAAGCCAGACATCAAGGTGATAGCTCCGTGGAGGGAGTGGGACCTCAAAGGCCGAGCAGATCTCGTCGCATACGCGGAGCGCCATGGAATCCCTATCCCTGTTACCCCGGAAAAGCCGTATTCCACCGATGCCAATCTACTTCACATCTCGTACGAGGGTGGCGTCCTGGAGGATCCTTGGAACCCGCCGCCGGAGAACATGTTCACGATGACGGTGAGCCCGGAGGCCGCGCCAGACGAGCCAGAGTTCGTGACCATCGGATACGAAGCGGGCGATCCCGTATCAATCGACGGTGTGAGGATGTCTCCCGTTGAGATCCTCACCAAGGCAAACCAGCTCGGCGGACGGCATGGAGTTGGCAGGGTGGATATTGTCGAGAACCGTTTCGTTGGCATGAAGAGCCGCGGCGTCTACGAGACACCAGGAGGGACCCTTCTCTATCACGCCCACCGAGCGGTTGAATCTTTGACGCTCGACCGTGAGGTTGCCCATCTGCGCGACGAACTGTCCAACCGGTACGCGGAGATGGTGTACAACGGATTCTGGTTCGCACCCGAGCGCGAGGCGCTGCAATCGTTCATGGATGACGTGCAGAAACCGGTTACCGGCGAGGCAAGGATGAAACTGTACAAAGGACAAGCGATCGTTGACGGGCGCCGTTCGGATACCCATGGCCTCTACGACGAGGCAACCGTGACGTTCGAGGCTGATGATGTGTACAACCAATCCGACGCGGAGGGCTTTATCCGCCTTCAATCGCTCCGGCTCCGCATGTTTGCGGAGAAGAGGCTGGGCGAAGGTGAATGAACGACAGATGGCGTGTTCCAATTCTCATGCCTCTCCCCTGGTGCGAGAGGTGCGAGGAGCGCAGCGACGAAGCGGAGAGGGGGCAAGCGTGAGCCGCACCCCCTCTCTGACCCTCGCTACGCTCGGCCCATCTCTCCCACCAGGGGAGAGAGTGAAGAAGGGCAATGTGTCGAGCGGAGTGCGGTTATGACTCTGTGGTCGGGTGGGCGTTTCGATGAGGAGCCGTCTGAGGAGCTGTGGCGGTTCACGGTGGA
>PVMS01038098.1_pt1 | contig 11947 bp, 24 predicted proteins | sample 1853461 | NCBI WGS metagenome assembly PVMS01 (sample SAMN08582032, study PRJNA380276) | Marine sediment metagenome, whole genome shotgun sequencing project. | isolation source: ocean sediment barecode stripped | collected 2017
GTATTGCGTTCGCCTCACGTTAATAAAAAGTCGAGAGAACAATTTCAGTTAAGTGCTTATAAAAGAATTTTGGATATTTATAGTTCTTCATCGAAAACAATTGATGCTCTGATGAAATTGGAGTTGCCAAGTGGTGTTGAGTTAGAGATCAAGGTTTAAAAAATTAATAGCAGGCGTGATTTATCACGTCATGCAATGGGCGTGATTTATCACGTTTTGGATAGACGTGATGAATCGCGTTTTAGGGTAGACGTGATGAATCACGTCTCAACATGTCCGGAGCGATTGACGAAGGAAAAACGGTAAAAATACATTCAGGGTTGAAGTATTTTGACCCTGTTTTAATTGGAAATAATTCCTCTAAAGAGGGATCTCATATAGAATTGAATAGAATAATAAATAATTAAATAATTAAATAATGTCTGGGTTAATAGGTAGAAAATTAGGAATGACCAGCATCTTTGACGAAAATGGAAAAAATATTCCATGTACGGTTATAGAGGCAGGTCCTTGTGTAGTTACCCAAGTCAGAACCGAAGAGGTTGACGGGTATAACGCCTTGCAGCTTGGTTTCGATGACAAAGCAGATAAGAAGACTTCTAAAGCGCTTAAAGGGCACTTTAAGAAAGCGGGTACTTCTGCTAAAAAACGTGTCGTTGAATTCCAAGGATTTGAGCAAGAATATAAATTAGGTGATCAAATTACAGTTGATCATTTTGAGGAAGGTGAATTTGTTGATGTTTTAGGAACATCAAAAGGAAAAGGATTTCAAGGTGTTGTTAAACGTCATGGATTTGCAGGTTCCGAGAGAACACATGGTCAGCAGAGTATGGGTAGAGCGCCAGGATCAGTTGGTGCGGCATCTTATCCTGCTCGTGTATTTAAGGGAATGCGCATGGGAGGCAGAATGGGTGGAGACAATGTCAAAGTGCAAAACCTTAGAGTTTTAAAAGTGGTTAAAGATAAAAATCTTTTGGTAGTAAAAGGTGCTGTTCCTGGCCATAAGAATTCATTTATAATTATTCAGAAATAATGAAAGTAGCTGTTATAGACATCAACGGGAAAAAGACTGGAAGAAATGTTGAGCTTTCAGATGCTATTTTTGCAATAGAGCCGAATGATCATGCCATTTACCTAGATGTAAAACAACATTTAGCAAATAAAAGGCAAGGAACTCACAAGGCTAAAGAAAGAGCAGATATTAAGGGGAGTACTCGTAAGATCAAAAAGCAAAAAGGAACTGGTACAGCACGTGCTGGTAGCATAAAGTCTCCTATTTTTAGAGGTGGAGGAAGAGCTTTTGGTCCAAGGCCAAAAAGTTACTCTTTTAAATTGAATAAAGGATTAAAGCAATTGGCTCGTCAATCTGCGCTATCAATTATGGCAAAAGAAGATAAAATTATAGTGTTGGAAAAGTTTGATTTTGATGCCCCAAAAACAAAAGAATTTATCAAAGTTTTAAGAGCTTTAGAGCTGGAAAATAAAAAATCTTTGTTTGTGTTGGAGGAGTTAAATAATAATGTATATTTGTCATCACGAAATTTAAAAAGTACTAAAGTTGTAAGAAGCTCACAATTAAACACTTACAGCGTTTTAAATGCTAATAAATTAGTACTGTCTGAAGAGAGTTTGGAAGGAATTGAATCAAAATTCAGCAAGTAATATTATGAGTATATTGATAAAACCTATAATAACGGAAAAAGCAACAGATCAAAGCGAGTTGAATAACTGCTTTTCTTTTGTTGTGAAAAAAACTGCAAATAAGATTGAAGTGAAAGAGGCAGTGGAGAGTGCTTATGGTGTAACTGTTAAGGGAGTGAGAACGATGATTTATCCTGTTAAACACAAAACAAAATTCACAAAGAGTGGCGTTGTATCTGGAAAAACAGGAGCTTATAAGAAGGCTATTGTACAGTTAACAGAAGGTGAAAATATTGATTTTTACAGCAATATCTAAGATAAAGTTATGGCATTAAGAAAATTAAAACCAATAACCCCGGGGCAACGATTTAAAGTTGTAACAGACTTTGATGTTGTTACAACGGATCGACCTGAGAAGAGTTTATTGGCTCCAATTAAGAGATCGGGTGGTAGAAATAGTGAAGGTAAAATGACGATGCGCTATATCGGTGGTGGTCATAAAAAAAGATACCGACTCATAGATTTCAAAAGAAATAAGGATGGAATACCTGCAACAGTTAAATCTATTGAATATGATCCAAATCGTACGGCATACATAGCCTTATTGTATTATACTGATGGAGAAAAGAGATATGTTGTTGCACAAAATGGATTGAAAGTCGGGCAAGAGTTGATATCAGGAGAAAAAGTGGCGCCTGAAGTTGGTAATACAATGTTTTTAAGTGGAATACCACTTGGAACGGTAATTTCTTGTATTGAGTTGCGACCTGGTCAGGGAGCGGTAATAGCGAGAAGTGCCGGTTCATTTGCTCAGTTAATGGCAAGAGAAGGCAAATATGCAACGATCAAGTTGCCATCGGGTGAGATAAGACTAATCTTAGTTACCTGTAAAGCTACTATAGGAGTTGTATCAAATTCAGATCATCAGTTAACAGTTTCTGGTAAAGCAGGTAGACACAGATGGTTAGGTAGAAGACCTAGAACTCGTCCTGTTGCCATGAATCCTGTTGATCATCCGATGGGAGGTGGAGAAGGAAGAGCATCTGGTGGACATCCAAGATCGAGAAATGGAATTCCGGCTAAAGGATTTAAGACTCGTTCAAAAACTAAAGCGAGTAACAAACATATTGTTGAACGTAGAAATAAATAATAGTAAGATATAGAATATGGCACGTTCATTAAAAAAAGGACCTTACGTTTTTCACAAACTAGATAGAAAAGTCCAAAAAAGTATAGACTCAGGCAAAAAGGCAGTTATTAAAACATGGTCGAGAGCCTCAATGATTACACCTGATTTTGTTGGTCAAACAATAGGTGTTCACAATGGTCGTCAATTTGTTCCTGTATATATAACAGAGAATATGGTAGGACATAAATTGGGAGAATTTTCACCAACACGTTCATATAGAGGACATGCGGGGTCAAAAAATAAAGGAAAAAAATAGGTTGTAATTATGGGAGTTCGAAAAAAACTTAGAGCAGATCAACTTAAAGAGGCACGTAAAAATACATATGTAGCCAAACTTAAAGGTTGTCCTACATCACCGAGAAAGATGCGATTGGTGGCAGACTTAGTAAGAGGAGTCGAGGTTGAAAAGGCATTACAGATCTTAAAATTCAATGCAAAGGAATCCTCTATAAATCTTGAGAAATTGATGTTATCTGCAATTGCAAACTGGCAGGCAAAAAATGAAGATGAAAATATTGAAGATGCCGGATTATATGTGAAGGAAATTTATGTGGATAGTGCAACAATGTTGAAAAGGTTACGTACGGCTCCACAGGGTCGAGCACATAGAATTAGAAAACGTTCAAATCATGTAACGTTGATTTTAGGAACGAATAATTTAAGTAATTAATAGAGCATGGGACAAAAGACAAATCCAATTGGAAATCGTTTAGGAATTATCAGAGGATGGGAATCTAACTGGTACGGAGGAAATGATTATGGTGATAAACTTGCGGAGGACAGTAAAATCCGTAAATATATTCATGCTAGATTAAATAAAGCTAGTGTTTCCAGAGTAATTATTGAGCGAACTCTTAAACTTGTAACCGTTACTATCACTACTGCCAGACCAGGTATAATAATTGGTAAAGGTGGGCAAGAGGTAGATAAGTTGAAAGAGGAACTTAAAAAGATTACCGGGAAAGAAGTGCAAATCAATATCTTCGAAATTAAGCGTCCGGAGCTTGATGCGAAATTAGTAGCGGCAAGTATTGCTCGTCAAATTGAAAATAGAATTTCATATAGAAGAGCAATAAAAATGGCTATTGCATCAACCATGCGGATGAATGCTGAAGGTATAAAAGTGCAGATTTCTGGTCGTTTAAATGGCGCTGAAATGGCAAGATCTGAAAACTATAAAGAAGGTAGAATTCCTCTATCTACATTTAGAGCAGATATTGATTATGCATTAGAGGAATCCAATACAACATATGGAAAAATAGGTGTGAAAGTTTGGATTATGAAAGGTGAAGTTTATGGTAAGAGAGAGCTAAATCCATTAGTTGGCTTGTCAAAAAAAGGCAAAGGTGGAGTTGGTAAGAAAGGATTTGGAATGAATAAACCTCGCAGAAGATAATTTTTTTAAAGTTTAAAAAATGTTACAACCGAAGAGAGTAAAATATCGTAAAGTACAGAAGGGTAAGGGAAATATGAAAGGGAACTCGCAAAGAGGCCATCTACTTTCCAATGGAATGTTCGGAATAAAATCTCTAGAACAGGATTTGCTGACTTCTCGTCAAATTGAAGCTGCAAGGATTGCTGCAACACGATATATGAAAAGACAAGGTAGTTTGTGGATTAAAATTTTCCCGGATAAACCGATTACTAAAAAACCATTAGAAGTTCGTATGGGTAAAGGTAAAGGTGCTCCTGAATATTTTGTCGCTGTTGTTAAGCCAGGAAGGATAATGTTTGAAGTAGGTGGTGTGCCTATCGAAGTTGCAAAGGAAGCGTTACGTTTAGCGGCTCAGAAATTACCAGTTAAAACGAAATTTGTTGTTGCGAGAGATTATGACAACGCATAATTTTAAGAAGATGAAATCTCGAGAATTCGAGATTACATGTGAAAAAAAATAATAGAAAACACATGAAACAATCGGAAATTAAAGAATTATCAGTGGAAGATCTAAAAGAGAAACTAGGTATCTTCAAGAAAAATTATACTGATTTGAAACTTGCTCATGCAATTTCACCTTTAGAATCACCAATGCAATTAAAAACAGTTCGTAGAGCCGTTGCCAGAATTGCTACAGAATTAACTAAAAGAGAATTACAATAATTGTAATTGATTAGAAAGATGGAAAAAAGAAATCTTAGAAAAGAAAGAGTAGGTGTAGTTTCAAGTAACAAAATGGAGAAATCGATAGTAGTTGCTGAAGTTAGACGTGTAAAACACCCTCTGTACGGAAAATATGTATTGAGTACAAAAAAATATGTTGCACACGATGAAACGAATGATTGCAATATTGGAGATAAGGTGAAAATAATGGAGACACGTCCATTAAGCAAGTCAAAGCGATGGAGATTAGTAGAAATATTAGAAAGAGCTAAATAATATGTTACAACAAGAATCAAGATTAAAAGTAGCCGATAATACAGGAGCCAAAGAAGCTCTTGTGATTCGTGTACTTGGCGGAACCAAAAAAAGATATGCTTCCGTAGGAGATAAAATTGTAGTAGCAATTAAAGATGCTACTCCAAATGGTACAGCTAAAAAAGGTCAAGTTAGCCGAGCAGTTGTGATAAGGACTAAAAAGGAGGTTAGACGTAGAGATGGGTCCTATATCAGATTTGATGATAACGCATGTGTTTTATTGGATGCAACTTCGGGTGAAATGAGTGGAACCCGTGTTTTTGGTCCGGTGGCGAGAGAACTTCGTGAAAAAAAATTCATGAAAATTGTATCACTAGCACCAGAAGTGCTTTAATATTAAGAGAAATGACAAAGTTGAAAATTAAGACTGGAGATACAGTGAGAATTATTACCGGAGAGCATAAAGGTGAAGAAGGTAAAATTGTAAAGGTTTTTATTGAAAAGAAAAGAGCAATTGTTGAAGGAGTGAATATGGTTTCCAAGCATACTAAACCTAGTGCTGAAAACCCACAGGGAGGAATTGTGAAAAAAGAAGCGGCAATTCATATTTCGAATCTAATGTTATTGGAAAATGGTGAGACTACAAGAGTTGGATATAGAATGGATGGTGATAATAAAGTTAGGTTTTCAAAAAAATCTAAAGAAGTAATATAGTTATGGAAAATAAACCTAGACTTAAGGAAGACTATAATAGCAGAATCAAAGCTACTTTGATCGAAGAATTCGGTTATAAAAACGAAATGCAAGTTCCTAAATTACAAAAGATCGTAATTAGTAAAGGAGTTGGTGCTGCAATAGCAGATAAAAAATTAATAGAATATGCCTTGGAAGAATTGGCCTCAATTTCTGGTCAAAAAGCAGTTTCTACTATTTCGAAAAAGGATATTGCAGTTTTTAAATTACGTAAAGGAATGCCTATTGGTGTTAAAGTAACTCTACGTCAGCAAAAGATGTATGAGTTTTTAGATAGATTGGTTACAGCATCATTACCTCGGGTAAGAGATTTTAAAGGTATCAAGGCTAATGGTTTTGATGGAAGAGGAAATTATACTTTGGGAATTACGGAACAGATTATTTTTCCTGAAATCAATATTGACAAGGTTAACAAAATTGGTGGTATGGATATCACTTTTGTTACATCGGCTAATACTGATAAAGAAGCCAAATCATTATTACACGAACTAGGTATACCATTTAAAAAGAATTAAAGATGGCAAAAGAATCAATGAAAGCTCGCGAAGTAAAAAGAGCTAAAACAGTTGCAAAATATGCTAAAAAAAGAAAAGCTTTAAAAGAAGCTGGAGATTATGATGCATTGCAAAAATTACCAAAAAATGCATCTCCAGTAAGAATGCACAACCGTTGTAAATTAACAGGTCGTCCAAAAGGGTATATGCGTCAATTTGGTATTTCTCGTGTAACTTTTCGCGAAATGGCAAATCAAGGATTAATACCGGGTGTTAGAAAAGCAAGCTGGTAAAATAATAAATTGGTTTCAGGTTTAATCCCAGATTTTCAGGATTAAAAACCAAGACCGCAAATTTAAATATATGTATACAGATCCAATAGCAGATTATTTGACAAGAATAAGAAATGCAGCAAGTGCAAAACATAGAGTAGTTGAAATTCCAGCCTCTAATTTGAAAAAAGAAATGACTAAAATATTATTCGATCAAGGATATATTTTGAGTTATAAATTTATTGAGAATAAAGTTCAAGATTCTATAAAAATTGCTTTGAAATATGATAAAGTTACAAAGCAACCGGTTATTAAGGAAATTAAGCGTATTAGTACACCTGGGTTACGTAAGTACTCAAGTGCTTCTGAAATGCCAAGAGTATTGAATGGATTAGGTATAGCAATTGTTTCTACTTCTAGAGGTGTGATGACTAATAAAAAAGCTCGTCAGGATAATGTAGGGGGAGAAATTTTATGTCACGTTTATTAATAAAGTATTTAAGATGTCAAGAATAGGAAAAAGCCCAATAGCAATTCCCGATGGAGTTACAGTGGAAATTAAGGACAACGTGATTACTGTAAAAGGTAAGCTAGGCGAGTTATCTCAAAAAATTGATGAGATTACGATAAAAAGTGAAGATGGAACCTTAAAATTGGAGAGACCATCGGAAAGTAAAGATCATAAATCAAAACACGGATTATATAGAGCTTTGGTTAATAATATGGTCAACGGTGTAAATACAGGTTGGACAAAAGAATTAGAATTGGTTGGAGTAGGTTATAGAGCTTCAAATCAAGGTCAAAAATTGGATTTGGCTTTAGGTTATTCACACAATATCGTTTTGGATATCGCTCCAGAAGTGAAAGTGGAAACAATTTCTGAAAAAGGTAAGAATCCATTGATAAAACTAACTTCATTTGATAAACAATTGGTTGGTCAAGTGGCAGCAAAGATTCGTTCTTTCCGTAGCCCTGAACCTTACAAAGGAAAAGGAGTTAAGTTTGTAGGAGAACAATTAAGAAGAAAAGCAGGTAAGACTGCATAATTTATAAAGTTATGGCATTAACAAAACTTGAAAGAAGACACCGTATCAAGAATAGAATTAGAAAGATTGTCTCCGGAACAACAGCTAATCCTAGATTATCGGTATTTAGAAGTAACAAAGAGATTTCGGCACAATTGATTGATGATGTATCAGGTAACACTTTAGTTTCTGCATCATCTAGATCAAAAGAGATCACCAAAGGAAATAAAATAGAAGTGGCCGTAGCCGTTGGTAAAACATTGGCCGAGAAAGCCCAAAAATCAGGTATTGAAACTTGTTCTTTTGATAGAAATGGATATTTATACCATGGAAGAATCAAGGCATTAGCTGATGGAGCAAGAGAAGCAGGTTTAAAATTTTAAGAATATACCATGTACAAAAAATATAAAAACGTAGAAAGAGTAAAACCTAGTGGTTTAGAATTGAAAGATCACTTGGTTGGAGTACAAAGAGTTACCAAGGTAACGAAAGGTGGTAGAACTTTTAGTTTTTCGGCTATCGTTGTAGTAGGAAATGGAGATGGTGTAGTTGGTCATGGAATGGGTAAGTCTCAGGATGTTGCATCAGCTATTGCTAAGGGAATTGAAGATGCTAAGAAGAACTTAGTAAGAATTCCTATTATCAAACAAACTTTACCTCATGAGCAAAAAGGTAAATATGGCGGTGCAAAGGTATATTTAAGACCGGCATCCCATGGTACCGGAGTAATTGCAGGTGGAGCTGTACGTGCGGTACTCGAATCTGTTGGAGTTCATGATGTATTATCAAAATCTCAAGGTTCGTCAAACCCACACAATGTGGTTAAAGCAACATTTGATGCTCTATTAAATTTACGTGACGCAAAGACTATTGCAATGCAAAGAGGTATTTCGTTAGAAAAAGTGTTCAACGGATAAAAGTATTTTACGATGAAAAAAATAAAAATTAAACAAGTACGTAGTAAAATAAGACGCCCAAAGAATCAGAAGTTAACGCTAGAAGCTTTGGGTTTACATAGAATTGATCAGGTAGTTGAACACGATGCAACACCCTCAATTTTAGGAATGGTAAAAACAGTTAATCATCTGATTTCTGTAGAAGAAATTAAATAAGATATCGAGTTATGCAATTAAGTAACTTACAGCCTGCAAAAGGTTCAGTAAAAAAAGGTAAACGAATAGGTAGAGGAGAAGGCTCTGGAAAAGGAGGTACCGCTACAAGAGGTCATAAAGGACAAAAATCCAGATCTGGTTATTCAAGAAAAATTGGTTTTGAAGGAGGTCAGATGCCTTTGCAACGAAGAGTGCCAAAATTTGGATTTACAAATATCAATCGTAAAGAATACCAAGGTATTAATTTAGATAAATTACAACAATTGGTGGATGATGGTAAGATCAAGGATACTGTTACTATTGATGTTTTAATTGAAAACAGATTGGCCCGAAAAAATGATTTGGTAAAAATATTAGGTAGGGGAGAGTTAAAAGCAAAATTGAATATAGCGGTACATAAATTTTCAGCCACAGCGAAAGCGGCTATAGAAAAGGCCGGTGGAGAAGCAACTACCATTTAATTAAATTGATCAATTGATTTAAATGAAAAAATTTATTAGTACCATCCAAGATATTTGGAAAATTGAAGAGCTTAGAGGTAAAATTCTACTCACGTTAAGTTTAATGGTTGTCTATCGTTTGGCGGCTCAAGTGCCTTTACCGGGTATTGATCCTACTCAGTTGGCCGGCATAGCTGATAAAACTTCTGGAGGCTTATTGGGAATACTTAATATGTTTACAGGTGGAGCTTTTGCAAATGCATCGGTGATGGCCTTGGGTATTATGCCTTATATTTCTGCATCGATTGTGGTGCAACTTATGGGGATTGCGGTTCCTTATCTTCAAAAATTACAGAAAGAAGGAGAAAGCGGAAGAAAGAAAATTAATCAAATTACGCGTTGGTTAACCATTGGAATCTTAATTATTCAGGCTCCAACCTATATAGTAAGTTTGCCTGCATTGGGTATACCTGAAAGTGCATTTTTATTAGGTCATGGACCACTGTTTTATTTCTCATCAATTTTATTGTTGACAACCGGAACTGTATTTGCAATGTGGTTGGGAGAAAAAATAACGGATAAAGGAATAGGGAATGGAATATCTTTATTAATTATGATTGGGATCATCGCACGTTTTCCGGCATCATTTATGCAGGAAGCTACTTCAAGAATAAACCAATCTAATGGAGGTTTAATCATGATCTTAATAGAAATTGTAATTTGGTTTGTTGTAATATTTGCCAGTGTACTTCTGGTAACGGCAGTACGTAAAATACAGGTGCAATATGCACGAAGAACGGTTGCGGGAAATATACATGATGTAGCTGGTAATAGACAATATATTCCTTTAAAAGTGAATTCAGCCGGAGTTATGCCGATAATTTTTGCGCAAGCACTTATGTTTGTTCCAGGTTTAATGGCGAGCTCTGAGAATAGTATTATGAAATCTATTGGTTTGGCCTTTACAGATATATTTGGATTTTGGTACAGTTTATTATTTGCGGTGTTGATTATTATATTTAGTTATTTTTATACAGCAATTACAATTCCAACCAATAAGATGGCGGACGACTTGAAAAGAGGAGGAGGTTTTGTGCCGGGAATCAGACCAGGAAAAGATACTGCTGACTATTTGGATACTATCTTGTCTCGAATAACATTGCCAGGATCTGTATTTTTAGCATTATTGGCAGTATTACCAGCATTAGTTACTAAAGCTGGAGTACAACCGGGATGGGCAATTTTTTATGGAGGCACATCCTTGTTGATTATGGTGGGAGTTGCCATTGATACACTTCAACAAATAAATGCACATTTATTAAATCGTCATTATGATGGTTTAATGAAAGCAGGATCAAAACGAAAAGTAGCATATTAATAGTTATGGCAAAACAACCCGCAATAGAACAAGATGGTACAATAAACGAAGCATTATCAAATGCAATGTTTCGTGTTGAATTAGAAAATGGTCATATAGTAACAGCTCATATTTCTGGAAAAATGAGAATGCATTATATTAAATTGTTACCCGGAGACAAAGTAAAATTAGAAATGAGCCCTTATGATTTAACAAAGGCGAGAATTACTTATAGATATTAAAGAAACATCATGAAAGTAAGAGCATCAGTAAAAAAAAGAAGTGCCGACTGCATTATAGTACGCAGAAAAGGCAGGTTATATGTAATCAATAAAAAAAATCCTAGATTTAAACAAAGACAAGGATAATTATGGCAAGAATAGCAGGAATTGACATACCAAAGAACAAGAGAGGAGTTATAGCATTAACTTATATCTTTGGAATCGGAAGAAGTAAAGCTAAAGAAGTTTTGGCTAAGGCGAAAGTTGATGAAAATATCAAAGTTCAAGATTGGAACGATGAGCAAATTGCAAACATTCGTGAACAAGTTGGAACCTTAAAGATCGAGGGTGAATTAAGATCTGAAGTTCAGTTAAACATCAAACGTTTAATGGATATAGGATGTTATAGAGGAATTAGACATAGATCAGGTCTTCCGTTAAGAGGGCAAAGAACTAAGAATAATTCCAGAACTCGTAAAGGGAAAAGAAAAACAGTAGCAGGTAAAAAGAAAGCAATTAAATAATAGTTAACAAGATGGCAAAGTCAAGTAAAAGTTCTAAAAAACGTAAAGTAATTGTTGATGCGATTGGAGAAGCCCATATAACGGCATCGTTTAACAATATTATTATTTCCCTTACTAATAAAAAGGGAGATGTTATATCTTGGTCAAGTGCTGGTAAGCAAGGATTTAGAGGATCAAAAAAGAACACTCCTTATGCTGCTCAAACTGCTGCTGAAGATTGTGCTAAAGTTGCTCATGAAGCAGGTTTACGTAAAGTAAAAGTTTATGTGAAAGGACCCGGAAATGGGAGAGAGTCTGCAATGAGAACCTTACATAACAATGGTATTGAAGTAACTGAAATAATTGACGTTACCCCTATGCCACATAACGGTTGCAGACCACCAAAAAGAAGAAGAGTTTAATTGAAACTGAGGTTTCAGATTAGTAATATTTTAATTTAACTAAGGATAAAGATTATCGAAGGAATGCCTTAATTCATAATCCCTTAAATTTTTTATAAAGATGGCAAGATATACAGGACCAAAAACAAAAATTGCTCGTAAGTTTGGAGAAGCGATTTTCGGTGA
>PVMS01071598.1_pt1 | contig 11942 bp, 7 predicted proteins | sample 1853461 | NCBI WGS metagenome assembly PVMS01 (sample SAMN08582032, study PRJNA380276) | Marine sediment metagenome, whole genome shotgun sequencing project. | isolation source: ocean sediment barecode stripped | collected 2017
TTCATCGATCTCCGCATTGAGATTCCTTGCACGCCGATCCCAACGCCAGCTATACCCAACCAGATTAAGCCATCCGCGCGAGTCAAATACATCAATCCCACCACAACTCCAATAAATATGTAAACCCAAGGAGATGAAGTAATTCCAAACTTACCCGGTATCTCCTGAAATTCACCATTCTCTCCCATTTCAGCCATACGGGAACGAGATTTACAATCGTTCTGCATCTTCAGCACAAGCAGGAAGAACAGACTCCCGAAGAGCATATTTATTACGAATGTTTCCGTAGTTGGCAAGTATGCATAATAAAAACCAGAAAACAATACCAACATCGCAGCCAAGAGCGCTGCCCAACGTTTCGGATGGAATGTGTAAGCCAAATAAGCCGTTATCGGCACCAAGCTTGCGGCCAGTGCGATAAACACAAGTCTGGCTCCCCAAAAATTATTAAACCCGGTGAGTTTTATCCCTAATCCGGCAAAGATCGCTGCCAACCGCATCCAATATGTGAATGCAGGATGAGGCACACTCTGCGGATCATCCAAATAATTCCATAAAAAAGGTTCACTAAATCCCTGGTTGTTGGCTATGCGCAAACCCATAGCATAGTAATAATCAGCATCCATATACCCAGGTACTGGTTCAAGAACAGCAATCCCAAGGAATATTAGTAATCCAAGAATAAAAAGCAATCCATACAGACGAAGAGTCATGACAGTATTAATAACACTTGTTGTCTCCCCCAAAAACTAGTGAGTTCCCCACCATTGTTTCACCACCATAATTTAGTGAATTCAAATTTAGTGTCTTCCGAGATTGCTGGTGAACTTATTCCTCAATTGCTCGCAGTTCCTCAACGAGTAAGCGTTGAGGTCGAATCTCCCACCAGCGGACCCAGTAGAGAGTAATCAATAAGAACAGGGGGATAGGAAAAAACATAACTGGATGTTGCATAGGCTGATCTCCATATGTAATGGTTCGGAGAAAAATCGCCCAAGGTCCAAGGAATAACAAGAGCAGCACAAAGATGACCACTCCATTCCCAGCTCTTCCCCACCGCTCAACCCACATTGCTAAAACCAAGACTAAAGGTAAAAAAAGAAGGATAAAATTTCCCGGATCAGTTTGTATACCAATCCACTGGCTGGCAACCAAAGTCAGGCATGCTGTCCAGAGGAACCAGCGGAACTCTTTCCTGATAACCAACACCCATTCAACAATCATTACCATTCCAAGAATTGCACTTAAAATCCACCCGAATCTGCGCCCCGAAGCTGGCAACCACAACTCAAACACCGCTCCAGGGGTTCCCGGTGGGTTGTAACTTGAGTATCGTAAAATCTCTCTAAGATTTTGCAATGGCCAATCAGGAATAAACAAGGCCGCACTAACTGACATCACCACTAAGGTAATCACCAACCAAAATAGAATCTTCCATCTACCTGAAGTCAAAGACCAGATGATCACAAATATGATCGGCAATATGACCAGATGGGGTTTTATCGTGCAGAGACCGAGGAGCAATCCAGCTAATTCGTCCTTTCCCGATTTTAAGGCAGCAATCGCTGCTACGAAAAATAATGTCACCAGAATAACTGCATTTCCATTAATTAGCGGTCGTAAACTGTGGTACCAGAAAATAGAAAAGAAAAGAAATAATGGAATCAACCAAAGATTCATTTTCCAACGCGTCAACCTTAAGCTAATTAGTGCTAACCCGATCAAAGCTATTTCTAATGTGGTCATCCAGATAGCTCTCGCCAGATCATAATCTTCGATCAAAGCATAAGGAAAAAAAACTAGCGCGGAATACATTGGATAAGCCACACGCAGTTCATGTTCACCAGGTTCAGCTGGTCTGCCATATGCAAGCGTTTGGATTCGTTCAGCCACAACATCGTCGTAAGGGCTAAGGCCATCCACCAACAATGCGCGCGTCCCAACCCAATGTACAAGGAAATCATTCCCACCTGGGTTTTCTTGTACAAATTGTAAGTTAGCCCAGGTGACAAGGGCTAACATCCCCAAGAATATAATTGCGAATATATACCAGAACCGGTTCAAATATGAACTCATTTTCTCCTAAATTGCTCTCCAGAAAAAATACAATCGATATTTCGTGATATCGGATAACTCTCCTGACACTCTGACATCCAATCCATCTATTATCCCCCCGGGTTATCTACAACTAATTTATAGCCTATTTTATCTTTTTTTTTACGAATTCAAGTGGAATTCATGGTCTATGAAAATAAATTGCAGCTGTATCATCCAAATATTGTTCTTCCCATCCAGGTTCATCTCGCAATTCTTTAATCAGCTTTGATTCAGTAGGCATAATCACCCAATTTATCTGATACTGAGTTAAAATTTCACGCCATCCCTCACCCAACGTGATTACTTGCTCATACTTTCGAGTCAAGGATTCTCCATAAAAATCGGTTTGACCGTCAATAAACACCATTTCTTGCGGCCACATGCGATAGAGCAGATATCCACCCCAAGGAAAATAGTTAAACCCTGGCCCCAATTCCCCTTCATTGGCTACCCAATCGACGGCTTTTACAGGGAAAATTTCGGGTGAAAATATATTTGGATCTCCTCTGAAATCCAGATTTATTCCACCGATCAAAGCGACGCCGATAACAATTATGATCAATATCGGCCAGAGGTGTCCAAATAATTGGGAATCAACCAACCGCAAACGTAAATCGAAATCGAGTATCTTTGCGAGACTTTTATTCTCTCGAATGAAAGTCGATCCGATCCCCGCTAATATCGGTGCTGCGATCACAGCATACAGCGAGATATTCCGTGCGCTGATCAATCCCATTACTGTCCATACTGAAAGTAATAATGCTGAGGCGATCGTTATTTTCCTTAAATTCAGACTGAGTAGAAGAATAGACCCACTAATCATAAGCAAGAAGGGCCATGTGCTGATCTGGTGGAAATTGGGTGGCAGATATTCGACAGTGTGTCCAACTAAATAACGACTCTGCAAAAAGCCCAATGTTGTCTCCCATATCCGCCACCCCGCAGGATTTAGGAAAGTTAAACATAATAATATCAAGCCAACCAATAACAACTTAAACGGTGGTCTGGTTTTCAATTCACCGTATTTTGATCTCAGGTCATCTTTCCTAAAGATTAATCTTGGGGTCTTTGAAGTAAACAAACTATCTAAAAGATATATCCCCCAGATCACGAACCCAACGATGAACGCTCCATGAATGTTTACCCATAGCAACATTAACACCATTAAATTCCACCATCTGAAGCGACCACTTCTTCTAAATTTTTCTAATTCTCCTATCCACAAGACTGTGAACAGCATCGTGAACAAGTGAGGCCGAGCTAACCAATGAATACTCGCGGCAGCAGCACCAAGAATGCACATGCCAAGAGATATCAAAAGCATGTTGCTGCGTTCAAAACATTGCCGGAATACCAGAGTAAAGGTCACTGCAATGATCAACGCACTCAATATCACTACGCCATCCAACTCTGCCAGGCGGTAAGATAACGCAAAAATAATCTGAGCCATCCATTCGTGCGGAGTAAGTTCCAACCCCTGCATTGTGTGTGAGAAAATATCCTTTGTGGGAATAACAAAATTATCCAATATAAAATTGCCGATTGTCAGGTGTCGACCTAAGTCTCCATCCATGTTTAACAGGCGTGGTCCCAAGCCAAGGATTGCGAAGAATATTGAAAGGAATATAATGTCTTCCAATTGGGGTACTAAAACATTCAGCAGAGGTCCAATTCGAAATCTTCGAGAATGCTTCCAAACCCGGGTTGTCATCCTTCGGAACCTCCTAATCCAAGCAGCTCTGGTGTAATCCGTTTCGAAAGCTGATAGTAAATATGGTAATCACCGATCTGGTTTTCCTGCCAACTCACACCGAGTTTCTTTAAACCAAGCTGTATTTGCGCATCGAGCGGTGGGTTATTTGTTGTGATGTAAGCCAATTTTTCTGCTTGTTGCACGAGTTGATCGTATTTCAGGTATCTATTATCTCTCGATGTATAACGCAAATCTTGATGATAAGGGAGCCTGGGTACAAATACAATCTCCTCATCAGAGAGATACGCCAGAGGATACGCCACCCAATAGTTTGTATATCCACGATATTCGTCCTCTGATCGCAAGAATTCGATCAGCTCTTGATCATACCTGTGATCTAGCTGAGATACTCGATCAATTTGTGTCGTCAGACCGGGTGGAAATATGCTCGCGACCTGCAATGTACCCCACAAATGGGAGGTAAGCACCAAAATTACAGGGAACAATGCATAAGTTCCCCACCTGGAACCCCACGATCTCACAGCTTGTGCAGCGAACACCGCCATTACCAGTCCTGCAGGCAGAAAATACCTCCCAGATGGATCTGCCCCAAAAGGGGTTAGAATGAATCCAGCAACAACAACCAGTACAATCCCCGATAAAAGTGGAGCGTGCGAGTATGTTTCACCATGTGGGCCCATTTTTATATCAGAAAATAATTTCTTCACCGCGTAAATCACAACTCCCATCCAGAAAATAACCACCAAAGGCGCGAGAGGCAGAGCGAGCAAACGAATCTCCCAAGGTGGTCGTAAACCAAGAGTCACAGTTGTCCCGAATAGAATTAAATTAAGTGTATGGCGTAATATTTGCTCGATTGGACGAAGTCCTTCTACACCTGAGATCGCTCCTCCACCGAGTTCGTGTAAAAGGGTCGAAAATCCGGATCGCTGAGCATAAGCCCACCAAGGTGTAGACCCAAATATCCCACCAACGAGGAATATCCCAATAAATACTGGCTTTCCAATTTTCCAATCGCTGAAATAAGATCTCAAACTGCGCCCGGAATGAAGAGAATTTTCTCTATTATGAGACATCAGCCTGGTACGGTACATATACCATGCCAGGTAAATAATTGCTGTAATACTGTAAACCATTGTCAATCCGAATGCCCACAATCCTATTCCACTCAAGAATCCCAATGCGAACCACGGCCAGGTAACTTTGTTTTCGTTTCCATGATTAATTTCCTGTGTGATACGCAAAGTGATCAAAAGGATTAAGTTTCCGATCAGCAACATCTCACCATACCCTCCTAGCGAGACCGTTGAATACAATGTAATATTCACATTCGGAATCGCCAGGAACCAAGCTGCCAACACAGCGACTTTCCAAGAACCAGTTAATTTCTTGCATAAATAGGCGGTCGACAAAATGGTGAGTGAGAATAGTCCGATCTGTACCAGCCTGATTGACCACACGCTGCTCCCAACCAGCCTGAAAACTCCTGCAACTAGGAAAGCATCCAGGCTTCCCATATAAGCTTGTCCATAAAAAAAGATCGGTCGATCGCCTGAAAGTATATGGCGAGCCATTAGAGCAACAATCGCTTCATCGGCATTAAAAGGGATCGCCCCCCCTAATAGCAAACTTATCTTCAACCCAACTCCTGCGATAACAGCAGCTGAGAGACCGTAGAGCCATCCTTTGGGTGAATTCCTCAAATTCTGCATAACAATTCTGTCAATGAGCATGAGAGCGCTTTAGCATATAATCACGAATGTATTGTAGCCTTTAACAATTCATGTCTAAATTACATTTCTGTTAATTATGCGCGCGACTATTCGCTCTCACTGGTTCTTCATCCTTATTCTCATACTGATTTCCGCCTTTTATTTTTGGGGAATCAGCCTAGTCCCTTTTCACCCTGATGAGAGCACACAAATCTTCATGAGCAATGATTTCGACCGCTTTCTAAGAGATCCGACAGGAATGATATGGGAACCTGGCACTCAATTATCCGCCACCAGCCGATATCGCTTGCTTGATGCACCTGTGACTCGATACCTCATTGGTTTAGGCAGAACGATCGCCTCTTTACCGGCTCAATCTGTTGATTGGGATTGGACGGCAAGCTGGATTGAAAACCAACAGATTGGTGCCCTCCCGGACGATACCCTGCTGATCGTGGGGCGTTTGAGTGTCGCTATTCTTTTTCCATTTGGATTAATTCTGATGTACCGTCTGGGATCAATGCTCAGCAGCCAAGTTGGAGGGATTGCCGCAGTTCTCATTTTCGGCACGAATGCCCTGGTTTTACTCCATACCCGGCGTGCGATGGCTGAGAGCGTCCTGATTTTCAGTCTTATCGCAAGTTTATATCTACTTCTTATAGCTGATAAACGACCATTACTGGCTGGATTAGCAGTCGCACTGGCATTTAATGCCAAACAATCTGCAATAGCTCTCCTCCCTATTGGTCTCCTGGCAGTGTGCTGGATTCCAATCAGGGTACCAAAGATTGCCTGGCGATTAAGCGCAAATTTGATCCAATATCTGTCTGGTTTCTTCTTGCTAACCGTACTGCTTAATCCCTTTCTCTGGCGCAACCCGGTACTGGCTGCCCAAGAAGCGTTATATCAGCGGAATATCCTGCTTCAACAACAAGTAGATGATGTCCGCAACCAGGCACCCAGTCAAGTGCTCGAAACACCTTCCAAACGGGCAGCAGTTTTGTTAGCTCAAATGTACTTAACCCCACCGGCGTTTTCAGAGGTAGGTAATTATCGCGCACATACAGCGCCAACAGAGATAAGTTACCTTGAAATAGCTGGCCATCGGTTCGGGCGTGACCCCTTGGCTGGCGGCATTATCCTTGGCATGACCTTGCTTGGAATCATTGCTGTAATTCGGGAGATCACAGTTGCAGAGCGGGTCATCCGCAGAAGGTTGCTCTTATTCTTATCAGCATTTATAGCCATTGCTTTTGTTCTAATAGCAATGGTGCCATTACCCTGGCAGCGCTATTCACTACCCCTTATTCCTTTTATATCCATTTTTTTTGGTATTGGTATCGCTTGGGGGATAAAAAACTCCCGCAGGATTCTATCCCACGGGAAATTATCTAATCGTCTATCCGAGATACTCGCGCAATTTTCGCCGGATAGCTGGATGTCTTAACCGGCTGAGTGCCTGCGCCTCAATCTGGCGAACACGTTCGCGAGTTACGCCCATTTTTCGACCAACTTCTTCTAAAGTATAGGCTTGACCATCAAGGAGCCCATAGCGAAGCTGTAAAATGCGCACTTCCCTGGGTGGTAATCCATCTAATACGCTATCCAAATGTTCACGAAGCAAATTGTAAGTCGCTGTATCGTCAGGGGCTGGAAATTCATCATCCTGAATAAAATCTCCCAAAACAGAATCTTCTTCATCATCAGTAGGCGTTTCAAGAGATAAGGGACGCCTGGCAACCTGGATCATATTCTCCACTTTTTGGGGAGTGACCTCGAGCGCAATAGCCAGTTCTTCCACTGAAGGATCTCGACCTAAGCGTTGAGTTAGCTGGTGTTGAACACGGAGTAGTTTGTTGATCTGGTCGCCCATGTGAACCGGTACCCGGATGGTTCGCCCTTGATCTGCGATAGCTCGGGTAACAGCCTGCCTGATCCACCAGGTTGCGTAGGTACTGAATTTATGACCTCGCCGATAATCAAACTTTTTAGCAGCTCTGATCAAACCAATATTTCCTTCTTGGATAAGATCCAAAAATGGTACACCACGACCCATATATTTTTTTGCCACGCTGATCACCAGGCGAGAATTAGCTGTTATCAGGTGCTCCCTGGCAGCCCAACCATCCTCGATCAACATTTGTAATTCCATACGACGGCGCGACGTGACATTACCGCGCGCGAGTTCCTCCCTGGCTAATCGTCCACGCTCAATGCGTTGGGCAAGTTCAACTTCTTCTATCGCGGTGAGAAGTGGCACGCGCCCAACTTCCTTCAAATACAATCCAATCGCGTCGTCTGTATCAATATTCGCCAGGTAGTTATCATCCGTTGATAATTCGGGTCGTGCTTCATCATCTGACTCCTCTTCTTCAGAGAGCTCCTCCTCTGTGGGACCTCCTAAGCCAGGGTCTTCTATATAAGGTATCCCAGCACTCACTAATGCTGAGAATGCTTCTTCAAGTTGATCTACATCTTGTTCTGCCTCAGGAAAGAACTTCAAGATATCGTCATAAGTTACAAATGATTTCCGTCTGCCAAGCTCAATTAACCTAGCGACAGCATTATGACGATCCTCTTTTTCTTCTAGTGAGGTCAGCAGTTCCTCATCTATCATTATGTCTCCGTAACCCGTTTAACCTCAGGCCAAAATACACTAAATTTACTATCCAGAATACAACATTTTTTGTCCAAAATCAATACCCAATTCAATAATTCTAACTAATTCATCACAATAACCATGATTTTAGGGGTTTTGGAACAAGTTTCATGGATTCGGAAAAGGAGTTGAAGCAATTAAATTAGATCTTCGATCGCAGGCCAAGAACCATACTCTATAGTCAAGCCTTCTACCTGGCTCATATCTCCCTTACACAATAAAAAGCACAGCGATTCATCTTAGTCGCCAGTGCTTAACTTCGATTCGACCACTTCCTCAGCGGATATGATTTCTAATTATCGCCACCTCGGTTGCACTTTTTCCATTACCGAGTATCACTATACATTAAATAAAATAGTAAAGTCAAGCGAATATATATGTTCTAATAAAACCCTAATCTACCCGCAGTTCTTGACACATTTGCTTCCCGCCTGTAAAATCTGACCAGTGTCTACTAAGTACCACGAAGCTGGTGAATTAAGCCCGGAGGTGGGAGGCAGTTTTCCAATGGCCACCAGTTGACATCACATTTCCTATCTTTGCAACAAATGCCAATCCGGAGGAATAAACAAACATGTACGGACTCGACACTTTTGAGAGAATCGCCATCTGGGCTGTCCTGGCAACAGCTTTATTGGGTTTGGTCTATGCAGCCTTTTTGAGGTACCAGGTTTTAAAGGAAGACAAAGGGACAGCCAAAATGCAGGAAGTTTGGAACGCTATTCGCGAAGGTGCTAACGCGTACCTGCAGCGACAGTTAGTTTCCATCTTACCCATGATTGCTATTCTGGCGATAGCTCTCTTTGGTTCAGTTTATATTGTACCTCCTACAACAGAGGCTTCGGCTTGGTATTGTGGCTTCATCAAGCAAGTCCCATTGGAACTGGTTGAGGAATGTGTAAACACCTTGACTCAGGCTGAAAAACAGCAAATTCGCACTTACATAGGGATCGGACGAGCGGTTGCATTTGTAATGGGAGCTGGATTTTCTCTTGCAGTCGGTCAGATAGGCATGCGCATGGCAGTTCAAGGAAACGTGCGCGTCGCTTCTGCCGCCAGGCACTCTTTTGGCGATTCACTGCGCATCGCATATCGTTCTGGGACAATCACCGGAATGTTGACCGATGGTCTCGGTCTATTTGGAGGTACAATCATCTTCATCATCTTTGGTATCGCCGCTCCAGATGCATTATTAGGATTTGGCTTTGGAGGTACGCTTCTGGCCCTGTTTATGCGCGTCGGCGGGGGAATCTTTACCAAAGCGGCGGATGTTGGAGCTGATTTAGTCGGTAAAGTTGAAATGGGGCTTGATGAAGACGATCCTCGAAATCCCGCAGTAATTGCTGACCTGGTTGGTGATAACGTCGGCGATTGTGCCGGTATGGCTGCCGACATATTCGAATCATACGAGGTCACAATCGTCTCCAGTCTTATCTTGGGTGTGGCATTATTTACCCTCACAGGTCAAATTGAATGGGTAATTTTCCCACTTCTCGTGCGCGGTGTCGGTGTAATAGCATCTATCATCGGTACATACAACGTTCGCGCCAGCAAAGGAAAGAGTGGCGATGCAATGCGAGCAATATTTACTGGATACCTTACCTCCGCAGCCATATCTGTTGTATTTTTCGGTCTCATCGCATTTTTCTACCTGCAAGGTGTCTCAGGAGGATGGTGGAGACCGTTCTTAGCCACTACCACTGGGGTCATTCTGGCTATTATGATCGATCGCCTCACAGATTACTTCACCGGTACTCATGCTAAACCGGTCCAGGAGATCAAGAAATCTGCAGATACAGGAACTGCAACTTTAATTCTCTCCGGGATATCGACCGGGTTCGAATCCTCGGTTTGGTCGATTCTAATCTTAGCTGGCACAATTTTTGCATCTATAGTCATATTTGGAGGCATTACAGATACTCCAGGTCTCCAATTCACATATATCCTTTACGGGGTCGCTTTGACCGGGATAGGTATGCTTACATTGACCGGAAATAATGTAGCTATGGACTCATTCGGACCAATTACTGATAATGCTAATGGGATTGGAGAGATGGCCTGGCATGGACAAGACGACGAAGATACCAACAATGCTAAACAGATCATGGCAGATCTTGATGCTGTCGGAAACACGACCAAAGCCATAACTAAAGGTATAGCTATCGGATCAGCAGTCATTGCAGCTGTTTCTTTATTCGGTTCTTTTATCACGGATGTCAGCCGAGTTGATCCGACTGCATTGGTGGATGGAATCCGGATCTCGACACCGACTGTTTTTGTCGGCATGCTGATCGGAGGTGCTGTACCGTGGTTGTTTTCTTCATTCGCTATACTCGCTGTCAGTCGGGCTGCCTCTTTGATAATCAATGAAGTCCGTCGCCAGTTCCGCCTCGGAGTCTTAGAAGGAAAAGTTGAACCTGATTACGAGCGACCGGTGGAACTTGCAACGAGTGCAGCTCAGAAGGAATTGATACCTTTGGCGCTGCTTGGTGTATGTACTCCCATTATTGTCGGATTAGTTCTCCAGGTGGAAGCTTTAGGCGGTTTCCTGGTTGGCATCATTATTTCAGGACAGCTGCTGGCTGTGTTCTTGAACAACTCCGGTGGAGCATGGGATAATGCCAAGAAACTAATAGAAGATGAGCCGAGAGATCCTGAACACAACTTAGGTAAAGGATCAGAGCGGCACAAAGCTGCAGTGGTCGGAGACACTGTCGGCGATCCATTCAAGGATACGGCTGGCCCCGCATTAAATCCCATGATCAAAGTTGTCAATCTGGTCGCTTTGATCGTGGCGCCGATCGTTGTTGTTTATAAAAGTTTGGGATTTTCCGGATGGGCTGTTGTGATTGTTTTGTTAGGTGCGTTGCTTTGGGCAATTTGGCAGAGCAAGAAACCAGCTAAAGATCTCAAAGAGGCTGAAGCAGCACCTTCGACAGGAGATTAATTATTACCTTACTTATATTGGGAAAGGGGTGAGAAAATGGCTCGTATCTCGTTGCGCGCCTATAACCGCGAAATTGAAGCAATGATAGATCGCAATGAAACAGATGAAGCGATCATACATTGTCGTACCATCCTTAAACGTTACCCAAAGCATGTTGATACATATCGGTTAATGGGTAAGGCGCTATTGGAAGCTCAGCGTTTCGGTGATGCATCTGACGTGTTTCACCGCGTCCTATCCAGTGTCCCGGATGATTTTATCGCCCACCTAGGTATGAGCATTATTCGCGAAGACGAAGGCAATATGGATGGAGCAATCTGGCACATGGAGCGTTCCTTCGAAGTCCAACCATCAAACGCAGCAATCCAGGTTGAATTGCGCAGGTTGTACGGAGTCCGGGATGGGTTGACTCCTCAAAAAATCCAGCTCACACGCGGTGCATTGGCACGCATGTCAGCAAAATCCAATCTCTATTCTCAAGCCATTGCAGAGCTTCGCACAGCACTGAGCGATGATCCTCAAAGACCGGATCTTCAAGTCCTCCTGGCATCTATGTATGCCCAGACGGGAGCCCGCATGGAGGCGATTGAGACCTGCAATGCGTTGTTGAGTAAACTTCCATATTGTTTTGAAGCAAATCGCATCCTGGCTGAGATCCTCCCGGAAACAGAACGCTCTGAACAAGCTCAAGAATTCAAAGATCGACTCATCGAGATTGACCCATATTAGGTTGTACGGAGTCCGGGATGGGTTGACTCCTCAAAAAATCCAGCTCACACGCGGTGCATTGGCACGCATGTCAGCAAAATCCAA
>PVMS01082334.1_pt1 | contig 11942 bp, 10 predicted proteins | sample 1853461 | NCBI WGS metagenome assembly PVMS01 (sample SAMN08582032, study PRJNA380276) | Marine sediment metagenome, whole genome shotgun sequencing project. | isolation source: ocean sediment barecode stripped | collected 2017
CCCACGTGCCAGGACCATCTCGAAAAATCACCCAGTCCAGCGTTGCCGACAAATATTGGTCAGCGTTGCTCGCCAGCGGCTCTGTAATCACAAGTGACTTGGGTTCCTTGAGTACTTTGGTGCCGCCGCAGGCGGCAAGCCCGAGCAGCATTAACAGACAACAGGTACGGCTGATTATCAACATCACTTGCTCACTTGCCTCTGGCTCGGTCCCAACTTCAACGGTAAAGCTCCTGCGCTGAACAGTCATGATCCAAACCTGATGATTTTCTGTGGCACCTAAATGGGTAATTAGCCAAAGGAGTGTAGCTGCCTGTATAAAGCTCGCCTATCGCTCAACTATCCTGAGTTCGTCGACTCCACCGTAGATATTCGTCAAACAGTAAACCTTGGCTTGCCGGCCATTTGACGTCGTAATCGACGCTCGCACCACGAAGCCCTGATCGGAGTCGCTGACCCTATATACACTTACCGATCGCGTATTGAAGCGATCTTTTATTGCATCGGCACAGACGCGCTCCGCAAAAGCACGTTCGTCGTTGTCTTGCGATCCATTGAAGTCCCAATTCACAAACGCATAGATGCATGCGCCCAGTACGGCAATTTTTATGAGATTTCCAATACTTGCGCTAACTGTCATGTCAGAGTCCCGTTGGCGGCACCCTATTTAGCATCTGTTTTTACCGCCTCGATGAAACGGTCGATTTCATTTTCTGTGTTGTAGTAATGCACGGACGCTCGGACGACCTCGTCGATCTCACGCTCGGCAAAATCGATACGTGCAGAGCCCGAATCCGTAAACGAAACGTTGATACGATTCTCACGCAGTCGCACAACCATATCACTGGCCTGCTCGCCGTTTTTCTGGAACGTCACGATGCCACATTTTTTCTGACCAAGATCCTGCACGGCTACACCCGGCACGTCCGACAATGCATCTCGCAGCATTGCAGCAAGTGACGTCACACGTTCTTCGATAGCACTCAGCCCAAGGTCACGCGCATAGCGAACGGCGCGTGCCAGTCCGATTTTACCGGCGATGTAACACTCCCAATTCTCATATCGAGTCGCGCCTGCGGCCAGCTCATAAGTCCCTTTGTCGCTCCAGATAGCAGAATGCAAATCGATGAACGGCGGTTCGATTTGATCCATGATGTCCGTTGCAACGTAGAGAAACCCTGTGCCGCGCGGACCGCGCAGAAACTTTCGTCCCGTGCCCGAGAGAACGTGACAGCCGATCTTATTTACATCGATATCGATCTGACCCACCGATTGGCAAGCATCCAGCAGGTAGATCAGTTTGTGCTTCCTGGCGATGCGTCCAACGGCCTCGGCCGGGTTGACCAATCCGCCCTGCGTAGGAACATGTGTGATCGCGATGAGTCGCGTTCTTGGACCCACCATGGATTCCATCGCATCCACATCGACCTGCCCGCTATCATCGGAGGGTACGAGGTCAATCTCGATTCCACGGTGCTTCGCCTGTTGCAGTAGCGCGAGGAAGTTCGACACATACTCGGAGCCGTGCGTCAGCACCCGATCGCCCTTCTCCAGTCGCAGACCGTAAAACGCCATATCCCAGGCACGCGTTGCGTTTTCAACGTAAGCGATTTCACTCGCCTCGCAACCCAGTAAATTTGCGAATTCGTTATAGAAACTATTCACCTTGTCTGCGGCGAGTTCGTGCGCTTCGTAAGCACCTTGCTCGCGCTCGAGCTGCAAATGCTCGGTGATTGCATTGAACACGGGATCGGGCGTCAGGGCTGCGCCGGCATTGTTGAAGTGTATTAATGATGCGCACGCGGGCGTATCTTCTCGCACGGCATCTAAATCGATCAAGCAAGGCTTGTTTTTCTCCATGCCGGCCAGACTAACATCATCTGTATAATCCGCCGCTAGTAGAGGAGGATAGGCAATCATGCCGGACGGTGACACTCTTGGCTGACGAACGAGACCCCGATGTAGGCTTCTTGCAACGCGCTCTGGGCGTGTTCGTATACAGCCGCCGTGCGCTGGAGCTCGTGTGGACAACGAGCCGGCCGCTCACGATTACGCTTGCTCTGCTCACGCTGGTCGCGGGCATCTTGCCTGCCGTCATTGCCTATATTGGGCAGCTCATCGTCGATGGCGTCGTCACGGCGATGAACTCGGCCGATCCCGACACGAGCCACGTGTTGTGGCTAATCGTCATGGAAGCCATCGTTGTCATTCTGGTCGCGGCCAGTCAGCGTGGCCTGTCGGTCAGTCAGTCTTTGCTGCGCGCGCTGCTTGGCCAACGTGTCAACGTCATGATTCTCGAGAAAGCATTAACGCTGCAACTTGCCAACTTCGAGGACTCGGAGTTTTACGACAAGCTGACGCAAGCGCGCCGCGAAGCATCAAGGCGTCCGCTCAGTCTTGTGAACCGCACATTCGGGCTCGTGCAAAATGCGATCTCCCTGATCAGCTACGCCGTATTACTGTTCGCGTTCTCGCCCTGGGCCGTTGTCATACTAATCGGCGCCGGCTTACCGTCGTTTTTTGCGGAGGCCAAGTTTTCCGGCGATGCATTCCGATTGTTCCGTTGGCGCTCGCCCGAAACGCGCATGCAGATGTACCTCGAGACAGTCATCGCCCGCGAAGACGGCGTCAAGGAAGTAAAACTCTTTCAACTCGGACCCCGACTTCTGCAACGCTATCGCGACATTTTCAAAAAGCTGTTCGTCGAAGACCGGCGTCTGACTATTCGACGCGATAGCTGGGGATTCATACTCGGGCTGCTGTCCACAGGCGCGTTTTACGGCGCCTACGCTTGGATCGTAATGACGACGATCAACGGGGAAATCACGCTTGGCGCGATGACGATGTACCTCGTGTTGTTCCGCCAAGGGCAAACAGCCGTCGCCGCGAGCTTGTCGGCTGTCAGCGGCATGTACGAAGACAATCTCTATTTGTCGAACTTGTACGACTACCTCGGGCAAGCCGTGCCGACGCGCGTCGGCCACGCGAAGCAGGGTCCTGAGCCGCAACGCGGTATCGAGTTCAGAAATGTATCTTTCGCCTACCCAGGCACGACAGAAAACGCGCTGGACGGGGTGAGCTTTGAGCTTGCGCCGGGCAACAGTCTCGCGCTCGTGGGTGAAAATGGCTCGGGCAAGACCACGCTGATCAAACTGCTAACCCGGCTTTACGATCCGACCGCCGGTCAAATCCTGCTCGACGGGCTGGATCTGCAGCAATGGGATGTGGAGGCGCTGCGTGAACGCATCGGCGTCATCTTTCAGGACTTTGGTCGCTATCAGTTTTCGGTCGGCGAAAACATCGGCGCGGGCGACGTTCGACACATCGACAACGCAGAGCGCTGGGCGACCGCAGCCGTGACCGGCATGGCCGCACCGTTTATCGAGGCGATGCCGGAGGGCTACAACACGCAACTCGGACGCTGGTTCAGGGGTGGCCGCGAACTGTCCGGTGGGCAATGGCAGAAGATCGCGTTGTCGCGAGCTTTCATGCGTACAGACGCGGATATCCTGGTGTTGGATGAGCCGACGGCCGCGATGGACGCATTATCCGAGGCCGCGATATTCGATCACTTTCGCTCGCAGAGTCACAGCAAGATGACAATCCTGATATCGCATCGTTTCTCAACGGTACGTGCCGCCGATCAGATCATCGTCATCCACGATGGCAAGATCGTAGAACAGGGGACGCATGAAAGCCTGCTCGCCGAGAATGGCCAGTACGCCCACCTGTTCAAGGTGCAAGCCAGGGGTTACCAATAGCTTTGTTATCAGCCCGACGGTTTGTAGATGGCAGAAAACAGGGCACCGGCGATCATCATCGAAACGACCGTGCTGAAGAACCAGATCACCGCGAGCTGTTCTGTGATGGGATAGATGACGAACGCGTCGACCGATGTCGGCAGTGCCAGTAACACGCCGATCAGGGCGCCATAACGCACGCCTTCCATAACACCCGTGCCTTCTCGCCCCTGCGTGAATATGTAGCAGAATATGAACAGCAAAATCGCGCCGCTCAACATCATGATCAAGAACATGCTTTCAATCTGTTCTTTGGGCCTGAAAACGGCCGCCAGCGCGTCGTAGGCATCTGACAGCATCACTTCATGAATGAGATAGCCCATCGCATTCATAAGAACGTAAACAGCCACAAACCCGATCCAGAAAGTCTTGTTTTTCATTTTCTTATCCTCAAGCCAGACTCCGTGGCGTTACGCTAGACCTGTACGAAGAGCAGATCAAGCGAAACACTCGTGAATCCTGCGATTCGAACCCGACACCCCCGGCCCGACCCTTATATACTGTTGCTATGGATGCACTACCGACACTGACGACTGAAATCGTAATCGTCATGCTGATCGTGGCGTTCGCCATATTCATATTTGCAACCGATTTGCTGCGCGTTGACGTCGCTGCAATGCTGATCATGACTCTTTTGGGCCTGTTGATATTCGTTCCCGGGCTCAAGCAATTGCTAACCCCAGACGTTATTTTCTCGGGATTCTCGAGTAATGCTGTTATTTCCATCATCGGCGTAATGATTCTGGGCGGCGGCCTGGACAAAACGGGTGCCATGGAGCGCGTCGCCTGGGCGATTTTGCGTTTCGGGGGCAAGACCGAAAAACGCATCGTGGCGCTCTTAACGGGCACGGTTGCGATCATTTCATCGTTCATGCAAAACGTCGGTGCAGCTGCATTGATTCTGCCCGTCGTCTCGCGCATATCCTCCCGCACACGATTGCCAAAGTCTCGACTCGTCATGCCGATGGGCTTTTGCGCAATTCTTGGCGGCACGATGACGATGGTCGCATCCAGCCCGCTAATCATGCTCAACGACTTAATTGAAAACGCAAACCAGGGCTTGAGCCCGGATCAGGCGATGCAATATATCAGTTTGTTTTCCGTGACGCCAATAGGGCTCGCGCTGGTCGTATCCGGAATGCTCCTCTTCCTCGTGTTCGGCAAGTATGTGCTGCCGCGAGGAAGTACCGAGGCCATGACTCGAAGCAGAGGCACCGTGCGCTACATGCGCAATCTTCACGGTGTGCACGCAGCGGTTCGCGAGATCGAGGTGCCCGATGACAGCATATTGGTCGGCATGGATATCGCGAGCGTGCAGCTTGAATACGACATTCGTATTGTCGCGTCGCGATACGCAGGAAAAGTGCTGGTATCGCCGCCCGTTGAGGCGCCAATTTATGCGCCAGCGACTCTTGCAATCATCGCGCAGCCGGACAAACTGAAAAAATTTGTCGCAGCTGCAGGCCTGAAACTGCGGCCGAAACTTGTAGAGTTTCGCCATTTGCTCGCGCGTTCGATTGCCGGTGTCGCAGAAGTCCTCGTGCCACCCGATTCAACACTTGTCGGACACAATGCGAAAGACCTGCGTTTTCGAATGACCTACGGCCTCAGCCTGCTGTCCATTGTCCGTCGCGGCGCGGCAATCACCGACCAGGTCGCAACTGTCGAGATCGAAGCGGGCGACATGCTCGTCTGCCATACGCGCTGGGATTATTTGACGCGGCTCGAGAAAGATCGGGATTTCGTCATCGTGACAACCGATTATCCCAGGGAACAACAAGAACCGTACAAACTCGCACTAGCGCTTGGGTTTTTCGTACTCGCCATCAGCATGATCGTGTTTACCAACATCCTGTTACCCGTCGCGCTCATGACGGGGGCCGTCGGCATGATTGTATTTGGCGTGCTATCCATGGATGAGGCCTACAAGGCCGTTAGCTGGAAAACCGTGTTCCTGCTTGCCGGCCTGCTACCACTCGGCATCGCCGTGCAAACCTCGGGCACAGCCGACTACGTCGTTAAGCATATGCTGGAAATCATCGGGGATGTTTCCCCCCTGGTCTTACAAGCCATGATCGCCCTGCTCGCGGCTGCCTTTTCGCTCGTCATGTCCAATGTTGGAGCCACTGTATTGCTCGTGCCGTTCGCGATCAATCTCGCACTTGCGACCGGTGCAGATCCGGCCATGTTTGCGCTCACTGTCGCGATATCTACATCCAATTCCTTCTTGATTCCGACACATCAGGTCAACGCATTGATCATGGGTCCCGGCGACTACCGGGTAAAAGACTTCCTGCGCGTCGGCAGCATCATGACCATTTTGTTTCTGATCGTGTCCTTGTCGATGCTTAACCTGGTGTTTTAGATAAGATCCTTTCATTTCTGCCCGGCAGTCCGCATCATGCGCCTTCCAACTATGCTTGCAGTGAGTAATTCATGACGATATTGACGTCTGTCCAGCACAAAACGATGGCACTTTTATGTGCGACCTTCCTGCTCAGCGCTTGCGCGGGCGGCACCAAAGTCACTCGCGTTCAGCACCTGGACCCGGCGGCTGACGCGCCCTACCAGAAGTTCCTCGTCATCGCCCTGCTCTCATCATACGACGCGCGCAGATACCTCGAGAAAGAAATCGTCACGCAACTGGCCGAACTCGGCACTGATGCCGTCGCAAGCACCACAATGATGGACACGCGAACACCGGTTACGCGCGAGACATTTATGGCAATGGTCGACAAGATCAGCGCGGACGGCGTTATCATTTCGCAGATGGTGCACATTGAATCCACATCAAAGGTAAAGGATGCAAGACCGCAGGCAACGTACAACTTTCGACCGACTTATTATTACAATGTTTGGAGTGTCGACCTGACCGAGTACGTGAAGCCGCCCGGTCTGGAAATCGCGACTGAACTTGTAATGGCAACACAGGTGTTCTCGGTCGCCAGAAGGGAATCTGTGTGGACGATGGAGGCAGAGTTCGAGATCGTGCAAGACATTGACCAGGCATGGAGCTATTCGGTATTCCCGAACCAAGCCAAAGAGATTAGCAAACTCATGTCGAGAGACGGCCTGATCTTAAACTAGTACCCAGGTCTACCAGGAAATTTCGAAACCGATACTTCCCATGAGACCCTGCGGAAGCGTTTTGCCGTCAATCTTAACTGTGTCCAGTGAGGACGCGATGTCGAAGTTGAAGATCTTGAACGCTGTAAAGCCGATGGAGACGTAGCCAAGCTCGGTGCCTGTAAGGTTTTTCCGAAGGCCGATACGTCCGGCCGGCAGCCAAAAGCTATCGTTTGTAAAACCAGCGCTCACCGTTAGCCACTGGAAGCTGTCGCCCATTGGGTCTGTCGCTGAATCCGCGTCGTAGCCGAGATGAGCCGACCAGCGTCGGCTGGAGGTAAACATCGACGCCTCGAGTTTTAGCTGGCGATCCATCTTGTAGATCTGATCGCGTTGCAGAAATTGAATCGCGCCTTCGCTGGTATAGGAATCAAGATTGACGGCCGGAAATTTGAGTGTTGGCTCATTAATATTGGTTAGCTGCGCGCCAAGTTGGTAGTTCTCCCCAACCCATAACGCGCCAATATCGACGCCGAGCGCCTCGTCGTTGCGAAAGTTGCTGTCACGAATCGCATCAAACAGCGCTTCGGCATCAGTTACATCGCCGAACCGGACGCTGAATCGGGACAATCGCGTCAGGTATAACCGTGCTTCCGCGCCCACATACAAATTGCCTGCGCCGCTCCGCCAGGCTTCACGGCTGTAACCGAGATTGAGTTCAGTCGTCTGCGTTGCCTTGGTTATTATTGAGCTATCGTTGTCGATCGATAATAGAACCCCGTTTGTTCCTGGATCGACCATCAAATCAATACCGCCGCCAAGGGGCAGCTGCGTGGGCCGATTTATGGGCAACGTGTCAAACCAGTCCTGCAAGGCTTGCCGCGCCGCATCCTCATCGAAATCGATCGGCTGCACCAGTCCGTAAGCTTTGGAACTGCCTGACCAGTTCACGCCAAAGGTCCACGCCCCGCCGAGATAATTGTTGTCTATGACAAACGGTGCATCAACCGCTACCCAGGCTTTGGCATGACCTTCTTCACGAATCAGCGCCGCCAGCACGACCTGTCTCGCCACCTCGGTAGCGATAGTGCGGGCTGCCTCCTGCGCGTCCGGATCCAGGCTGTCCCAGATCTCACCAAGATCAATGCCGCCGGGCTTTAGCTCAGGCAGTTGCGAAGGGCCGCCCCCGGTACCCGGGTCACTCGGCTCGTAAGCACCGGTCACGCTGTCGTAAAAATCAAACAGATTTTGAATATTGCCGAATTCGAGTCCGGCGGCAAATGACACTACGGTTCCCCGAGTTGCCTTTCCCGATGCGCGAGCCAGATCCGCGGCGGCAGCGGCCGGGTTGCTCGATGCCGACTGCACGCGCTTGCCGTGCGTCACGTCGCCGAGTGTCAGATTCGCGCCCTGCGGCTGATACACCGGTCCGGCGTGTGCGGAAGTGGCGCAGACCAGGGCCATACTGCTCAAGGCTGCTGTCAAAAATTGCATACGAATGTCTGGATACCCGGCCTCAATAATTTCCAAATCATACCCTTTTTAAAACAACCTCGTTTTTCCTTCAAACCTTTTCGGGAGTGCTCGCATCAAAGCAAGGACACAACACATTCTAATAAGGGAGAGCGTCGATGTTGCAGATGAGCCATATTCAGAAGGTTTACCGCACAGAACTGATTGAAACCCACGCTTTGCGTGAGCTGACCTTGTCGGTAGAACCGGGCGAGTTCGTCGCATTGACCGGGCCATCCGGTTCAGGCAAGACGACTTTTCTGAATATCGCGGGCTTGCTTGAGTCATTTGAAAACGGCAGCTACGTGCTGGACGGCAAGGATGTAAGCCGTCTGAATGACAACGAGCGATCGATTTACCGCAACCAGAAGATCGGCTTCATCTTCCAGAGTTTTAACCTTATTCCTGATCTAAATCTGTTTGATAATGTCGACGTGCCGCTGCGTTATCGAGGGATGGCTGCCGGCGAGCGCAAACAACGCATCGAAAACGCTCTGGAAATTGTAGGCCTGGCTTCACGCATGAAACACATTCCGGCGCAGCTTTCGGGCGGACAACAGCAACGCGTCGCGATCGCGAGAGCACTCGCGGGAGACCCAAGGCTATTGCTGGCGGATGAGCCCACCGGAAACCTCGACACGGCAATGGCGCACCAGGTAATGGACCTGCTTGAACAAATTCATGCCGATGGCACGACGATCGTAATGGTCACGCATGATCCGGACCTCGCGAACCGCGCGGAGCGAAACATTCACCTGATCGACGGCCGAGTCGCGGCGGAAGAATTAGTCTTCACTCCGCGCGAATCCGTTGCGTCGATGCAGGCAAACTCTTGCGAGCAATTAGCAGCGCAGAGCTGAGCGGAGATTTCCTGATGTTTAACTACAACGTGAAGCTCGCGCTCAAGAGCATGCGCCGCAATCCAATTATGACCAGCTTGATGGTCGCGGCGATTGCGGTCGGTATCGGCGTCAGCATGACGACGCTGACTGTGCATTACATGATGAGCGGCGACCCTATCCCGGAAAAAAGTGACGTCTTGTTCGCCGTTGCGATGGATAGCTGGAGCCCGTTGCGCCCGTTCGATGACGATTACCCGGAACGTCCGCCACATCAGCTCACGTTTCACGACGCCGAACGGCTGGTCGAATTGGCTAAGGCTAAGCGCCAGACTGCGATGTTCGAGTCCAGCCTGATCATCGAGCCGACGGACAGTGAAGAACTGCCATTCGAGGCCGGCGTGCGCGTCACATCCGGCGACTTTTTTGCCATGTTCAACGTGCCATTTATTTATGGCGGCGGCTGGGACAGGTCAGCTGATGAGTCCAGGGAGTACGTCGTCGTTTTGACCAGGGAACTAAACGAACGTCTTTTCGGTGGAGAAGACAGCGTTGGGCGTCGCCTGACGATGCAAGGCCGCCAATTCCAGGTCGTCGGTGTCATTGACAACTGGGACCCCACCCCGCGTTTCTACGATCCAATTAATGGCGGCTTCCAGGAAACAAACGAGATGTTCATCCCGTACAGCCTGACACTGGGGCTGGAACTCGGATCGACGGGCAGCGACTGGGGCTGGAAATCCGAAGACATTACGTCATTCGATCAGTGGCTGAATTCCGAAGCCCTGTGGGTTCAGTATTTCGTCGAGCTCGACAGTCCGCGCGACCGCGATGAATACGTCGCTCACCTGAATGCCTACAATGGTGAGCAAAAAAAGCTCGGTCGTTTCGAAAGACCTCTCAATAATGAGATTTACAACGTCATGGAGTGGATGGCGTTTCATGAAGTCGTCGCAAACGACGCCAAAGTTTTGCTGGGTCTGTCATTCATGTTCCTGCTGGTTTGCCTGCTCAGTACGATCGCGTTGTTGTTGACGAAATTTGTCGGCAAAACAGTCGAGATCAGCCTGCGCCGGGCGCTTGGCGCCAGCCGCAGGGTCATATTCAAGCAACAAATCGTCGAGGTCGCGGTGATCGGATTCGCCGGTGGCTTGATCGGACTAGGTCTTGCCCGCCTTGGACTAAGCGGCATCGAAGCAGTTTACGACGCGCCGCCGGGGCTTGTGCGCCTGGATTGGGTGATGATGTTCTCGGCAATCGGCATCTCGATTGTCAGCGGCATGATCGCCGGGCTCTATCCCGCCTGGCGCGTTTGCCAGGTTCCCCCAGCAGCTCAGCTGAAGACACAATAGGAGTATCGACATGGGTTTTGGACCAATGATGTCCTCGCTGATGCGCAGCAAGACCGGCCCGTTTCTGGTGGCGCTGCAGATCGCAGTGACGCTGGCGATCGTTATCAATTCATTATTTATTGTTGTTCAGCGTGTCGAAAAGATGAATCGCGAAACAGGCATGGATACTAATAACGTCGTCGTCGTGTATGTGCGCGGATTTGGCGACAATCTGGACGTCGTTAACAGCATTACCAACGATATCGATTTGCTCAAGTCGATTCCCGGCGTAGTGGCAGCAACTGTATCGAACCACGTACCGCTAAGCGGTTCGGGCTCGGGTACCGGTCTGCGTACGATAGCCGATGAAACCGTCGACTCTGTAAGCACGGCGCGTTACCGCTGGGGCGAGGAAGGCCTGGAGGCATTGGGTATCGAGTTATCCCGCGGCCGGAATTTCTATCCGGAGGAAGTCAATTACATCTTGCCGGACGACAATTTCCCGGCGCCGGCGTCAATCCTGGTCACTCAAGCCCTCGCAGACGATTTGTTCGGCGAGGAAGATGCACTCGGCAAGACCGTGTACTGGGGCAGTATGGAGCCGTCAACAATCGTCGGCATCATCGGCCACATGCAAGGCTCTTGGGTAGGTTGGGACAAGCTAAATAATGTTGTCATCCAACCCGGCAAGCCGGCCTATACGACGAACAAATATCTCATCCGTGTCGAAGACGGCATGCGCGACGAGCTCATGCCGGTCATCGAACAACAATTGGGTGAGTCTAATCGTCAGCGTATCGTCAAGAGTGTTCGGTCACTTGAGGAAATTGCCTCGAGGTCGTATCGCAGAGATCGTGGCATGGCCATTATCTTGACTATAGTGATTACATTACTGATCGCGCTAACTGCGCTGGTCATTGTTGGGCTGTCGTCCTTCCATGTCGCGCAACGCACCAAACAGATAGGCACGCGCCGTGCGCTTGGCGCCAAACGCATCGACATCGTCAGGCAATTCATGCTCGAGAACTGGCTGATTACGACTGCGGGCGCCTTGTTCGGCATCGTCCTGACTGCGGTCGTGGCCTACTGGCTGGAAGTTTCATTCGAACTGACGCGACTGGACTGGCGTTATCTGCCGGTTGGCGTCGTGAGTCTTTGGATCTTGTCAACGCTTGCCGTCCTCGAACCCGCACGCCGGGCCGCGTCCGTACCACCGGCTGTCGCGACCCGCAGCGTATAAAAAGGGCCCCCGAATGGGGGCCCGATTCGCATTCAATTTCCCTCCTTGCTGCTAGATCGCATTTTGCTTGCGGCGGCGAATCAGGACCAACCCGATCAGGGGTAATAGCATCGGCAAGCCCATTGCCCCACCACCTGAACCACCGCCACCTGTC
>PVMS01085193.1_pt1 | contig 11941 bp, 10 predicted proteins | sample 1853461 | NCBI WGS metagenome assembly PVMS01 (sample SAMN08582032, study PRJNA380276) | Marine sediment metagenome, whole genome shotgun sequencing project. | isolation source: ocean sediment barecode stripped | collected 2017
GAGATGCATTATTAGGAACAATTACTTATGGATATTTTAGAAAGACTCTTCATCATTAAAAAAAAACAAATAACTAATATCTTGATGAAACCACCGACAATTGTCGGTGGTTTTTTTAATTTTTTTTAATCGGTTCCCAATAATAAATTAATATTATTTTCCCTTTTTTGCCAATCGCTCTTTTATAACACCGTTTTAAGTCTTTTTTTCCATCTTAAAATTATGTTAATAACATTTTTAATAACTCCTTATTTACTTTTTCGAGAAGTATAAATTGACTCTTATCTTTATTGAAGATAAAATACTCTTTTATTTTTTGATCATGTTTTATTACAACTTTCAAGTGGTACTTCAGGAAGTGCCGGGGGAGATTAGCCTCTGTTTTTCAATTTCGGGATGCGACAAGCATTGTGAAGGTTGTCATTCTCCTTTTTTATGGAAGGAAGGCAATGGTTCTTTGCTTAATCAAGAAACCTATACTTCCCTTTTAGACCAATACAGTAAGCTAGCAACCTGTATTTTATTTATGGGTGGTGAATGGCATGAGAGAGAGTTGATCGCCATGCTACAGTTAGCAAAAGATAAAGATTATAAAACCTGTTTGTATACAGGTGAAGAAATAATTTCAAAAGACATTTTAGATCAGCTCACCTGGATAAAGACTGGAAAGTGGAACCAATCTCTTGGTGGATTAGAAAGTTCTCAAACCAATCAAAAATTTACAGAAATAAAGACCAACAAAAACCTTAATTATTTATTCAATAAAAACTAAACCATATGATACGCCTCACCGAATCTCAAGTTTCAAAAAAAATTGATTTTATAGACCATTACATCAACTCATCAAACGCAGCAGATGGTTCGAAGGTAGATGCAAATGCTAATGTAACTTCAAAGAATATTGCTACCATGGAGGCGGAACTGAATAAAGACATTAACATACAAGTAAATAGAGCTTTAGTAAAAAGACAAATTGAAGCCCTATTTGGAAAAGATCTAGCCAATGAATACACCCGGCAAATAGAAGCCCACGAAATTTATGTTCATGATGAAACTTCCTTAAAACCTTATTGTGTTTCAATAAGTATGTATCCATTCTTGTTTGATGGACTTACTAAATTAGGTGGTGAGAGTAGAGCGCCCAAACACTTGGAGAGTTTTTGTGGCGAATTTGTAAACTTAGTATTTGCGATAAGTTCTCAATTTGCCGGGGCTTTGGCAACAGTTGAGTTCCTTATGTATTTCGATTATTATGCTAAAAAAGATTACGGCAATAACTACATAGAAACCCATACAGATTTAATCGCGAACCATCTTCAACACGTTGTATACGCCGTCAATCAGCCAGCAGCAGCTAGAGGATATCAATCCGTTTTCTGGAACATCTCTTTATACGATGAAAGCTATTTTTCAAGTATGTTTGAAAATTTTGTTTTTCCAGATATGACCAAACCTCAATGGGAAGATTTAAAAAAATTACAATCCTTTTTTATGACTTGGTTTAATAAAGAGCGTAATAGAGCCATTCTTACTTTTCCTGTTGTGACTGCTGCTATGCTGGTAAAAGATGGAGCGCCTGTTGACACTGAATTCACCGATATGTGTGCCAAAGAATTAAGTGAAGGAAATTCGTTTTTTATCTATCAATCTGAAAATGCAGATAGTTTGGCGTCTTGTTGTCGATTGCGAAGTGAGATTAGCGATAATACATTTAGTTATTCTCTTGGAGCTGGAGGAGTGGCAACTGGATCTATTAACGTGATCACGCTTAATATGAATAGACTCATACAAAAAGGAGCCAGTATTGTTGAAGAAGTCAGAAAAATACACAAATACCAAGTTGCCTACAGAAAACTGATTGAAGGGTATGAAAAAACAGGTTTGTTACCTGTTTATAAAGCTGGATTTATCTCCTTAGAAAAACAGTTTTTAACCATTGGTATAAACGGATTAGTTGAAGCTGCAGAAAGTCAAGGTATTCATGTAGGCAATAATGAGGCCTACAAAAAATTTGTAAATAAATATTTAAAAGCTATTTATGACGAAAACAAGCTCGCTAAAAAAGAATATGGTTATATGTTCAATACCGAATTTGTTCCTGCAGAGAACCTAGGTGTGAAAAATTCTAAGTGGGATAGAGCAGATGGTCTTTTTGTCCCAAGAGATTGTTACAACTCTTATTTCTACGCCGTAGAGGATAATCAAACAAACACTTTAGATAAAATTATTTTACACGGTAATGAAATCATAAAATATCTAGATGGTGGTTCTGCACTTCATCTTAATCTGGAAGAAACACCTAACAAAGATGGATTTGTAAATCTTATCCACGCCACTGCTGCTGCAGGATGTAATTATTTTTGTTTTAATATAAGAATTACGATATGTAACGATTGCGATCATATAGTCAAACAAACCCTTCAAAAATGCAGTAAATGCGAGTCAAGAAATGTAGACCACGCAACACGGGTTATTGGATATTTAAAAAGGGTTTCCAGTTTTAGCAGTAAAAGACAGGAAGAACATGATCTAAGACATTATCATATAAAACCTGCCTCAGATTCGTTAGGTAAAAACAGAGTTCGTACTTTTGCTAATCATAAAAATAAGGACACAATTATTTTTGATGATTTATTGTATTCCGATTAGCAAATAATGACCGTAAAAGAAATAGAAGTACAACTTAAAAGGTATCAAAATTCTGGGAAAAAGATATTTGTTACCTCATCTTTTCAAACTCATAGTATTCCATTATTACACATTATTAGTAATTCAAATGTGAGTGTCGATGTCATGTTTATCAATACTGGTTTTCATTTTCCTGAAACTATTGAATTTAAGGATGAAATTGCCAGCCTGCTTCAACTAAACGTTATAGATGTTTGCTCTCAGGTGCCTAAAAATCTTCAAAGAGATGAAGAGAATAACTTCTATTTTGCTTCAGACTCTGATTTTTGTTGTTTTCTGAATAAGACACAGCCCTTGGAGCCTTACTTAATGCAATATGATATTTGGATCACCGGAGTTAGAGCAGATCAAAGTTCAGATAGAAAAAAATTGAAAGTTGAACAAGAAGCTTCTTTTAATACACTTCGTTTTCATCCCATGTTAGATTGGAATCCTAAAAAAATTTATGACTATAGAATGCGTTATAAATTACCCGAGCATCCCCTAGAAAAAGAGGGCTACCTTAGTATTGGTTGTGCCCCTTGTACTAGAAAGTTTGGTATAAACGATGAACGTAATGCCAGATGGTTTGGTCAAAACAAAACAGAATGTGGTCTTCATAAAGATTTAGTAAAATGAACATACTCATAACAGGTGGAGCAGGTTATATTGGAACAGATTTAATTTATCTCCTTGAAAAAGAAAATTCTATTGATTCCATAGTAATCTACGATAATTTAAGTAGGAGTAACTACAACTTATTTTTGGGTAGATCTAAGTTGAATTCCAAAAAAGTCCGATTTGTTAAAGGCACAATTCTAGATTCTCGGAGTTAAAAAGAGAAATAGATAAAGCAGATGTAGTTTTTCATTTGGCAGCAAACGAAACAACTCCTTTTGCTGATCAAAATCCTCATGAGTTTGACCAAACTAATAATTGGGGAACTGCAGAGGTCACCTATCTTATTGAACAGAGCTCCGTTTCAAAATTTATTTATGCCAGTAGTGTTTCTGTATATGGTGCTTCGGAAGAACAATTAGATATGACGACCTTACCCAATCCAAAAACTTTTTATGGAATTTCAAAAATAAATGCAGAAAAGCATGTGAACAGGCTCCTTAATTCAAACATTAAAACATATATCCTTCGCCTTGGAAATGTATACGGATATAATAAAAGTATGCGTTTCGACTCTGTGATCAATAAGTTTATGTTTGAAGCAAATTTTAGAAATCATATCCGAATTTATGGAGACGGGAATCAAATGCGCTCTTTTATTCATATTAATAGATTAAGTAATCTATTAAAAAAAATAACGCTTGGAATTCTAGAACCAGACACCTACAACCTGGTCGAAAACAGTTACAGTGTAAATGAGATCGCAGAGACATTAAAACAAGTTTATCCTGATTTAGAAATGACATACCTCACACAGAATATGTATATGCGAAATCTTATTGTAAAACCCGACCCGCGAATACTTGAAATTTGTGAAATTAAAAATACCCAGCTGAAAACCGATTTGTCCGAATTTAAAGATCATTTTAGTTTTTAAGCACAAATCTACTTTTATGAAACTACACTTCCTGATACTCATAGTTTTACTGTTCTCCTGCAAACATAAAACAGAGGACAGTCAAGATCAAATAACTACTACAATAATGGAAGCCGTTGAAGAATCTCATGAAAGTATTGATGGTGTCGTGAGTTTAAACAACGGGAATCTTTGGGAAGCTAATCCTGAAACTACCATTGGAATCAACAATATGAAAAAAAGGATGACATCATTTACAAATATAGAAAATGTTAGTGCTTATTCTTTATTGAAAAATGACCTTGAAGCAGATTTTACAGAGCTTTTTGAAAAATGTACCATGAAAGGTGAGGCACATAATCAATTACATAATTATTTGTTTCCTTTTATCGATTTGTTTGATGGCTTAGAGTCTTCAGAAATAGAAACTTGTAAAAGAAATTTTAACGAATTAACTATTCAACTAGAGCAGTATCCTAATTACTTTGAATAGGTGTTCTTAAAAATGATAGCTTAAGGCTACTATTAAATTAAGTGCTGGAGCAGCAATCCCCGAAGAATACGTTCGATATCTTTGATTGGTAATATTCTCTAATGTTGTATTAATTTGAAAGGCCTCAGATATTTTATATTGTGCTCCAAAATTTATCGTGTGCCAGGATGGTGAATATGGGTTCCCATTATTATCTAATGCGTATAAATACGATTTATTTTGTTCTTCAGGTGAAAGATCTTCATAATCAAATTTGCCATTGTATTCCGAAAAAGCATCCAAGACCCATTTGTTATGTTTCCAAATTAAATGTGTATTCCCAAATTGAGGAGCAACATGTCTAACAGCAACTTTGCTTCCGTCTTCTTCTTCCTGGTTTCCATCGGTTATATTGTATTGAGAAATAAGTTGTACCTGTTCAGAAAAATTAATTTCAACACCGACTTCAAAACCATAAATATCTGCTCTGCCAGCGTTTTGTATGGCTTGTACATTGCTAAGTTCCCCTTGATAGATTATTTCGGATTGGCCATTAATTTCAAAATCCCTACGTACCATAGCATCTTCAAGAAGTGTCATATACGTAGTTAAGTTTATTCTAACGACATTTTCAAAATTTAAGTTTGCTCCTATTTCACAATTATAAGCATATTCTGGTTTTAAATCTGGATTAGGAACCACTACTGACCCAGGTTCACTGTCAAAAATCTTTCCTATATCATCAATATTAGGAGCTCTAAAAGCTGTTGATAAATTGAAATTCCAACCCAAAACATTATTCGTTTGCCAGGTTATACCAGCACTTCCCGTTAATGCCCCTGTATCAATATCGGCTTCTGAAAAAGGAAAATCATAGTAGTGTTTATCAAAATCTGCAAGCAACAAAATATGGCTATACCGAACTCCTGTAAGCAAAGAAACATCTTTGGCCAATTTCCATTGTAAACTTGCATAAACAGCCATAGATTGCCAGGTAGATCCGTCGGGATACCGTGAAGCCGATCCTTCCATTTCACCAGTAATTATATTTGTTTTTTCGCCTTTGGAATGAACTTTATTATAAACATATTCCACTCCGTAAAACAATTTGCTTTTGCCGAATTTCTTTGTAAAATCCAAAGCTGAAGTATAGGCGTCTACTTGTTCTTTGGTTTCAAAAAGTGTCGTTTCCCCAAAATCACGATCTTTTCTTCCCTCTTTAAAGTTTTGATAGGAAAGCGTTAATATACTCTTATCGTAAAAAGAAGTTTTATTATTAACTATTTGTAAGTTTCCGCTTAACCATTCCTGCGGGCTATACTCCCAAACAGCACTTTTAAATTGCCCATTATCTTTCCGAATTAACCTATCGTATCTAGGATAATCACTTGTTGTTGTATAAAATAAGCCCAAATTGAAATCCCAATTATCAGAAGGCATGTATCTAATTTTTTGCATGATATTTATCTGATCGTATCCTGTTGGAGCTTGTGATCTAGGGTCTGAATTAGCTACCACCATATCGACACCATCAATAGTTTCAACATGCTCTGGCCGCAAATAATCGTCTGGACCGTATTTCCCCATTTGAAGGTCATCAAAATCGGTATAGGACACACTGGTTAAAAAGGCCCATTCTTTAGTTCCAATATTGAAATCTATATGCCCCGTTTTTTCTTGACTAGCAGAAGCGTATCTTACCAATGCATTTCCAGAAAATGAAGTTCCGTTTATAAAAGAAAACTTTGGGTTTTTAGTGTAAAAATTCATAACGCCTCCAATGGCGTCACTTCCATAAACTACAGATCCAGGACCCAATATAACTTCAGTATGGTCAATAGAAAAAGGGTCGATAGAAATAACACTTTGCACATTTCCCCCTCTAAAAATTGCCGTGTTAAAACGAATTCCATCTACTGCAATTAATAATCTATTTGTCGAAAATCCACGAATAAATGGACTTCCTCCTCCTAGCTGACTTTTTTGAATAAACACATTCCCACTGCTTTCTAACATATCTGCTGAAGTTTGTGGGCTACTGAAAATTATATCATCACTTGTAATGCTTACAATTCTTTGAGGAATATCTTTTTTGTTCTGTTTGAATTTAGCAATCGATAAAACAACTTCATCCAAAGTACTTGCGTCAACAGCTAAAACCACTTTATTATTTCTTTTTAAAATATCCGTTTTACTTAAAGACACATTAATATGAGATAGATGCTGAAAAGTAATGAGGTCATTATCTAAAAAACCCGTGATATCTACAAACCCTTCATTATCGGTGTATCGAGTGATTGTTTTTTCTTTATTAAAAACTACAACCCCTGGAATTGGCGATTGACTTTCTTCCTCTAAAACCTGAATTTTTTGAGCAACTAAAGAAGAAAAAGAAAAGAAAAAGAAATAAAGGATTAACAGGAATTTTGTGTTCATTCAAAAATTTGTTTTAGAACTAAAAGTGACTTGGGTTTTTTAAAACTTTGCAAATGTAATTTATAATAGAGCAATAGCAAATTTAAAATTTCCTGACGGATTTCTTTAGTTGGTTTAATTCGGTGTATTGCCTCAAAATCTATGCCGAAAAACCGTTTTAAAACCACTATATGAGAGCCTTCTTCACTATACCTCCCTTCTTTATTAGGCTGAAAATTTCCCTCTATTAGGTTAAAAAACTTATTAGATATTGTATCCATATCTGGATAAAAGCCCAAATGCATACTTAATTTAAGTAAAAAAAGGATATGAAAATTAGCTATATCTCTATTATTATCTAGCCAAATCAATGAATTCTTCAAAAATTGAAATAATGCAGGGTCTTCAGTTGCTTCTTGAATTGAATTAGTAAGTGTCTCAGCTATAAAAATAACCATTGAACTCTTTACAACCTGTGTGTGAAGTGTCTTATAGAGGTATAATACTTTTGCTTCCTTGATGCATTCTAAAGTACCTTTGTCCTTGTGAATAACCTCTAATTCCAATAATGTGAGAGGCTGAAAAAAGGAGGCTTTTAGTTTCCCTTTTCTGGATTTTAAAATATTGTGAAGTAGGTAACTCTTTAATCCGGAAGATTCAGTGTAACATCTTACAATAAGGTCTGCTTCCCCATATTTAAGCGTTGAAAAAACAACTGCTTTTGTATTAATTATCATTATCGAACAACCATTATTTTTATTACTTTCGTTTCAAGAGTATCGTCTGTAGACACCAAGACTAAATATACTCCAGATGCAACTTTGTATTTACCAAATGCTGTAGTATCCCATAAAACACTTCCTCCTTCAGAAGTTGTCTCAAAAACCAGGTTTCCTGTTATATCTACAATTTTCACATTTGCATCTTTTGTAAGACCATCTATAGTCACATTTCCAAAAAACCCTGGTCGTACAGGATTAGGAAAGGCATACACATTTTCCAGATCATCTCTGGCTATAGTAGAAGTACCATTAAATGCAACCAATCCATTAGTAGTTGCAAAATAAACTGTTCCTTTTAAATCGTCAATTGCTATATCTTGAACATTATCTGACGGTAAGGGTGAGTTGTCTGCAGTAAATCTTAATAATGTTTCTTGACCATTTGAAGAAAAATAAAAAACGCCTGATGTGGCAGTAGAGATCCACTTATTATTAGAGCCATCAACTTCGATATCTGTAATAGACTGCTCAAATAAAAGTTCTTGTGGCACCCCATCATCAAGTATAATAATTGGTTGTGTATCTGTATTTGCACCCTCTTCAAAGAAGCTCCCAACAGCATACAACACCCTTAATCCTTTTAGGGTCCCTATCCATAATCTGTTTTGATTATCGAATGTTAAAGCTCGAATATTATTAGAAGGCAAATTTCCATTTCCTATTCCCTCACCTGTTTTATTAAATTTATTAGTTGTAGGATTATACCCTATTAATCCACTATCAACTGCTCCAAAGAAAGCATAGCCTTCTCTGCTTATTTTTATATCACTTAATGCTAATTCACTTTCAGCATCAATAATATTGGAAATATCAATTAGCTGAAATTGCCCAGAAGGTGTCATTCTAATAAGACCATCATCTGTTCTAGATTGAACAAACCAAAGATTTCCATCTCTGTCAAAATCCAATCCAAATATTCGAATTCCCAAAGCCTCATTTTCATTAGGAATGCTAAGTGGGCTATTTGTCTGGTTGTATAGAATAGTAGGTTTTTGATCATCTATTTTAAGCAAACCCTTTTGGTAAGAACTCATGAAAACCTCATTAGGGTTTTCAGGGTTTATAGTTACAAAAGATAAATCATTTGCATCTTCAACTCCTAAATCAGCAATAAGCTCATCATATTTTATATTTAACCACTCTCCTCCTTTTAAATTACTTATTCCAAACCTGCTAATTGGAAAGGGATTAAAAAACAAGTCTACCTCACCAAAGGCCACCCATAGTTGTCCCGGGGATGCATCTATGGCAAATGGATGATTTAAAAGAGGGCCTTCTGGTAATATTTGCTCTGCTTGATTTGTTCCAAATGGAACCATCAACATTCCCAGTTCTAAGGTTCCTAAATAAAAAGTCTCGTTAAATGCTAGTCCTGATTGCAATTGAAAATCATATTCTGGCAATGAATTAATTTCTGATTGCAATACATAGCCTTCTGAATATGCATGGATAGAATTTTCTGTAGTGATTGTTAAGGTATTAGAAATTGCTTTAAAATCTACAACAGGAGTATTAAATCCATCAATTATCCCAAAACCACTCCCTTCAGTGAATTTAAGAATTTTATTGTCGTTTCTTACAGTATACAATTCAGTATTGAGTGTTTGTATCCCTTTAAAACCTCCTCCTGCAACTGTAGTCCACTGTTGATAATCAATAAGGTTATCATCATCTACAAAAGCTCTACGGATTCCATTAGATGAAGTAGAAGCATATATTAAATCTCCAAACACTGTAGTTTGAGATATATTAATTTGAAAACCTAAATCTCCTATAAAATATGTGTCCCCAAATTCTAAGGCTGACAAATTATATACTGAAATTCCAAACTCAGAGGATATGAAAAGGCTTCCTTCATATTCAAAAAAATGATTAATTTCTTTTTTATTGGGAGGTATTGTTTGCTTGTCTAATATATCAACCACCGAAAGAATGTCATCCTCTCCATCAATAACAATTTCTATTAAACCACTTTCATAGCCAATTACTAATAAATCAAAAGTTTCACTATAATATATGGTTGAAATCAATTTTCCAGAAAGCCCATTGATAGTTGATATAGTATTTATCTCTTTAGTGGAAAGGTCATAAGTAAAAATTGCATTTTCAGCAGCTGCATAAATTTTGTCATTTCCTTGAGAAATACTTTTTACAGATACATAAGAAAAAAACCCAGACCAACTATCTTCAAAGTTTTGAGCAGAAATAGAAAGGGATTGTAAAATTAGAATGACGATTACTAATTGCCTCATAGGTAGTGTGTTTTTTCTTTAGTATAACACACTAAAATACTATTTATTTTATTCTTGAAATAAAATGAAAAAGGTTGCCTTTGTAAAGACAACCTTTATAAATTAAAATAACACTTAAAGTTATACGATACCTTGTGATAACATAGCGTCTGCTAATTTTACAAAACCAGCAATATTTGCGCCTTTCACATAGTCAATATAACCATCTTCATCTGTTCCGTATTTAACACAAGAAGAGTGGATATCATTCATAATAGTATGTAATTTATCATCAACTTCTTTTGATGTCCAGCTTAAACGTAGTGAGTTTTGAGACATTTCCAATCCGGAAGTCGCAACACCTCCTGCATTAGAAGCTTTCCCTGGAGAATACAAAATTTTTCCTTTTTGGAATGCTTCAATTGCTTCAGGTGTACAAGGCATATTAGCTCCTTCTGCAACACACATACAGTTATTATTCAATAATGTTTGAGCTTCTTCTTTATTAAGTTCGTTTTGTGTAGCACAAGGTAGAGCAACATCACAATTTACTCCCCAAGGTCGTTGTCCTTCAAAATATTTTGCAGAAGGATACTTATTTACATATTCACTAATACGTCCACGTTTCTCGTTTTTAAGGGCCATTACGAAGACTAATTTTTCTTCATTAATACCTTCTTCATCATAGATATATCCTCCAGAATCAGAAAGTGTTACAACTTTCCCTCCAAATTCTATAACTTTCTCAGTTGCATATTGTGCAACATTCCCTGATCCAGAAACAGCAACTGTTTTTCCATTAAAACTATCTCCACGTGTTTCCAACATGCTTTTAGCAAAATATACTGTTCCGTAGCCTGTAGCTTCAGGACGGATTAAAGATCCTCCAAAGGAAATACCTTTTCCAGTAAGAATACCTGTAAATTCATTTCTTAGACGTTTATATTGTCCGAATAAATAACCTATTTCTCTTCCTCCTACACCTATATCTCCTGCAGGTACATCTGTATTTGGTCCAATATGTCTTGAAAGTTCAGACATAAAGCTTTGGCAGAAATGCATTACTTCAGCATCACTTTTTCCTTTAGGATTAAAATTAGATCCTCCTTTACCACCTCCCATAGGAAGGGTTGTTAAACTATTTTTAAAAACTTGTTCAAAGCCTAAAAATTTTAAAATACTCAGGTTTACAGATGGATGAAAACTTAATCCTCCTTTATAAGGACCTATTGCAGAATTAAACTCAACTCTATAGCCTTTATTTACGTGAATTTTACCACTATCATCTGTCCAAGGAACTCTAAACATTATGACTCGTTCTGGTTCTACCATCCGCTCCAGTAACATTTGGTTTTGATACATTTCATTTTCCTCGATAAAAGGGATGATTACTTCAGCAACTTCGGTAACAGCCTGCATAAATTCAGGCTCATTTGGGTTCATTTTTTCAACTTTTAGAATGAACTCTTTTATACTATCTTTCATATAAAATAATTTATTGAAAACATTAATAATAATTGAGAGTGCAAAGATAAAACATATCTAAAAGAAGTCCGTTATATTTCAATAAAAAAGCTAATTTATTGTATTAAATTTCACTGTTAAATTTGTTTTTATATATTTGTTATGTCTCAACCTAAACCTACAATAAAAAATGCGTGCTAGATTAGTGCTATTGGTAATCACTTTTCTTGTTTTTTCTAAACAAGAAGTATACAGTCAATTTGGCTTCTCACATGAGATAGGGTTCATAACTGGGCCACTTGCATTTTATTCAGATTTTGGACAACGTAACGATATTAAAACTAATGCTGGCAATTCTACTATAGGATTTGGGTTA
>PVMS01101674.1_pt1 | contig 11940 bp, 15 predicted proteins | sample 1853461 | NCBI WGS metagenome assembly PVMS01 (sample SAMN08582032, study PRJNA380276) | Marine sediment metagenome, whole genome shotgun sequencing project. | isolation source: ocean sediment barecode stripped | collected 2017
CCAGGTATTTATGTGGCATCGGCGTATCGATAGCGCCCGGTGCCACCGCGTTTACCCGAATTTGATGATCTCTCAGGTCGTTCGCCATCGAGCGTGCAAGTTGTGCGACGCCGGCCTTCGATGCGCCGTAAGCGGCCATGTCCGGAAATCCAACCAGACCTCCCACCGAACTATTCAGAATAATAGAACAGCCATCACCTTGCTCCACCATATGTCGCGCCACCCGCTGGCATAACAAGAACGAAGCGCGAACATTGATGCTCAACACGTGATCGATTTCTTCTTCAGTCGTCTCTAACAGAGGACTACCAACCATGACCCCGTGATTATTGAACAACACATCAATACGGCCAAAGTTATCGATGGCAGTTTTGACGATGTCGTCTAGATCGGCGTTTACGGTTACATCACCGCGCACATAATGCACTTGGCCAGGGTGATTTCGCATGGTTTCATTGATATCATCGGTCGCCTCTCCGGGCAGATCCGTAGCCACAATTTTCGCCCCTTGCTCGGCAAACAACTTCACCGCAACCTGCCCTTGACCACCGGCTGCACCAGTGATGATGCAAACCTTATCTTGCAATCGACCCATAACATCCTCCGCTCGATAGTTTTTCCGCGGTCGCGATAGCGACAGCGGCTAAATTAATGCCGATCAATCAACCGAAACACCAAAGTATTTTTCGTATTTTCATATTGGGTTTTTCGAAATATTATTTCTTGAGCCGCGCATTTACGTTACCGAAATCAATCTCGACGTTTTAGTTTCTGTCATTTAAAATGCGTAGCGGGCCGCGATAATTGCACACCATCCTCTCTAATGTCGACGACCTCGTTATAGAAACAGATCAGGTTTTCGACGTTCGTGCATGCCACGATCGGCGTCGGGTAAGTCCAAGCGATATCGGCACTAAATTTTTCATCAATCCGCACGCCATACGTCTGCGCGATGCCTTTGTAAGGGCAGCGAGTTACCGTTGCCGTAATCTCCAGTAGATCCATGCTCACATCTTCGATCGGTAAGTAGTAACGCGTCGGCAATCCAGTCTCAAATAACAGCACTGGATTGTGGCTGGCAGCAAGTTCAACACCATCGAGGGATACCTCAATGTGGCGCGAACTCGGCACTGCGTCGACGCGATGGTAGGGATTGCGCGCATGCACGAAGATTTCTTCTTCTTCCTCTAGCCAACGGTCGATCGCATCCCATTTGAACGTCAAATAATCGCCGACCCCGTGATCGAGAAACGAAAACGCCGCGTTTTCGCTGCGCTTACCGTCAACCTCTAGGTGCCAGAACTCGGTTGCACCGCGCCCTTCACGGTTTTCCAATGTGTTGCTTTTGGACAGATACTCCATGCGCACATGGTGTTTGGGGAACAAGTAGTTCGGGTAGGGTCGCTCGAAAAACAGCACCATCTCGCGGCTGTCGGCCACCAGCTGCCCGTTGAAATAGGCGCGTACCCAGCGCGGACTTTGCTGGATGCTAAATTCGGGTTGGTCGTACATATTACGTCTCCTGACGGTCAGTCGGACTTCTTTCAAGCTTATCTCAAACGCGCTGCGGCGGGTGAAGACCTAGTGCAATGTCTAATTCAACCGTGGCGAGATTCAGCCTGCGGATTTTAAGCCAAAAGTTCGCTCGCTATTCGTTCGCCGATCATCACTGTGGGTAGGTTTGTGTTGCCGCGAGTGATCTGCGGCATTAGCGATGCATCGGCAACAAACACGTTCTCCAGCCCGTTTACCCGACCGCTTGGATCACAAACTGCGGTTGCGTCCGTGCCCATCTTGCATGTTCCAACGGGGTGATAATAATGTTCTACCTGGTTGCGGATCGCGTCGAAATTAGATGTGTCTGAGATTGGTTCACCAAGTAAAGAGGCGAGCGAAGATTGACTTAGCAACTCGTTTGCAATTTTTAGCCCATCTTGCAGGACGGTAATGTCATGATCATCCGGGTCGCTCAAATACGCGTGATCGATCTTCGGATGGGTTTCAGGGTCACGGCTAACAATATCAATTCGGCCGCGGCTTTGCGGCGTCATACAGGCAACTTCGACATGCACCCGGCCGTGTAGCAAGCTGGTTTGGTCAGAAGCGCAAACCGGAAATACATGGGTATCGTAAATGCCATCATTCGCGCGCGAGGAAATCCATTTCCCCAAAGTTTGTTCTTCGGGTAAGAACCCCGCAGCGGCGGCTTCATCAAGCCAAGCTTGTAATTGCGGGCCGACTCGGCGGTCCGCATGAGCCATCGGGTGATCGTGCAGATTCGCACCAACGTTAATCGAAGCCACAGTAACGGGAACGTCGATTTCACTGAGCCGCTCGGGATTGCCAATACCTGAACGTTGCAAGATCGCTGGGCTACCGTATACACCAGCGGCTAGCACGAGCTGTCGACAAACAATCTCCCTTTCGGTGTTTTTTTGAGAGACCAGCAACCGAATCGGCCCGTTACCGGATTCGAAACGATCTACGATTGCATTACCCAATATTGTGACATTAGATTTCTCTCGCACCGGGTCAAGGTAGGCAAACGCGGAATTCCAGCGCACGGTACCGTCGATATTGACAGTCTCTAATCCGAATGAATCATTTGCATCCAGATCGCAGAGGTCGTCTGCCATGTGCCATCCTAAAGCCTCGGCGGCTTGCAAGCATCGCGCGTGAAACGGACCGGCTTCGTCCGCGGAGTAAGTACGTACGCGCATACATTCGATGACTCGCTTATATAATGGTTCGACATCTTTACCGGTCCAACCGGGTAGGCTCCAATCGTCATAATCTTTTCGATGACCTACAGCGGCGATCGCGCCGTTATGGGAAGAACATCCTCCGATTACGCGTGCGCGTTGAAAATTCCAGCGACCAGCCTGGTAGCCCCAATCATGCGACGTAGCCAACATGCGGGCATCGATCAACTCTATTGGCCATTGGGTCGATTCGCGTACGCCATAGTCAGGTCCAGCTTCGAGCAATAAGACGTCGCGGCCTGATTCGGCTAATCGAGCGGTGACGACACAGCCGGACGAACCGCCGCCTACAACGACCGTTTCAACTTCGAGCGGATTATCCATTTGGAACCCTGTTCCGGTGATTTATCTTATTCTCAGATTTTGTCGCGGCCGATGCAATGGATGGAATGCTCTGATGGTCGTGACATCTACGACGAATAGTTCCGAGCTAACGGTGAGGAGGTCATTGCGGATAGATAATTCTAATTCTCCGATTCTTGAGCTGCTTGCTTGGCATATCCTGCCCGCCGCTGGATCCGATCCGCGTACATGCGAAACAAGCGGCGATCAGATGTGTAATTGGCTATGCCGCTAACATCGACTGCCATTTCAAATAGATCAGCGCAGCGTTGGAATTCAAGATCGACTTTAGCGTATACCTGCCGAGAAGTTTCGCATTCACCGAGTAGCGCGACCAAAGCGCCGGTAACAGCGAATAACCGATCTTGTAACTCGCTCGCTTCTTCTGCGCGCGCCAGCATGAAAGTGGCACTCGCTAGCATCACGAATTTTGCTTCTGTGCGACCGAATTGGCGGATTGGCTCGAACTCGAATACCTCGCCGCGTTCGATCGGCGTATCTTCGAATTTTACGAAACCCTGGCTCATTGCACTGAGAAAACCAGGATCCGCACGGTGACTAAGACTAACTCCGGCGCGTGTGCGTTCGACGATTAAACCCCGTGCACGTCGATTGTTTCCGTCGGGATCATTTATCGTGATGATTAAATGGTCGACGACGGCCGAATGTGCTACCCAGGATTTGTGTCCATTGAGTAAATATCCTCGGCCACTATCACGAAGTGTAGTCCCGGGATGTGCATACGGGTCTCGCTCATCTTCGGTTGCTGCGAAAGCCGCCCAACCGGCTGGCGGTAACATCGTGAAAGCGTTGCGCAGGGTGGCCTGGTAACCCGCGGTAAAGACCCAGGGTAAGCGATCGGCGATTAGGCCCCCCCGCATCGCAACATCGGTCGGCACGAATTTGTGCATTTCTTGGTCGCGCCACAGTCGGTAATAGTCTTTTTCCGCGGGACACGATACGGCTGCGTGATCGCCGCGTAGAAATTGTTCTAAAACCTCTAAGGTCGCCATGGGTTATTTATCAAGCGACCTAAACCATAGCGGCGAGTTTCGCACGACCCGAGCAGAACGATTGCACTCGATTTTCAGACCATGATGTGTTCTTCGGTCAACAGAATCGATACGCCAGATGCGCCGGCAGTCGCACTCGCGCGGGCGCGCTTTCCTTCTTCGGTTCCGAATACTGCGTCCATCGCCTCTTGAGTCTCAAACGACACTTCGGCGACCCCGTCGTAATCCTGATCTGGTGTTGTGCACAAATTGATGCGGTACTCTTTGAGCCCGGGCCACTGCTTAACCTTAGGTGCATGTTCTACTAGCCACCATTGCTTAAACTCTTCGAAGTCCATCCCCTCCGGGCGCTTGATAATACCCATTACTTTATACATATGTATTCTCCGTCCATTTTGTTGCACCAGTTAAAGACGTAAGGGTCGGTGTCAAAGTCGCTTATTCTTCTGGCCACACCTCGTTCAAACTACGTAGCCCCCCGACAGCATTTGGCCAGCCAGCGTAGTGCGCGGTGTGGATAATCATCTCGAGTAGTTTTTCACGTGGTATGCCGAGGCGGCGTGCGGCGGTGAAATGAAACCGTTGTTCAGGTTCGCGCGCGAGTGCCGTTAGGATCGTACAGGTCACGAGTTCGCGCTCTTGTAATTCGAGTGCATCACCTTGCCAAACATCGCCGAATAAATGCTCCAGCGTGTAGTCGAGGAACTTGTCGGGAAAGCCATTGATCGCATCAGCATCGCCGCATAATTGTTCGAGTAGGGCTCGACCTTTTTCTCGTTTTTCGTTGCTCATATTTTGGTCCTATATAACGTTTTTTTTGCTAAACCGGAGCAGTTTCGCGTCCGCCTTCTTCAAGATGTTCCACGCTCGCAAGTTCGACCACGCGCCATGGTGGATCACGATCGACTATGGTGACGGACGTATTCGCCACGACTAAATCGGTACCGAGCGTATGGTCGGAAACATCAAGTCGGCGCTCGAGCAGGGATCTTAATACCAATCCGTGAGTGACGACCGCCAAATCGCCGGATAGTGCTTGCGCATGGGAGGTAATTTCATTCCATGCAATATCAACTCTCGTATGGAAGTCTTCCCAACTTTCGCCGCCGGGCGGTTTGTAGTCCAGCGCGAAAATATCCAAATCACCGAAATCGGTATACGGTTTCCCGCGTATCTCACCGAAGTTTCGTTCACGTAGCTGAGTACTCTCGATCAAGTTTGCTCCAGTGTGTTGGGCGACGCGTTCTGCAGTCGTACGTGCGCGTTGATAGTCGCTGGTAAGAACCAGCTCCACGGACCTGCGAGTTAAGCTTTGGCCTAACTGCTCGGCTTGCAATATGCCGTGATTGCCAAGCGGCGTTTCGGGAAATTGCACAACTTGGGCGGCGTTGAGATCGGTTTCACCGTGACGGATAAGTAAGAGAGCCATCTATCCTATTGTAATCGATATGTTGGCGACGAAAGTAAAAATAGGAGCTAGATCAAGAGCAACAGCTTTTAGTCCAGTTACGGCGTTTGGTACCCAGCGGGGTACTCAATGAATTCGAACAAGATCCCGAGGATCGAAGCCGGATGCGAAAAAGTGAATTGGATATCATCACAGAACGTCCGTCCAGCGTAGTCCACAACATCTAACTGCATACGCATCGGTGCATCGTCGACAAAACGCACGCCTTTTTCGCCGAGAGAACTCATCGTATCGTTGATATCATCAACGGCAAATGCAATGTGGTGTAGACCTTCCCCGCGTTGTTCGATGAACTCGGCAATAACGCCCTTGTCACTGGTTGCTTCCATTAGCTCGAAGTCGACCTTGCCGATCCGACACATGCGAAAGCGCATTGCGTAACGCTCTATCTCGGTAACTTCTCCAGCCTCGGCGTTGAACAACTCGACAAATAGCCGCGTTGCTTGCTCCAAGTCGCGTACTGCAATGCCTACTTCGGTAATACGCCTGATATCCACGAGCGTGATCTTTTTGATTAGCTAGGGGGACAACAGTAACACGGAGGTTAGACGTTCGTGTCAGTTACAATTCAACAACTACACTGCACCCGCACTTAAATGACAAATGTCGCCCTGTGCTCGAAAGGTTCTCGCTCGGAGACGAGCGCATTGACCGGTGCATCGGGATTGGCGCGACCGATGGCCATGCCGCAAAACAACATTAATTCCTCGGGAGCACCGACAAATTCGGCGACGGTCTGGGGCCAATTTGCCCAGGCTTCCTGCGCGCAGGTGTCAAGTCCGGCCTCCTGGGCCAGCAACATAAAACTCTGCAGGAACATGCCAAGATCCGACCATTGTGGCGGCCCCATGATTTTGTCGACGAAGCAGAAAAACGCTGCCGGAGCGTCAAAAAACCTGAAGTTACGCGCCAGATGTTTCAAGCGGGCCGGTTTATCCTCCCGTGGAATTCCCAATAAAGCGTACATATCCTCTGCCAGTTTATACCGCGAAGATCGGTAAGGCTCTTTCAGCTTCGGCGGATACACCGCGTAATCAGGGGGCTCTGAGTCCGTGCGCGCCTCAATAAGTGCGACAAACCGGGACCTGACATCACCATTGATAATGTAGACGCGCCACGGTTGTAGGTTGCCGCCGGATGCCGCCCTTGCGGCTTTCGAAAGCAATTCTTGGATCAGTTCGTTAGCTACCGGCGTATCGAGAAAATTGCGTATTGATTTGCGCGCTAGCATCGCGTCAGTGACATTCATCGACTATTCCTTACTCCTGTTCATCTAAATTCATCACACCGTTAACGCATTGAATTAAAAACCTAACTCAAAGGCTGATTTTATAAATATGACAGAGGCGGCGATGAAAGATAAACAGGCCCTAGTTCCCGGTAAACTTGGGCTTTCTCTTCTCCGCGAAAGCAGTCACGCCTTCACGAAAATCCGCGCGTGCGGCACAATCGGCGAATGTCTCACCTTCCAGCTGAAGCTGCGACTCCCACTCGTTCTCAAGGGATCGATAGAGCAATCGTTTCGTATTACCATAGACGCGCGTCGGGCCATTGGCGAGACGTGTTGCGAGTTTTTCGGTCTCCGCCTTCAACTCTGATTCTGGTACGACGAAATTGATCATGCCGATATCTTTTGCTGTCTGCGCATCGAACCGATCTCCTAACAACGCTATCTCCATCGCTTTTTTGATCCCTACCGCGCGTGGCAAGTTAAACGACGCGGACCCGTCGGGAGAAGTGCCAATGTGGACGTAGGCCAATGTAAAAAAAGCGCTGTCCGCCGCAATCACGAGGTCGCTGGCCAACGCCATACTCACCCCTGCGCCTGCCGCCGCGCCCGCTACGCTCGCGACGATCGGTTTCGCCATGCGGCGCATGGTGAACATGATTGGATGCAAGTCGTAAATGCGTTGGATAAACGCCGCGCGAATTTCCGCTGCGGGTTTGTCGATATAGTCGACCATCTTCTTTACGTCGCCCCCAGCCATAAAATGCTCGCCTGATCCTTGTATCACGATGCAACGGATGTCGTCGTCATGTTCAAGTTCGGCCAGGACGTCGCGCAACGCGCTGCGCATATCGATGCTCAGCGCGTTGCGCGCCTCCGGACGATTAAAAGTTAGTGTGGCAATACTGTTATTCTTTTCGACGAGCAGGTCCGCCATGGTGGACTCCTATCAGATTTCCTCAATTGCAGACGTTATCATACCGGAGCTGCATTAGTTGCAGCGACCCTGAGGTGGTATGGGGAAGTGGCCACACGAATCGACAAGGCGCTAAACCACATCGCAATGGAATTCATCGGCTGGTTTATATTTTTAAGCGCGGTATTGGTCGGCAGCTATATCCAAGCGGTAGTGGGTTTCGCCTTGGCGATGGTAATGATGGCGATCGGCGGTGCGAGCGGAGCGATCACGCTACCGGTGTTGACTGCCGCATCGAGTATTATCGCCTTCGTCCAAGTGGTATTCGCACTTAAAGGTCAGTCATCTTTCGTACACCGTTCAATCTTCTACTGGATGATGGCAGGCCAGATCCCAGCTATTGGTATCGGGGTCTGGCTTCTCACAGTGCTCGACCGTGACGCCCAATGGTTTCTCCAGATGCTGCTCGGGATATTCATAATTGTCGGCAGTTCGTCGATGATGATCAGGCCGCACCCCCGGCATAAAGTATCGTCACAATGGGCATGCCTTATCGCCGGAATCGGCGGTGGTCTCACCGGTGGCATGTTCTCCGCTTCCGGACCAATCATCGGGTGGTTCGCCTACCGACAGCCGCTCGATTTCGTCGTGATACGCGCGACCATGTTGGCCTTCTTCGCGGTTGCAACCTTTCTACGCACGACTATTGTTGGCGTTCAAGGGGGCATCACAAGCGAGGTGTTGTGGCTATCAGTTACCTCGCTACCGTTTGTGCTGATTGGCGTTTGGTTGGGTCGTACGTTTCCACCGCCGGTTTCCGATACGGTTTTGAAGCGGGGCGTGTTCTTCTTGTTATTGTTGATGGGACTCTACATCGTAATTACGACGTTGTAGTCACTCATCGTAAAATTACCCGGCAACCCTACAATTTGTGCGCGGGATACTACTTGCCGTTACGCGATTTGAATTCCTCGGTGGAGTTACAACTTGGGAACGGGATCTCCGGGACCGCCGTGCCAAGAAAACGACATAATGGTTCCCAGCCGTCGCCGATACTGTAAGTCAGCAAGCGCTCGTCGTCGAAGGAGGCCTGCACCTCGGCAATATTTTTTTCGTATAGTGCGATAGCATGCGCTTTATCATCAAGCACATCTCCAAACACACGCTCGCGGATTAACTTGACCGCGACGGAGTCCTCATCAGCATCCGCCGCGATAGACGGAAATATGGTGTTCGTCATGCTCGTGTACCAGCTCTCGGCGCTGCGCACCGTGAGCAGTATTCTTGCCTGCGGGTAATATTCGCCAAGTTCGCGCCAGAAAAAGGCCGAGGGCCAATCAACAGCAGACTCGTAGCCGGCAAATGCGGTATCCCAATCTTGAGATTTGCCGGCGGCAATAGCACGCCAGATGTCACGTTGCTCTGGTTTGTTGTTAACCTCCACCATGTGATGGCACGGCCCTAACTCGAGAGTTTCGAGCGCTGCTTTCATCGACATGGTTCCGGTGCGGCCGAAGCCTGCGCCAATTAATGATAGTGCCATACGGTATATTCTATCGTGACCCCGTAGAATGTCAGCTACGATGTCGCATGAACCTTCGAATTCTAAAAACCAACCATTGCACGCGAAAAGGCCATTATTGGTGTATCGATAATGTCTGAAATGCGATTCGAGAGTGAAATATCTGAGCGCACGATTGGTCATTATGAAGCGCAGGCCAAGTCGTTTAGGGACGGCACGCGGGACCATGACGTCAGTCAGAATATCGCTGCATTTCTCGATAATATCTCCGGGGAAGTCCCGTTTGAGATCCTCGATTTAGGCTGTGGGCCGGGCCGCGATCTGAAAGTATTTTCGGATCTCGGTCATCAGGCGATTGGTCTCGATGGCGCGCCCAGTTTCGTCGAAATGGCGCGTGAGTTTAGCGGTTGCGAGGTTTGGCACCAGGATTTTCTATCGCTCGAACTACCTGAATCCAAATTCGATGGTATTTTTGCAAATGCGGTCTTGTTTCATGTGCCAAGCGACGCATTGCCGTGCGTGTTAAGCGAGCTGCACACAAGCTTGAAGCAAGGCGGCGTTTTATTTACCTCTAACCCACGCGGTCAGAATGAAGAAGGCTGGCACGGAGAGCGCTACGGGAACTACTGCGACCTGGAACATTGGCAAAGTGTTATGGGCGCAGCGGCCTTTACCGAAATAACCCATTACTATCGACCAGAAGGTCTACCACGTGCCCAGCAACCATGGCTCGCTAGCGTGTGGCGCAAGACATAAATTTTCTTAGCGGTATGGTTTTTGTATATTTTTAATCGGACGTTTTTATGAAACTACTAATACGCAATCTTGCCCGGAGTACGACGGAGGAACAGCTCCGCGCGATGTTCGAGTCTCACGGTGCCGTGCAGTCCTGCAATCTGGTGATGGATAAGGACACTGGCTCCTCTAAAGGTTTTGGATTTGTTGAGATGCCAAAACCAGGCGATGCCAAAGCCGCGATGAAAACCCTTAACGGTACCGATGTCGATGGCAGCAAAATTCGCGTTAAAAAAGCCGAAGCTAAATCAGGCGACGAAGATAATGCGCCCGTAGACGACAACGGCTGAGCCGCGGCCTAACCGGGTTTCGCGCGATTAGCATCATTAAAAAATATCAGTTCTCTATCTAGCCAGTTCCAGGAGCAACCTCATGATCGTCGATCCCTCCGCAATTGAACCGGTCAATTGTTATAAATTACTTATTGGGTCAATTACACCGCGACCAATTGCTTTCGTCTCGAGCACCAGCGTGGATGGAGTCAACAACCTGGCGCCGTTCAGTTTCTTCACCGCGATCAGTGCTAACCCGCCGGTGATCGGATTCAGCCCGATGATCACGCGTGGGGGACGTCGTCGCGATAGCCGTGACAATATCGAAGCCCGCGGCGAGTTCGTGGTTAATATTGTTTCTGAGGACTTTGCCGAACGGATGAATGACACGGCGGTCGATGTGCCGCCTGAAGTTGACGAGTTCGAGCTTTCCGGACTAACACCAGTACCTTGTGAGGTTGTCAGTGCACCTCGCGTAAAAGAAGCGCGGGTGAGCATGGAGTGCAAATTGGTACAGGTCGTCGACATCAGCCAGAAGTGTCTCTGCGGTGCTTTTGTTATCGGCGAGGTCGTACGCTTTCATGTCGAGGACAGCGTGGTAGACGATTTCCGCATAGACCCCGAAAAGCTCGCGACCATCGGCCGCATGGGCGGCAATACTTATGCACGCACCACAGACCGATTTGATATGGCCAGGAAATAGGCAGTTAGGCAGCCGCTGCTAATTTCCCGTGAAATTCGGCTCGCGCCGTTCCGCGGCCGCCTTGATCCCTTCACTCCAATCCGCAGTGCCGCGTAACGAATTTTGTTCGACGAGTTCGTGATCTGTTTGCCGCGCGATGCGATCGGCGAGTCCGTGTCGCAACGTGCTGCGCGTCGATTCCACCGCAAGTGGCGCGCACGCGGCCATCTCCGCGGCGAGTGTCAGGGCCGATTCGCGGACATGCTCTAGCGAGACACAGACATCCGCAAGACCCCAGGCGTAAGCTTGTTCGCCGTTTAGCCGCCGGCTGGTTAGACACATTAATGATGCGCGTTGTTTACCAATGAGTTCTGGCAAGGTCACCGTGAGACCGAATCCGGGATGAAACCCCAACTTCGTAAAATTCGCGCTGAACCGGCCTTCGGGGCAGGTGACCCTAAAATCGGCCGACACCGCGAGTCCGAGACCGCCGCCGATGGCGGCACCTTGAACGGCCGCGACGACAGGTTTCTTGCTGCGGAACAAACGTACTGCTTGGAGATAAAGAGAGTTTGATAGTTCGCCGCCGGAATTATCCTTTACATTGCCCGCGTCACTCGCTCCGAAGTTCGCGCCGGCGCAGAAATTTTTGCCCTGTGCGCACAACACGATCGCCCGGCAGCTGTCGAGCGCATCGAGTTCATCATACGTGTCGGCGATTTGATTGATTAGATCGATATCAAAAAAGTTGTGCGGCGGCCGTTGGATCTCTACGGTCGCGACATAATTTCCGACCGTGACTCCAAGGTCTTGCTTATCGAGATTGGACATAGATTAATCCTTGCTTAATCGAACATAAGGACGGTGCGCGTTACCTCACCTGCTTCCATGGCGGCGAACGCGTCACTTACTCGGTCATGCGGCGTGAGCCGCTTGACCG
>PVMS01002244.1_pt1 | contig 11939 bp, 11 predicted proteins | sample 1853461 | NCBI WGS metagenome assembly PVMS01 (sample SAMN08582032, study PRJNA380276) | Marine sediment metagenome, whole genome shotgun sequencing project. | isolation source: ocean sediment barecode stripped | collected 2017
ATTCGAATCAATACACCGCCGCTTCGCCAGCGGCGCCAGGACATACCCATGTTGCTGGGCCACTACCTGGAAGATGCGGCCCAGGAACTCGATGTACCGACAAAATCGCTGAACAGCGATGCCATGGATATTCTGCAAGGCTACGACTGGCCCGGCAATGTACGGCAGCTTGTTAACGCCACCCGGCGTATGACAGTGACCGCGCCCGGTGGCGTCATCGCAGCAATCGACATTCCCGAGGATCTGGGTGGACGCGCAGGCAAGGGTGCGCAACAGGAGTGGACGCAAAGCCTCGCTTACTGGGCCGAGCAGGAACTCGGTTCCGCGGAACAAAGCCCGCTCATCGAAGCCGCACTGCCCGAGTTTGAAAAAACCCTGATCAGAATTGCACTCGAGCAGGCGAAGGGACATCGGCAACAGGCGGCCAAGCTACTGGGCTGGGGCAGGAACACGCTAACCCGAAAAATCCGCTCCCTCAATCTGGAATAGGAATCGCGGCTAAAGCCGCTCCCACGGATGTAATAGAAAGACTGTGGGAGCGGCTTTAGCCGCGAATCGGATTAATCGTGGTCTGTGCCCAAACCTATCTGCTCGAGCAAGGCAACGAAACGCGGATTGTCACGAATAAAATCGTAGGCGGGATTTATTTTCATGCTAAGTACGCTGCGCGATCCTGACCTGCTATCAGCAGCTTTTTGCAGTGCTCGCAGCGTACCTTCACCGTCGCCAACGAAAGCATGCGCCTGGCCAAGATCTTCACTGCCAAGCAAACTGCGGCTTATCAGGTCTGCCGTTAAATTGCCGACAGTCCCATCATGTGCATAGGCGATCATCATGTCGCCAATCTGCCGCGCCGCCACGGGATCACCGCCGATCACCGTTGTGTAAGTTACGAACGATGCAGCTGCGTCCTCCGTATGCCCAGCCCGCAATTCGTGCAAATAGAGGTTACGCCGCAACGCCGTGTAGCCCGGGTTCAGGCTACCTGCCCGTCTCGCGATCGCCAGCGCCTCGTCGTATTGTCGCGCGTCTACAAGAATGTAGGCGAGATTCATTAGCATCAATTGGGAGTTCGGCTCGATCTCGGCGGCACGACGAGCATGTTTGAGCGCCTCTTCGTGGCGGCTCTGCCACGACAGGGTATGTGACAGCCAGTGCAGCACGTTGGTGTTGTCTTCCTGAATTGACAGGCCGTTTCTGAAGGTGCTTTCAGCGCCTACCCAGTCGTAATCGCGAATCAGTTTGGACCAGGCGATTGTGCTGCTGACAAAAGGCAGGTCGGCGTCGATGGCCATGGCCCTTGCAACGGCTTCGTCGGAGCGGACGCGAAGCGCGTCCCTGTCTGCAGAAGCGGAGTATTCAGGTAACAACATCGCTGCGTCAGCAAGCCCCGACCAGCCAAGGGCAAAATCCGGATCGAGCTCAACCGTTTTCTCGAAGTAGTCGAGTGCCACGGTCAGGGATTCACGTGTCCGTTGTTCGAGAAGTTGCTTGCCAACGAAGTAAGTGTCCAGGGCGTCGATGCTTTGTGTCGGGATTGCGCCGAGTCTTTGTACCTCTTCGGGAGTCAGCGCTGCGCGGAGCTCACCGGCTATTGCCGTTGCGATTTCGCTCTGGATCTCAAAAATATTCGCTGCGGTCAACTCTCTGTCATAAGTCTCGGCCCAGATATGCTCGTCCAGCTCCGCGTCAATCAGCTGCACATTGATGCGAATCCGGTCGCCTGATCGCTGTATGCCACCCTCGAGTATGGTTGCGACGTCAAGCTCTGCGGCAATCTCCGGAATCGACTTCGTCGTTCCGCGGTATTGCAGCACTGATGTCCGCGATATTGTCCGAACTGATTTGATTCTGGAAAGGTGGGTCAGCAAATCATCATGAATTCCAAGGATAAATGGCTCGTTGGAATCATCCTGAGTCATGTTCGTGAACGGCAAGACAGCGACCGACTGGCCAATGCTTCGCTCGGTGGTGGCATCACCAAATACAAATTTGTCGGCAACGAAGTACACGACGGCAATCGTCAGAACTACGATAATCACATTGTCGAGCGTCTGCCGCGTTGGCCGGCTCGGCAATTCAGTCCCAGTGTCGCGTTTTAGTCCGGATGGCGTCAGCTCCAGCACCCAGGCGAGGACCACCGCAACCGGGAAACCGATCACGATCAATATCAGCACGATCCTTTGCAACGATGGCGGCAGGTCAATAATGGGCGCGATCGTTGCAACAACCTGCAGCAAAAGCCAGGATGCTGCGAGGTAGAAAGCAGCAACCCGCAGAACACTACGTCGCTTTAGCTCTTCGAGTATCGAGATTGGATTTTCCCCCGAAAATACAGGTGTCTATAACTTCATAGAGCCTATCAGATCAGATACCGACGGAATATCATGTCGCGCCATGTACTTACTGACGCCGGAATTGATTTTTTTACACACCAACGGATCGTAGAACAGAGCCGTTCCAACCCCAACCGTTGTGGCACCGGCAATTAGAAACTCGATCGCATCGTCGGCCGTTGTAATTCCCCCCTGGCCGATGATGGGAATATTTTTTGGTCCGGCAATCTCGTAGACCTGATGCACCTTCAACAACGCGATCGGCTTTATCGCCGGTCCCGACAGTCCGCCACGCACGTTATCGATAATCGGTTTTCGCTCTTCGATATCGATTGCCATTCCCATGATGGTATTGATTACGGCCAGTCCGTCTGAGCCAGCCTCGATGCACAGGCGCGCGTTCTCCTGGATGTCTGTCTGGTTCGGTGACAGTTTGGCGATGATCGGCTTGCTCGTTTGGCGGCGGCAGGCTTCGACAACACGCGCCGACATTTCAGGATGGTTGCCGAAATGGACTCCGCCTTCCTTGATGTTCGGGCAGGAAATGTTGATCTCGATGGCGTCGATCGCTGAATCGTCGAAACGCTTGGTGACGATTGCGTAATCTTCGATCGTTGAGCCGCAGACGTTGGCGATGAAGCGGGTTTCGGAAAAATCGAGCTCGGGCAGGATTTGGTCGACGACGACATCCATGCCGGGGTTTTGTAAGCCGATCGCGTTCAGCATTCCCATCGGCGTTTCACAAATACGGTGCGGATTGTTGCCGAGTCGTGGCTCGCGCGTCGTTCCCTTGAGCACCACGGCGCCGGCATCGCGGTTGGAGAATCCCTCGATGCGCGTGTATTCCTCACCAAAGCCAACACAGCCGGAGAGGAGAACGATCGGTGAATTGAGGGAGAGGCCGCAAAAATCGACGCTTAGCGGGCTTTGCTCCGGCTTGAATACTGCAGCCATAAATCAATCATTCATTCGGGTATCAAAAACTCTGGCGCGATCATACACAGCATCGCAATGACAAGTGATGCAAAATGCAATCATCATGTTCAGCCTGATTCTATTCGAGCCCGAGATACCGCCAAACACGGGCAACATAATACGCCTGTGCGCCAACACCGGCACTACGCTGCACCTGATCAAGCCACTGGGCTTCGAACTGGACGAACCGCGGCTCAAGCGTGCCGGATTGGATTACCGCGAGTTCGCAGATATAGCGGTACATGAAAACCTTGAGGAATGTCTGCATGCGCTCGATGGCCCGCGGGTTTTCGCGCTTAGCACGCGCGGACGAACCGCCTACTCCGCGGCCAGGTTTAAAGCCGGAGATGCATTATTGTTCGGGCCCGAAACGCGTGGCCTGCCACAGTCTGTACTGGATTCCCTGCCACCGGAGCAGACCTTGCGACTACCGATGCGTCCGAAAAACCGCAGCCTGAACCTGTCGAATGCTGCAGCAGTCGTAATTTACGAAGCCTGGCGCCAGGCAGGATTCGCGGGAGGCCTGTAGGAGCGGCTTTAGCCGCGAACCAGCGTTTGGCTGTTCGGGGCTGAAGCCCCTCCTACAGGTGCCAATAGAAAGATCGTAGGAGCGGCGACCCCGCCGCGATCTCCACCTACTCGGGTTTGAGCGTGCGCCCCATCAATGCGCTTACGACTTCTCGCGGCGGAACGCCCTCATAAAGAATGCGGTAGATCCCCTGGCAAATCGGCATCTCGACCGACAAGCGGTCAGCAACCTGCTTGACGGCCTTTGCGGCCAGCACGCCTTCTACTACCTGCTGTATTTCTTGCTGCGCCTCTTCGATCGACTTGCCACTGGCAAGTGCCAGGCCCATACGCCGGTTGCGCGAAAGATTATCCGTGCAGGTCAGCACGAGATCGCCCATACCCGCCAGGCCCATGAAAGTATCCTGATTCGCTCCCAGTGCAACACCCAGTCGCGTCATCTCGACCAGGCCGCGAGTAATAAGGGCGATGCGTGTGTTGGCGCCAAAACCGAGTCCGTCGGAGAGGCCCGCACCGATGGCAAGTACGTTCTTCACGGCACCGCCGACTTCAACACCGATCATGTCTCCGGATGTGTAGGCCCTGAAACTGTCACCGGAAAGAGCAGCCGCAAGATCGTCTGCGAATTCGGCATCGCTCGCAGCGATTGTCATTGCGGTTGGCAGGCCGATACCTACTTCCTTTGCGAAGGTTGGGCCGGACAAAACGGCCATTGCGCGATCGCTGCCGAGGATTTCGCCGGCGACCTGGTGCGGAAGTTTGCCGGTGCTTAATTCGAAACCCTTGGTCGCCCAACAGATCCTCGCGGAACTATCGAGTAGCGGCTGCACTTTGATCAGGGTTTCACGCAGGCCGTGACTGGGCACGGAAATTACGATGTCCCTCACGCCATCGAGACACGTCGCGAGATCTGCCTCTACATGAAGGTTGTCGGGAAACTGCACGTCCGGCAGGTAACGATTGTTGACGCCATCGGAACCCATGGCAGCAAGTTGTTTCGCGTCGCGGCCCCACAAGCGAACCTCCCGGCCGCCGCGCGCGAATTGCAGTGCCAGCGCTGTGCCCCACGAGCCTGCGCCGATAACGGCGATCGGCTGCTCGGGCACGGGCAAAGCTGTACCGCTGATTAGGCGCTACCCCCGTTGCTCCCGCCATTGCTGCCACTGGCTCCAGCTGCTTGCTCCTCTAATTGCGACTGAGCTTGAGCCAGCCCCTGTGCGTACAGAGCGTCGAAGTTGATTGGTTGCAACAGGAATTCGGGAAAACCACCCTTGGAAACTATATTGGCTACCGATTCGCGGGCATAGGGGAACAGGATGTTCGGGCAGTAGCTTCCGACGATCGCCTTGAATTCATCATCACTGTAGCCTGCTATGTGGAACAGGCCCGCCTGCTGCAACTCGACCAGGAAAAAGACCTGCTCGTCTTCCTTCGCTTCGATCGTAACCGTCAAAACCACTTCGTGGTTGTTGTCCGACCCCGGTGTATGGGAGCTGCGAAGATTGAGATTGGTCTTCGGCGACCAGTCCGATTTCGTAAATACGGCGGGCGTGTGCGGAGATTCAAAAGAAAAATCTTTCACATAAATTTTTTGAATCCCGATTTGTTTTGTTGATGCGCTTTGATCTTGGTCTGCCATTATTTATTCCTGCTAAATGAAATGAATTTTGATAATTATGCTTGCGCGCCGAGTGATCCGTCGAGCAACCCGTCGAGTTCGCCGTCCTGTTCGAGCGCATATAGTTCATCGAAGCCGCCGATGGCCTGTTCGCCAATGAATATCTGCGGAACGGAGTGACTACCACTGCGCGCAATCATTTCTTCGCGTTTCTCAGGGTCCCGTGAAACCAGTATCTCGTCGTATGTCAGTCCCTTTTTTTTCAGCAACATGCGGGCTGCGGCGCAATACGAACAGGTTTCAGATCCATATATAGTGATGTTGGGGGTTGTGTTCATCGGCAAGCATCAATGCGGCAAAGGCCAAAGCCTCTTGCGCTCTTATTTTTTTGTCTTTGTTTTTGTTTTTTTCGCGGTAACAAGCGGCAGATTGGCCTGAGTCCACGCTGCAATGCCACCCTTCAGGCCATAGATATTCTCAAGACCTGATTTCCGCAGAGTATCGACTGCGCGTGAGGAGGTGGTGCCGGCATCACACACGGCGAGAATCGGGCGTGATTTGTACTTCTTGTACTTGTCCTGGTTAGCGGTTAAGTCGTCAGAAGGAATGTTCTTTGCATTAACAATGTGCCCGCGTGCGAATGCTTCACTGCTACGGAGGTCGAGAACAACAGCATCCGAATTAATTAGCTTGACCGCTTCCTGAGGATCAATGTTCGTGATCCCCTGGGCTTGTCTCCTGAGCTCCGTAAAGATCACGAGGAAAAAACTGAAAAGGAGCGCGGTGACCAGCAGCGTGTGATTCGCGGCGAATTCTAGGTAGGTGTCCATTAGTTGGCGTTTTGCGTTGCAACAAGCGTTTCCGAATCGACCAGTATACCAGCGCTCCGCGGTGGAAATGCCCGGGCTGAGGCATTTTCTTCGGGGACTGGTACGGGACGGTGCATTGGAATTACACTGCGGCGCGATGAGATGCCTACTTTCCAAGCACCTTATTTGTATCGCAAGCCTGGCCGCTTTTGCGTCCGGCGCGCTTGGGCAGGATACCGGCCTGACGCAGATCAAGGAGCGAGAGCTCGAGCAAGTTCGTGCGCAAATCAGCCGCCTCAAGCGGAGCATGGACAAAAGAGCAGTGGATCGCGACCGGATCACCGGGGAGCTGCAGGCAGCCGAGGTGAAGATCTCCGAAACGCGACTACACTTGAAGGACCTCGAGCGGCAGCGCGACTTCAGCCAGAAGAAGAAGGTCGAGCGGACGCGCGCCTTGAGGTCAAAGAGACCGAACTCAAGGCAGAGACCCGGCAGCTCGAGGCCCAGGTGCGGGCGGCTTACACCAGCGGTCAGCAGGAACGCATGAAGCTGCTGCTTAACCAGCATGACCCGGCGACGCTTGGCAGGCTCATGACCTACTACCGCTACCTGAGTGAATTTCGCGGCGACAATATCGAAGCGGTCAACGGCCATATTCGCGAACTCAGTGATCTCAGCGAACAGATGGTAGCCGAGGAGAAGCGGCTGGCTGGCCTGGCTCGCGCGTACACCGCCGAATTGAACGAAGTCCGTGCCGCACAGGAAAAAAGACAGGGTCTGTTAAGCGCATTGCAGTCGAAGATCAATGAGGAAGGTTCGGAGATCGAGCGGCTCGCCGCACAGGAACAGGACCTTGCAAGGCTGATCACTGAGCTAACCAGCATTCTTTCGGACTATCCTATTACCTCAGAGGAGCCGTTCATTGATTTGAAAGGCCGTCTTACCTGGCCGATCGCCGGGACCTTGCTGCATGACTTTGGTCAACCACGGGCGGCAGGTGGCCTGAAGTGGAACGGTGTTGTCCTGGCGGCGCCGCACGGGCGTGAAATTCGCGTGGTCTATCATGGCCGAGTAATTTTTGCAGATTGGTTGGCCGGCATGGGACTGCTGGTCATCGTCGATCACGGCGGGGGTTACATGTCGCTCTACGGTTACAACGAAACGACCTTGAAGATCGTCGGTGACTGGGTAGCGCCTGGCGATGTGATTGCGACCGTCGGTGATAGTGGCGGACAGGCCCGCTCCGCGCTGTACTTCGAGATTCGCCAGGGAACCAAACCATTGAATCCCAGGTCCTGGGTCAGCAAGCAACCGACGGTCAACTAACCATCGCAGTAAGCTGCTCAACGATTGCAGCGGTAAGGCAATTCAATAATTTCCCTGTCCTCAATTCCACGGCCAGCCATCACGCGCGCAAAATTGGGGTACAGACTCACATCGAAATGCGGGTAAGCGATATATGAGTAAATGGTCTCAAAATCACCGCTTTCATCATATTGTACAAACAGCTCGTCAGCCGTTTTGTCGTCTCCAAGAATCTTGTAACTGAGCCAGTTGAACGAGAGGTCATCCGGATATTGTCTCAATGCCCTGGCATGCAACCGGGCCGCATCCGCGTTTCGTTGTTCGGCGCATGTCTGCCGTAATTCCGCGAGATAAAGATTATCTCTCGGCATGTTGCTATCGAGAATCTCAGTAAGAATCTTGCTGGCGCCGTCGATGTCCCGGGCAAACAGCAACAACCGATGTGCCTGGTACAAAATGCTTACATCGTCGCGGAAATTGGCGATCGCGTCGTTTGCGATCGTGCGCATCAGGATCTCGTCGGCTGAACCACGTAACCCTTGTAGCCATTGATTCGCGAAATCCCTGGTGAATTCCTTTGTCGCATACTCGGACTGAATAATGTCGACGATCTCATCATTCTTGCCCATTTGGCGCAACAAAGTCATTCGCATGCCATGCCCGCGCTCCGCGTTCGGACGCTGCTTCAGAAATTCCGATATCAGTCGAAGCGCCCGCCTCGGCTGCAATTCATCCCAGGCCTTCAACGCCTGGTAGCGGAGCAGAGTGGTCGCATCACGCTCCGATCGAATCGCGTTGTTCAAAGCCTCGCCGCGTTTTAGCAATCTCTCTTCGTAAGTAAGGTCGGTCAATCCATAGAAAATTTGATTGGATTCAAGTTGTAATGCCCAAAACAGATGGAGTCGACCGTATGCGGCCGAAAAATCCGGATCAATGCTGACTGCATTTTCAAACGCGTCCCGGGCATCGAGCCATAGGTACACATCGCCGGATTCCCCACCTGCTTGAAGGGCGCCATTTCCTAAAAGATATGCTTCGTATGCCGGTACCGAACGGGTGCCTGCTGACATCATGTCGGCCAGTGCTTGCGGATCCATTGCGGTTTCCAGTGCAGTGGCGATCCTGATCGCAATCTCTTCCTGGATTGCGATAATGTCATCCGGTGTTCTGTCGTAAGTTTCTGACCATAGATGAAACCCGTCATCGGCGCGTATCAACTGAGCAGTGATGCGCAATCGGTCACCACCTTTGCGAACGGAACCCTCAAGCACGTGATCGACACCGAGTTCCGAGGCAATGGTCGGAATGGATTCACTTGATCCCTTGTAGCCAAATGAGGATGTTCTCGCGGCGACCAGAAGATCCGGCGTACGTGCGAGTGAGTTGAGAATTTCCTCAGTCAGACCGTCGGCAAACCACTCCTGTTCGGTATCCGATGACATGTTGACGAAGGGAAGCACCGCGATCGATCTATTGGCGGCCGCGGCTTCTGCCGCAGCAGATTCAACGGCGGACTCGGTCGGCTGTACTTCAGCACGCTGTTGTGACTCGATTGGCGCGGCTACGTTATGGGACTGTCGCTCCCAGATAAAGTACCCAAGGGCGACCACCAACGTGGCAATGATGACGTAATCGAGTTTTCTTCCCGTGGAAGCAGTTACGGATGCACTAACGGGAACATCGCGTGTTTTCTTAACACCCTCAGGTGTGATTTCGAAAGCCCAGGCAAAGAGCAGGGCGAAGGGAAAGCCAATGGCGATCAGGACGATTACGGTCTTGAGAACCCAGTCGGGGGTGCCGAAGGTGTCGAACAGCACCCCAGCTACTTCAACAGCAAACCAGCCGAGCACGACGTAGGCGATGCCTACGCGGACGACGTTGCGACGTTTAAGCTCCCGAAAGAATCCGTCCATGCTCGCTAATATAAGATTTGAATTGCTGCTGACGATAGCATTATTTTCCGTGCCTTGCGCGCGCTGTAGCCGTTGATTTCGCTGACTTTTCGTGTCCTTATGCGCTGAGCTGATCTTAATGGTCGTTATGCCCAAAACGATAACCGTCAGACCCCAGGCACTCCTTGTCAGCCTCCAGGCTCGGGACCGAGGTTCCGAATATAAGGACACCCATAAATCGAATATAAGGACACCCATAAATAGCTGGCTGAGCCGTGTTTCACAGCGCGGCATTCGGTACTTTGCTGTGCTATCGTCGAAGGGCGTTCGGCCATCGGCGTCCGAAAAGCGCCGCTGCAATAGCGCCTGGAGAATTACATGTCATTGAAGACCCGGGGAATCCTCGTCCTGGTCATCGGCACGATTTTGGGCCTGAGCTTGTCGCTTGGCGGTGGCGTACTGGCCAAAAGGGATAAGCCTGGCAGCAAGGAGCTGACCTGGGAGCAGACGCGCCTGATCGCCGAAGTCATGGCGCGCGTCCATCGCGACTATGTGGAGCCGATCGATGATACGGAACTCATGGACAGTGCGATTCGCGGCATGGTGTCGGGACTCGATCGGCACTCGCAATTTCTGGACGCGGAGGAATACCGGGAAATTCGTAACAGCACCAGTGGCAGGTACTCGGGCGTGGGACTGGAAGTCAGCACGCAGGACGGAGCGGTCCTGGTCATCGCCCCGATCGACGGCACGCCGGCGCAGCGCGCCGGCATCGAGAGTGGTGACGAGATTATTGAAATCGATGGCGTAGCGGTACGCAACGGCGGGTTGAACGAAGCGATTGGCAAAATGCGTGGTCACGCCGGCACGACGTTAACAATCAAGGTGCGTCGCCAGGACTATGACGATCCGCTGACGTTTCACCTGACTCGGCAAAAAATACAAGTCGCGAGCGTACGTCATGAAGTGCTGCAACCGTCATACGGTTACGTTCGGCTCAGCCAGTTCAACGAATCCACCGCGGACGAATTGAGTCGCGCGATCGACGAAATGACTGACGAGGTTCAGAAACAAACCGGCGACATGCTTACCGGGCTGATTCTTGATCTGCGAAACAATCCGGGCGGCATCCTCGATTCAGCGGTTGAGGTTTCCGACCTGTTCCTCGACGAAGGAATTATCGTTACCGCAGACGGAAGAACGCCGGAATCCCGTTTCAGGCACGATGCAGAAATCGGCGACATCATGGACGGCGCCGCCGTGGTGGTGCTGGTGAATGGTGGCTCGGCGTCTGCCTCCGAAATCGTTGCCGGCGCATTGCAGGACCATGGCCGGGCGTTGATCATCGGCACGACGACTTTCGGTAAGGGTCTCGTGCAGACAGTGATGCCGTTGTCGAAAGGACGTGCGATCAAGCTGACGACGTCTCATTACTACACGCCGTCAGGCGACTCGATTCACGAGACCGGCATTGCGCCGGATATCGTGGTTGACGGATCCCGTGAGTTTCCGGGCTTAAGCGCCAGCGCTACTGTCGATCGAGAGAACGACGCACAATTGATCGAGGCGCTCGAGCAGATTCGTAATCAGCGAGTCATGCACTCACAAGCACTTTGATCCAACGGTAAGCGATGATCCCCTTGCGAGTAACCCTGGCCGCTATTGCCACTCTTATTGGCGTCTTTGCGTTGCCGGCGTTGGCAGATATGCCGCAGGTGATGCCGCGCATCGCGATTATCATTGATGATCTCGGCTACGGACTTGCCGCCGGCGAGCGCGCTTTGGAATTGCCGGGCCCGGTGGGCTACGCGGTGTTGCCCGTTACACCAAGAGCTAAAGTGCTGGCAGAGATCGCGCATGCGAGCGGCAAGGAAGTCCTGCTGCATCTGCCGCTGCAATCTGCAATGCAGCAGGAAACTGACGAACCCGGTGGCTTACTGCTAGACATGACCCGTGAGCAGTTCGCGAGCACGTTTGCAGAAGATTTTGCATCGGTCCCGCACATTGTCGGTGTTAACAGCCATCGTGGCAGTTTGCTGACGCGGCACCCTGGACACATGGCGTGGCTAATGGAGGAGATCCAGCTGCGAGGCGACCTCTTTTTTGTGGACAGCTATACGACACCCGAGAGCGTCGCACTCAAACTGGCGCATGAAGCAGGCGTCCCGGCCGTCAAGCGGGATGTGTTCCTGGACCCGGATCATGCGCCGGGCACCCTGGAACGGGAATTCAGGCGGTTGAAAAAACTCGCGCGGCTGCGCGGCTTTGCCGTGGGCATCGGTCACCCTTACCCGGAGACACTGACGTTGCTGGAAACGGAACTGCCGAAGCTGGCAAAGGAAGGATTTGAACTAATCAGTATAAGCCGCTATATCGAGTTAAAGACTGAATTGTTAACAAAGACACATGAAGATGAGTAACATGTTGAACCTTTCTTTACACGGACGGGACATACATTGAGCTGGTACGAAGAACG
>PVMS01049827.1_pt1 | contig 11939 bp, 7 predicted proteins | sample 1853461 | NCBI WGS metagenome assembly PVMS01 (sample SAMN08582032, study PRJNA380276) | Marine sediment metagenome, whole genome shotgun sequencing project. | isolation source: ocean sediment barecode stripped | collected 2017
AGTATCCATCTGGTCGGAAGCGCAATCCTTTGCGTCGCCGTCGCAAATTCAGCACACTGCAGCGCCAAGCGACGGATTTATCAAGGATTTGAGTATGCGTAGGAAGCCTCCAGATCGACGTGACCGCTGTCACAGAAACGGCAGGCATTGACATAAAGTGACCTACGTCACACGCATTCGTGACGTCCTGTTCGGGATATACGCCGCTATTATGTTCATAATATGCGTACTTTTCGGTCTTTGCGTCGCTTTGCTGGTGCCTGGAGCCGATCGACGCGCCCGCTGGCTGGCCAATTCCACCAGAGCGATTTTCGTGCTCTCGGCGGTGCCAGTCGAAGTCTGCGGCCTGAATAATCTGCCTGCGGCCGACTGTGTAGTTGTCTCCAATCACGCCAGCTATGTCGACGGTTTTCTCCTCAAAGGGTATCTACCTGCCCGGTTTTCCTTCGTCATCAAGGGCGAGATGAGAAATATACCGTTTGTACACTTCCTGCTGCGGCGCGCCGGTTCACGGTTTGTAGACCGCAATGAATCGACCGCCAGCTCTCGCGACGCCCGGCAAATGGTCAAAGCCGCCAAAAGCGGACAGTCGCTTGCCATATTTCCAGAGGGCACATTCCAGAGGGAGCCCGGCTTGATGCGGCTCCGCGCTGGCGCTTTTGTTGCAGCCGTGCGCGGCGAGATGCCGATCGTTCCGGTTGTGATATCGGGCACCCGCTACGTAATGCCTGCGAATCGTTACCTGCCGCGTTATGGTCCGATTAAGATCGATATTCTGGCACCCATTACCCCGGATCACGCCAGCTATTCACATCATCGCGAACTCGCGAAAACTGTGCGACAAAGTATACTCGCCGTGCTCGACGAACCTGATCTTGTTGATGTCGAAGCGAATTCTTCCGGAGCCAGTGAATGAGTAATGAATCCGTGGTCATCGTTGCCGCGAAACGCACCCCCATCGGGGCATTTCAGGGTGTCTTGTCGGGCGCATCAGCCCCTGAACTTGGAGCGGCTGCAATTGCAGGCGCGATCGCCGCTAGCGGCGTCGATGCTGCTGATGTCAATCAAGTATTGATGGGCTGCGTGTTGCCTGCTGGCCTGGGCCAGGCACCGGCGCGACAAGCCGCGATTGGCGCTGCTGTTCCGATGGCTACAGCCACGACCACCGTAAATAAGATGTGCGGCTCCGCCATGGCGACGATTATGTTGGGCCACGATCTGATCAAGGCCGAGAGTGCATCGGTTGTGGTTGCAGGTGGGCTGGAGTCGATGAGCAATGCGCCGTACCTGCTGCCAAAGGCGCGCAGGGGCTATCGAATGGGACACCAGGAAGTCATTGATCACATGTTCTACGACGGCCTGCAGGACCCGTGGCAAGGAATGATGATGGGCCACTTCGCAGATGCGACGGCTGAGAAATACGGATTTTCCAGGGAAGACCAGGATCAATTCGCAATAGAGTCCGTGCGCCGCGCGCAAGGCGCCGTCGCAGCCGGTACCTTCGCTGCCGAAATCTCACCTGTAACGATCAAGGGCCGCAAGGCTGACGTCATTGTTGCCAGCGACGAAACTCCGGGTGCTGTGAACATCGACAAAATTCCAAACTTGCGCCCTGCGTTTAACAAGGACGGCACTGTAACCGCAGCGACTTCATCTTCGATTTCTGACGGCGCTGCCGCGACGGTAATGATGACCGCATCCGAAGCGGAGCGACGTGGCCTTGAACCGATCGCAACGCTGGTCGGTCACTCGAGCTTCGCGCAGGAACCCGCCTGGTTTACGACCGCACCGGTATCGGCTATCAAAAATCTGCAGACCCAGCTTGGATGGAGCCCCGACGACGTGGACCTGTACGAAATCAATGAGGCATTTGCCGTCGTCACCATGGCGGCGATGCATGATGTCGGTCTTGAGCACGCCAAGGTCAACGTTAATGGCGGGGCCTGCGCATTGGGCCACCCGATTGGCGCGACCGGCGCAAGGATCACAACGACTCTCCTGTATGCACTCAAAGAACGCGGCCTGAAACGTGGTATCGCATCCCTTTGTATCGGTGGCGGCGAAGCAGTAGCCATTGGTGTAGAACTAATTTAAGAGAACAACATGGATTTAGCATCAGCAAAAGCTGTTATTTCGGGTGGCGCATCGGGTCTTGGCTTCGCAACCGCACAACGAGTGATCGATGCAGGCGGACAAGTTACGTTGTTGGATATCAACGACGAACAAGGCAGCGCGAGCGCAGCAACCTTGGGCCAACGAGCAACATTTGTGAACACCGACGTCGCGGACGAAGAATCTGTCAAGAAGGCGATGTCTATGGCAAATGCTGCAATGGGTGGCATTACTCTCGCTGTAAATTGTGCCGGCATTGCGACCGCCGGTCGCACGCTTGGACGCGACGGTCCATGGCCTAGCGAGCTCTTTGCAAAAGTTATTCACGTCAATTTGATCGGCAGCTACAACGTCACCAAGGAAGCAGCAGCGTTCATGCAGCACAACGAGGCAAATGCGGACGGAGAACGCGGCGTCATCATCAGCACTGCTTCGATAGCCGCATTTGAAGGTCAGATCGGCCAGGCCGCGTACTCAGCATCCAAGGGTGGTGTTGTCGGCATGATGTTACCGCTGGCGCGCGAGTTCGCGTCGTTTGGAATTCGCGTCAATACGATCGCCCCTGGCGTATTCCTTACACCGATGGTCGCAGGCATGTCCGAAGAAGTGCAGGAGTCGCTTGCCCAGCAAGTACCATTTCCGCCGCGCTTGGGTCGCCCGGAAGAATATGCAGATGCTGCGGAATTTATCTACCGCACTGCGATGGTCAATGGCGAGACAATTCGCGTCGACGGCGCGATTCGAATGCAACCCAAGTAGTCCACACAGCCGTCGGTCCGGACATTTCTCGCCGGAATGGCTCACTGCGTTGCGCTTTATTTCTCGGCGAGAAACATCCGGACCGACGACCCTGCATCGGACTTGGCATTATTCGAGTCGGAAATCGGCCATCAGGATGTTCTTCGACCGAAGTAAAGCGCAGCACCGCGAGCCATGAGGGAGAGGAATCTCCTGATGGCCGATTTCCGACGGCCGACGACCGCTTTGTGGCCTACTACATACCTGGATAGTTCGGTCCGCCACCGCCCTCAGGCACTTTCCAGACAATATTTTGTGTTGGATCTTTGATGTCGCAGGTTTTGCAATGCACGCAATTTTGCGCATTGATTTGAAAAACTTTTTCGCCACCCTCTTCAACAATTTCATACACGCCGGCCGGGCAGTAGCGTTGCGCTGGCTCATCGTAATTGGGGAGATTGAAGTTGATGGGCACAGACTGATCCTTGAGCGTCAAATGCGACGGCTGATCTTCTTCGTGGTTGGTGCTTGATAAGAAGACAGACGACAGCCGGTCGAAGCTAATGATTCCGTCCGGGCGTGGGTAGTCGATTTCCGGCATTTCACTGGCCTTGGCAATCGACTCGTGATCAGGCACTGGATTACGCAAGGTGAATGGCAAATGCCCAAAAAAGATGTTCTGGTCGATGAAGGCAAACGCCGCACCCAAAAATACACCCAGTTTCACGAGCGCCGGGCCGAAATTGCGACTGCTGTGCAATTCTCTATAAACCCAGGACGTTTTGACCTTGTCTTCGTAATCCCCGAGTTCGGCGGGCGCACCCTCGCCCGCGGCGAGTGCACGTTGCACACTTTCGGCGGCTAACATTCCAGTCTTGATCGCTGTATGTGCGCCTTTGATCTTGGCGCCATTCAAAAAGCCAGCATCGCAGCCCGCGAGCATGCCGCCTGGGAATGCGAGCTTCGGTAGCGACTGCAAGCCACCTTTGTTAACTGCGCGAGCGCCGTAAGAGATTCGTTTACCGCCTTCGAGATATTGACGAATTTTCGGATGTTGCTTCCAACGTTGAAACTCGTCGAAGGGCGATAAGTGCGGATTCCTGTAATTGAGTGCAACGATCAGGCCGAGAAATACCTGATTGTTGGCTGCGTGATACAGGAAGCCACCGCCTTCGGTATGATTGTCCAGAGGCCAGCCAGCCGTATGCACGACCAGTCCCTCTTCGTGCCTGGCGGGGTCTATCTCCCAGATTTCCTTGAGACCAATCCCATAATGCTGCGGATCTGTGTCGGCGCGCAGATCGAATTGGCGCATCAGCTGCTCGCCAAGGCTACCGCGGCAGCCCTCGGCGAAAATCGTATACGGCGCGGTGAGTTCGTAGCCCGCCTGATAACTCGACTTTTGTTGCCCGTCTTTGCCGATTCCCATGTCGCTGGTCGCAACGCCGGTTACGCGACCGTCGCTATCGTACAAAAACCTCGGACGCCGCAAAACCCGGGAAAATGTTAACGCCCAATTCCTCGGCTTGCTCGCCCAGCCATTGGCACAGGCGGCCAAGACTGATGATGTAGTTGCCCTTGTTATGCATGGGTCGCGGCACGAATAGTCCGGGTACGCGAACCGATTTCGTGTCGCTGGTCAGGTAATGAATGTCGTCGCCCTTGACGGCCGTTTTGATCGGCGCACCCATCTCCTGCCAGTTCGGAAACAGTTCATTTAGGCCAGTCGGCTCAAAAACATTGCCGGACAGGATATGCGCCCCGATTTCCGACCCTTTTTCGACCACAACCACGGACAGATTGCTGTCGAGTTGCATTAATCGACATGCCGCAGCAAGGCCACAAGGCCCACCGCCGACGATCACGACGTCGAATTCCATGGATTCACGTTCTGTAGTCATAGTATGGTCTCTCCGCCTGCACTCTTGCCTGGCGCGAAAGAGGATATATGGAATTTTGAACGTGCGCGAGGCCTACGAAAAGAGCCTGCAACGCGACGGTCACGATCGCGATATTGCACAGGAAGCAATCGTCGCTGAACTCGACCAGCTACAGCAACGGCTGCAGGCGCATGTTGCTCACAAACGCGGCTTTTTGGACTATTTCCGGTCCCGCGATACCCAGCGACCGACTGGCGTTCGTGGCCTGTATATATGGGGCGGTGTCGGTCGCGGCAAGACTTTCCTGATGGATCTGTTTTTCGAAACCTTGAATGTCAAAGCCAAGCGGCGAATTCATTTTCACCGCATGTTGCACGATGTGCATCAGCGACTTGCCGCTTTGGGCGATATCGAAGACCCGCTCGATCAGGTTGCTTCTGATATCGCCGCCGATACGCGTGTGCTTTGCTTCGACGAATTCTTCATCAGCGATATCGGTGATGCGATGATTTTGGGCCGATTGCTGCAAGGCCTCTTCCATCGTGGCGTCACGCTCGTTGCTACTTCGAACTCTGCTCCCGACGATCTGTACCGCGACGGATTACAGCGACAACGATTTCTGCCAGCCATCGAAACTCTGAAACAACACTCGGATGTGCTGCACATCGACAGCGGAGTGGACTACCGGCTGCGCTTGTTGCAGCAGGCCGGAACCTATCTTTCGCCAGACGACGAGTCTGCTACCCGCAAACTGCAGTATTATTTCGATGAATCTGCATCCAGCCAGATTCGCTCCAACCACAGCTTGAGCGTTAACGGCCGCGATATTCAGGCGCGCGCTTGCGCCAAAGGCATCGTCTGGTTCGATTTCGACCAGATTTGTGATGGTCCGCGCAGCCAGAACGATTACATTGAGATCGCGCGTTGGTATTCGACCGTAATCGTCTCCGGTGTCCCGGTACTGGACGAGTCTTTGGAAAATCAGGCGCGCCGGTTTATCGCCCTCGTTGACGAGTTCTATGATCGGCGCGTGAAATTGATTATCTCTGCCGCGGCGGATGTTGGTGATTTATATCGTGGCACGCGACTCGAATTCGAAATCGACCGCACTGTTAGCCGTCTCGTCGAAATGCAGTCAACAGAGTATCTGGCAGCACCACATCTTGCGTGAATCGGTTGTGCGATGCAGTGATAATGGTTACTGTTGAAAGCATGGACGACGCACTCAATTTAGAAGACTTTCTGCCGTACCGGCTGTCGGTTTTGTCGCATACAATCAGCACCACAATTGCAAAGGCCTACGAAACGAAATTCGGTGTTTCTATACCAGAATGGCGTGTAATAGCGATCCTTGGGCGATTTCCCGGACTATCCGCTGTGGAGGTTGCTGATCGCACCATGTTGGATAAGGTCGCGGTGAGTCGCGCAGTTACAAAATTGATTAAAAATGGTCGCATTGACCGCGAATTTGCGGACGCAGATCGGCGCCGCTCTATTCTGCAGTTGTCGGATCCAGGACAACAAGTTCACGATGAAATCGCGCCACTCGCACTGGCGTTCGAAAATGAACTGCTGCAAGGAATTAGCGCGGAAGACTATGGGACTTTCAACGTTGTCCTCGAGCGCCTGCTTGGAAAGGCACGACTCCTGGGCACACCTCAACAGTAGACACGCAGACTAATTCTTCGCGAATTTCCCGACGGAATTACAGTGACCAACAAAAAACAGCGCAGAGGAACCGATCGAAAGTCCTCCATTGTCAACGACATCGTATCGACTCGGATTTCGTCCAAGGTTCTTTCCAAGCGCAAACAGGCACGACTGTTCCTGGAACAGTATGTATCTGATGTGCCGGTTAGTGACCTTATAGGTCGATCGCCGGACATCATGGCGCACATCGCGTTTAGCCATCTCGAATTTGCGGCTCAACGTCGCAAAGGGCAGCCGAAACTCCGCATATATACGCCAACCGAGAAAGAATTTGGCTACGCATCTCCGTACACGTTTGTGGAGCTCGTCAATGACGATATGCCGTTTCTCGTTGACTCTGTTACGGCTGCGATCAATCGACATGACCTGACCGTTCACATCACCGTGCACCCGATCATTCGTTTGGTGCGTGACAGTCGCGGAAAAGTTACGAGCGTCGCGGACCTGGACTCTGACGAAGGTAATCGCGAATCCTTTATTCGTTTCGCGGTTGATCGGGAGACGGATGAAAAGCAACTAAAACTTCTCGAACAAGATATTCGAAAAGTACTCGCTGACATCCGCATTGCCGTCCGTGATTGGAAAAAAATGCGACAGAAAATGGTCGACGCCGAGGACTTGCTCGAGAGCGGCCCGACGCGCGCAGATGAAGCATTGCGCAGTGAAAGCAAAGAATTCTTGCAATGGTTAGCCGACGACCATTTCACTTTTCTCGGTTACCGCGAGTACAAGTTGTCGCATCGCGGCAAGAAGGTCTTTCTCAACCCCGTCAAGGACAGCGGCCTCGGTCTGTTATCGCGTCAGGAACGTGGCGGTCACGCGATTGAGCTAAGCGATGAAATGCGGCGCCTAACGCGGTCGAAAGATTGGTTGATTCTGACCAAGGCGAACTCGCGATCAACAATTCATCGTCACTCCTATCTCGATTACATCGGCGTCAAAGTTTATGACAAGAACGGAGTTGCCAGCGGAGAACGCAGATTCATCGGGCTGTTCGCATCTGCGGCCTACAGCGAGACGCCACGAAATATTCCGCTTTTGCGCCACAAGATCACCAAGATTTTTGAACGCGGACATGTCGAACAGGATGGTCATCGCGGTAAAGCATTGCTACACATCATTAATACCTATCCTCGCGATGAGCTATTTCATGCATCGGTGCAGGACCTTGCAAGAACAACAACCGGCATTCTCAATCTGCAAGACCGACAAAAAGTCGCATTCTTTTTGCGCCGTGATCCGTTTCGACGCTTCTTCTCCTGCCTTGTCTACATTCCGCGTGAGAAATACACTACCTTGATCCGACGCAAGGTCGAAACAATCCTGATTGATGCTTTCGACGGCATATCCGCTGACTCCAGTGTGCAGATATCGGACTCCGCGTTGGCACGCGTTCGCATTCTTGTGCACACCGGCGTCGGAGAACGCCCGCCGATCAGCATTCAAAAAATTGAAGACATGATCGCCAATGTCGTCGTCACTTGGTCTGACAAACTGCGCGATGAGTTGAATGAATCATTTGGCCTTGATGATGGACCAAAGTTATACCGCCGATACCGCGACGTCTTTCCCCCGGGCTACCAAACAGACGTTGCTCCACGCGAAGCTTGCAGTGACGTCGGGCGCATCGAAGAGATGCTCGCCGTGGGTAGCCAGCGATCCGTCGATTTGTACAAACCCAAAGGCGCCTTGCCCGGCCATATGCACTTCATGATTTACAGCTTCGGCGAGCCTGTCGCATTGTCCGAGGCTTTGCCGCTGCTCGAGGACATGGGCGTTGATGTCTACACGGAGCACCCCTACGAAGCGAAGTTGCAATCCGGTGAATCGTTATGGGTACAGGATTTCCATTTGCGCCACGAATCGGGCGCTGACCTCGATTTTGACGCGGTAGAAATTCCGTTCGAGGAATCGTTCGACGCCGTATTCGCAGGGAAAGCCGAGAACGATGGCCTGAACCGCCTCATTCTTAGCGCGAATCTCGACTGGCGCCAAACCGCATTGATACGTTGTTATACGAAGTACCTGTTGCAATTGGGCATGCCATTTAGTCAGGCCTACATGGAAAATGTGCTGGTCAAGCACGCCAAGTTCACCCGCAAGATCGTGCAGCAGTTCGAATTGCAATTTGACCCCGACATTTCGCTCGCCAAACGTAAGCGCGAATTAGAGCCGCTAAGAAGCACTGTTTCTCGAGCCGTCAGCAAAGCGGACAATGTCGACGAGGATCGCATCATGACTGCGTTCTCGGGGGCGATAGATGCGACATTGCGTACTAATTATTTTCTCGTCGACGCGGACGGCGAGCCAAAGTCTTACATTTCAATCAAACTCAACTCGGGCGAGCTTCGTGAAGTACCGTTGCCACGTCCAAAATTCGAAATATTCGTCTATTCGCCAGATGTTGAAGGCGTACATTTGCGCGGCGGCGACGTAGCGCGCGGCGGCTTGCGCTGGTCCGACCGCCGCGAAGATTTCCGTACGGAAGTGCTCGGATTGATGAAAGCCCAGGTCGTTAAGAACACCGTGATTGTGCCTACCGGCGCCAAAGGCGGTTTTTTTCCCAAACGTGTGCCCGACGGCGGCCGCGATGAGATCTTTGCTAATGGCGTCGCTTGCTACAAGACGTTCATTTCTGCTCTGCTGGACATCACCGACAATGTGATTGATGGCAAGGTCGTGCCGCCGGACCGCGTTGTAAGACGCGATGGCGACGATCCCTACCTGGTCGTTGCGGCGGACAAAGGTACTGCTACCTTCTCTGATATCGCAAATGGTATTTCCGCGGACTATGGCTTCTGGCTGGATGATGCTTTCGCGTCCGGAGGCTCGGCGGGTTACGACCACAAGAAGATGGGCATCACTGCACGCGGTGCCTGGGAGGCGGTAAAACGCCACTTTCGCGAGCAAGGCCTGGATACACAGAAAGAACCGTTTACCGTCGCTGGCATCGGCGACATGGCCGGGGACGTATTTGGTAATGGCATGCTGTTGTCTCGTAAGATCAAGCTGGTTGCTGCGTTTAATCACCTGAACATTTTTCTCGACCCGAGCCCCGACACGGCAGCCAGCTACAAAGAACGCCAACGCCTGTTCAAAAAACCACGTTCGAGTTGGGCCGATTACAACGATGCGCTGATCTCAAAAGGCGGCGGCGTTTTCTCCCGGCAAGCGAAGACGATTCGCCTGAGCAACGAGGCCCGAAAGTTGCTCGACAGCAGTGAATCAGCCATGAAACCCGATGAACTCATTAGCGCGATATTGAGAATGCCGGTCGACCTGTTGTGGAATGGCGGCATAGGAACCTATGTCAAAGCCAGCAGCGAAGGCCACTCCGATGTCGGCGACCGCAGCAATGACAATGTACGGGTTGATGCCAATGAGTTGCGCTGCAAAGTTGTAGGCGAAGGCGGCAACCTCGGTCTGACGCAACGTGCGCGCATCGAATACAGCCTTGGCGGCGGCAGGATCAATACCGATTTCATCGACAACTCCGCGGGCGTTGATACTTCCGATCGCGAGGTCAATATCAAGATTCTGCTCAGTGATGTAGTGGTCAAGAAAGGAATGTCGCGAGTAAAGCGCAATGAGTTCCTTGCTTCTATGACGGACGATATCGCTGAACGGGTGTTACTCAATAACTACTCGCAGACGCAGTCAATCAGCATGAGTGAGATTCGTTCGGTCGAACGCATTGATGAAATCGCGCAACTCATTACGAACCTTGAAAACACCGGGCTACTCGATCGAGAGATCGAATACCTGCCAGAAGAAGCGGAAATCGACGAGCGTCGGGCACGAAAACAGGGCTTCACTCGTCCGGAACTGGCGGTCGTGCTTAGTTACGCCAAGATCGACCTGTATAACGGCTTGATCGACTCCGACGATACGCTCGAAGAGTTCTTGGTGGTCGACCCGCTGCGTTACTTCCCAACAGTATTGCGACGGCGTTACGGCGATTTTATTCCAGGCCATCGACTCAGTCGCCAAATTCTCGCGACATTGATCGCCAATGACCTCATCAATCGAATGGGCCCATCGTTCGTGAAACGCGTGCAGGACGATACTGGCGCAAACATCGTCACTATCGCACGCGCCTATGTGATTGCCAGGCAAGTTTGTCGTGCCGGTAGCCTGTTCAAGACGATTGAATCACTGGACACAAAGATTCCGGCGCAGGCGCAGATGTCTATGATGTTCGAAGTCAGCCGGACGTTGCGGCACGCCTGCTACTGGCTTATCGAACGATTTGGTGATGGATTGAAGATCGAGCCGTCAGTACATCGTTTGAAAGACAGCTTGACCAGCGTATACGCGCGACCGGCTGCGATGATGTCGCCGCATGCCCGTTCTCGCCACGAGAGTGCTGTCGCCGAGTACATCGAGATGGGCGTATCCGAAAAGCTCGCGAATAGAATGTCCGCCCTGTTGCTGACGCGGGTCGCGCTCGACATCGCCGACCTTGCCTATACCTGCAAACGTGACGTTGGCGAGACCGCCAAACTTTACGCAGCGTTCAATCAACACCTTGGCATGTTCTGGCTACACTCTGGTGCCGAAGACCTCAAGGTAAGCGGCCGCTGGCAAGCAATGGCGCGCAGCAATTTGCGCGAAGATTTCTATCGCTTGCGCCGTGAAATGGCGGAGCCATTCCTCGCCAGCCGTAGCAAGAAACCGATCAGTGCCAGGCTGGATCGCTGGCTTGCAGACAACCATCAGGAAATTACGCGCTTCAAGAGCATGGTCGACGAGATGAAATTACGAGGACCATTCGATTTTGCTACTCTTTCGGTCGCCGCGCAGGAATTGCGCGAGCTGATCTCGAAATAGACCTGAAGTAACAATCCTCGGAGTAAGCATGACTGGCAAATTAGTACTTTGTCGTCACGGCCAAAGTGACTGGAATTTGAAAAACCTGTTCACCGGCTGGACGGATGTAGACCTGACGGAGAAAGGTATTGGCGAGGCCGTGGATGCAGGCCGGTTGCTCAAGGAACTCGGTTACGAATTCGACGTCGCATATACCTCAGTGCTGCAGCGGGCCATTCGGACGCTATGGATCATGTTGGACGAGATGGACCGCATGTGGATTCCGGTGATTCGCGACTGGCGCCTGAACGAACGCCACTACGGTGCCTTGCAAGGCCTGAACAAAGCAGAAACCGCCGCCAAATACGGTGATGACCAGGTACATATTTGGCGCCGCAGTTACGACATACCGCCGCCAGATCTCGATGCTGATGATGAGCGCCATCCAGCGCACGACGTCCGTTATGCCGGTATAGACAATCTGCCCTCGACCGAATCTCTGGCGACAACACTGGAGCGCGTCGCTCCGTACTGGGAAAACGTGATCACGCCAGACCTGCGCGCAGGCAAGAATGTTCTGATCGCGGCTCACGGCAACAGCCTTCGCGCCCTGGTGAAAATGCTTGATGGAATATCAGACGATGAGATTACCGAATTTAATATTCCGACTGGCGTTCCTATTGCTTATGA
>PVMS01132839.1_pt1 | contig 11939 bp, 12 predicted proteins | sample 1853461 | NCBI WGS metagenome assembly PVMS01 (sample SAMN08582032, study PRJNA380276) | Marine sediment metagenome, whole genome shotgun sequencing project. | isolation source: ocean sediment barecode stripped | collected 2017
GGTGATGTGATAATTAGAGCTGATATCCGCGACAGTGAGGAATCGACAGGCGGGCCTGTTGGTTTGGTATGCAGGTATCAAGACCGGGATAATTATTATCGTTTTTTAATTACAGAAGGAGAGATTTGTAAAATCACAAAGATGGAAGATGGAGAATATATAGATTTAACTAAATGGGAAAGATGCACCGATTTAAATCCAGGGTATAACCATGTTGAAGTTGATTGCATCGAGAATCGCCTAGTCTTGATTGTCAATGGGCGGGTAATTCTAGAAGTATTGGATTCCTCTTTTACTGAAGGCCGGGTTGGGGTACATGCCGGATCATGGCGTGGCGAATCATATTCCTTCAATGAGGTGTATATCGACAATTTTCATGCGATTGAAGTGAATGCGTCGGAAACTAAAGCCCCGTCCACAACTAATACAGTTATTGAAGATAATACAGTTGAGTTATTGACTGGTTTGAAGGCTATTGCTGATACAGGATCATCTAATCCCATCAATCCATTCTATTCCTTGAAGAAACATCAATACCTAATCTTTGCTTCAGACTTAGAAGAAGCGGGGCTACCAGTGGGAGCAAATATTATTTCACTGCAAATTAAAATTGCAGAATCACCTTCACCCCCAGGTATTAAAGGTTTGCGAGTAGGCGTATTGATGACAGACGTTTCTGCTCTTGAAACCTTTATAGAAAGCGATTTATTCCCGGATATTGTATTTGGACCGACTGATATTATTGAGACAGTATTTATTCCTGGAAAGTGGATGGAACTCCCTTTCATAGAGCCTGTATATTGGGATGGATTATCAAATATGCTTGTGGAGTTCTCTCTTGAAGATCTGAAAGATGAATCAGGATATGACGGCGGTCTTTTTGTTGTCGACACAGGTATAACTGGCCGGCACGAGGGAGGATATACTCACACGATAAATATGGACTATCCATTTACTAAAATTAATAATAATATTCATGATGGTGAAATTCTTTCTTTACGGTTAACCTACGAATAAAGTTGGAAACAGAATCGACAGTAATAAATAATATTCTTGTCTGTCCCCACAAACTCCATTGGTGGTCTACACTATCCATTAATCTAAGTCACTAATATTCCAAATTATGATTGTTCCGTCTTCAGAGCCGCTGGCAATTTTATCTCCTTTTTTAGACCAAGAAAGACTAAATACTGGGCGAGTATGCCCTGCTAAAATCATTAAGGGTTCCTCGCTTTCTTCACCCCATATAATTACGTATCCCTGATATGATCCACCGGCAAGCTTTCTACTATCAGGAGACCAGACAACGCAGTACAACCTGCTATATGAACTTTCCAGGACCTGAAGCTTTTCCCCCGTCTTGCTATCCCATACAATGATAGTGTTATCGCTAGAAGCGCTGGCAATCTTACTCCCGTTTGGTGACCAGACAACACTTTGAATTTCATCCGTATGTCCTTCGAGGACAATCAGGCGCTCCCCGGTTTCCACATCCCAGATACTCACCATGTTGTCATACCCACCAGAAGCAATCCGTTTTCCATCTGGGGACCACGATACGCTCTCCACTCTGCTAGTTTGTCCTTCGATAGTATGTATAATTGTGTCCTTTTCCCAATCCCAGACTACTAGTTTTTCAGATCCTATTGCTAGGAGGCTTCCATCCGGTGAAAAGGATACGCTAGTTACAAACCATAAATCAGTACCATCTAAGGAGTGAAGGCGTTCTCCGTTCTTTCCATCCCAAATGACAACCGGGCTTTCATTGTCTACCGCGACTGATCCGCTAGCTATTATTGTTCCATCGGGAGACCAATCCAAAGAAAAAAAGCTTGCGGCCTTTCCTTCTAGTATTCTCAATCTTTCCCCTGTCTCCCCATCCCAAAAACTTATCGATTCGCCGTAATCACTGCTTGCAAGCCACTTCCCATCATCTGACCAAGATACTGAAAGGATCGGCAAAGTGTGGTAATCAAGGGTTCTTGATTGTGCCCCTTCCTCTATATTCCAAACTATCGTGTTATCGCCTTGCGATGAGCTGGCAAGCCTGTCTCCAGCTGGATTCCAGGCCAGATAAGATACTCCGCTAATATGTCCTTCAAGTGTCGATATCCTTTCCCCGCTATAGGCGTTCCAAATAATCACCTTGTTGTCAATGGATCCGCTTGCAATATCAGTTCCGTTAGGAGACCAGGACACACACAAGATCATATTCTCATGTCCCTCCAGCACTCGCACCGGCTCTCCACTCTTAGCCTCCCACAGTATTATTGTTTTATCCCCCGAGCCACTCGCGACCAGATTTCCGCTAGGAGACCAAGTAATGCTAAAAACAGTCTCAGTGTGTCCTTCTAACGTTTTCATCTTTTGCCCACTCATTGGATCCCATATGATAACTGAATTATCTGATGATCCACTCGCAAGCAGGTTTCCCATTGGCGACCAGGCCACGCTTTGAATACCAGCAGTATGTCCCTGTAAGACAGATAATTGCTCTCCGCTAGCAACGTCCATTATGATTAATGAACCTTTATCTGTTCCGATAGCTATTTGATTACCATCGGGCGACCAAGAGATACTATTAGTCCAGCCATCATATCCTTCGAGTCTTGTTTGTTGCTCTCCACTTATTCTGTCCCAAACGATTACTGGGCCATACCACGATCCGGTTGCTATTCGGCTCCCATCTGGTGACCAATCCAAGGATGAAATATTCCAGTTAGTATGTATATACCGATCAACCTCCAAAGAATCGAAATGGTATATATAGACCCCCGTTCCGCTCCCTGCTGCAAGGTATTCTCCTGATGGGTGAAATGCAATCTCTCTAACGACACCTCTACCTAATCTTAGTAATCCGCCAAGCGGCGGAGGAATTCTATAGCGACTGTTTCCCCAATCCCATATTTTGGTGCTATTAGACTGGTTATTAGATAATTCTTGAGACGAGTTGTCTGGTTCAGATGTTTCTTCCGTAGATCCTGATTCTGGTGTTATTACATTTGTTTCTATGGCCAGCAATGTATCCGAGTCTTTATCCATGAAGGATACACACCCAAATAACAATATTGTTGTAGTGACTAGGAAAAACAAACATATAACCCTGCGCCAATAACTTTCCATAATAACAATATTTTTAGCTTTGCCCCGTCGCTGTTTTATGTGATTTTCCATTTATGTTGTTCCTTGATTGATTTTTATTATAATCTCCATAAAGGTCGATTGGGCTGGGATAGCTGGCATCAGGGTCCCCACAACACTAACGAGAAGTTATTAGAAATGTTGATACTAGGCCAGTTTATGTTATAGCCAATATAAAATCCGCACACGATGGAACAGCTGCCAAGGCCAAATATCCCAAGGAGAGAATCAGTAACCATATTAAAATTGGAATGCGCCATTTCTTATTCTCTTCTTTGGGTGATGTATTGCCTGCGTTATTATTGTCTTTATCTTTTTCTTCAAGCGTAATAAATCCTCCAATCGCTTGGTTTGATTCTTCTTTGGTGTCAATAAGCGGTCAATTTGGGCTGATATCTGATTATATCTATTATAGATCAGCATATCACTAAGATAAAAAAGTGTTCTAACGTGGTGTTTGATCTTGAATAATACTTATGTATAAGCAAATAAAAGCTAGTAATAATGATTACGGATTAGAAATATACTTAATTTATATAAGATCCCGTTTTGAGCTTTCATAATAGGCTTTCATTATTTGATCGAGTCGCCAATCCAGTTGATAGATTGAATTTCGTGTGCAAATAGGATGGAATTTGTGGAAACAATGGAAATTATGGACTAAATCAGCCCTGTCGAGTGGATACAATGGACATAGTGGCCCCCTGTGCAAAGGGAAGAATCCTTTGGGTCTGATTCGAAGTCAGTAGGGCTTGTAAACTTTTCTTCCCTCCAGTATAGAATATAAATGTCGTTATACAGAATTGAGCTGATTAAAAACAATGCACACTCCTTCGAGTGTGCCATTTTTACTATTAATAATTGCTAGTTGCAGGTTTGAACCGCTGGGCACTGCTCGCCCGACCAGGGACCGGATCTTCGCTACGCTCTGGGCGTAGCACAGAAGACAGAAAACCGGATGGGACCCGAAACATTTAGCCCGTCTTCCGCCTCCTGTCCCCGGTCAATAATAAATAATCACTAAACCAATTCTGGAAATATCCGTTCCGAACATCCCCTTCTTCAATTTTAAAAAAAACTCACTTTGCCGGGGGCAGCTGAGGAGGCCGGGATTCTTTCAGGAATAACCAGATTAATGCCCCGGGGATCAATATCACCAGGGCTATGAACATGGTCAGAATTGAGATTGATTTCGGGCTGGATGCAGTCTGCCCTGCTTCAGCTTTTGGGCTGGGCGTCAAGAAGAGGGTCGGAGAGGGAAGCACTGATGTTTGCCCTGCGGTAGCAGAAGCGATGGCTGCAGCTGTGGGGACCGGCTGGGTAGCAGACTTTTGAACTAATATGTTTTGGTTTGGCCAGACATCATCATCCGTAATATTGTTAAGGCGTTTTATATCGTCGATCTTGACCCCATAGGCGATAGCGATGCTCCATAAAGTCTGTCCATATTTGACTTCATGGATCACATCGCCGTCAGGGCGGGCTGTCGCAACCGAGACCGGGATCATAAATTGAGGCACCAGGAGGGCTGCTGCCGCTTGAGTGGCGTCCCCATAGCCAGCTAACTGGGTCTGGGGCAGTGCTGTCAATAGAACCAGGGCTTCATACTGCTGCTGGCCGTCGCTGGTTTGCAGGGCGGTCTCAATCACATAATAATAAACCAGATTGCCCAGGTCATCCTGGATGACAGTTACTCCCGCACCAATGTCACTGCGATTGGGGGATAACATGGTATTGGTATGGGGCGCATCCCCCAGCCAGCTGATGATGGCCTGGTCAACGGTCATTTCCAGACCCCCAACCCAGTTTTCTGATCGATATCCGTCCAGGGCGATGTTTCCCCCCAGCGGGTATCCAAAAGAAATCATCCACTGCCCCAGGGTTAAACCCGGAGGCCGGGTATGTCCTGGAGCGCCAGCTGCTATCGCATCTGATTCCCATTGTGCGATCTGCATCATCGCCGGGTGGGCGGCAAGGGTAGACAAGCCATTCTCAAGGCGCAGATCATTAACCGCGTTGATCAAGTCTGCCGGGCTGGGTCCATTTTCTTGTCCTTGTTGGATAGACGGGGTCGCTGCCAGAATATTTTGCGCTGTCATTACCAATAAGATAAAACCAAGGGCTGAGATCACAAATAATTGTTTGGTTAGGGTATTCATATTCAATACCCAAATAGTATCATGAAGTAATCCTTCAATAAATAGGATGCGAAGCATTCTGACCGGGGACGGAAGACCGGGAAAGACAATATCAAATATAAGATTGGAAATTGAAGATTGGAAGGCGCTGTGCGCCTGACCGAGGACGGGAGACTGAAGACGGGTGGAAGCTGTGCTTCCTGACCGGGGACGGAAGACCGAGCCGCCTTAAGGCGGCTTTTCCCATACTGTGAGATGAATTCAATAATAAAAATGGATGCTTTTCTAACACCCCTCGTCGCACAGAATTCAGCCCACGGTTTCAACCGTTGGGCGATTAAAATAAAGATCGGCAGGCGACAGAAATGGCGAGGAGATTGCCGCGGATGCATCGCTCTTTCCGTGCAAGACAGAAAAAAGGGAGGATTTCTCCTCCCTTTAAGCAAATAAATTCTCCACCTTTTTACTTATGGATCACAATCTCACCCTCGCACAATTCGATCACCGGGTCGGTGTCAGCCAAACCACCGGGATCAGACGGTCAGTTTTATTTTCATACTCCCCGTATTGGGGCGCTTCAGCGACAATTCCTTCCCAGATCGGGGTTCGGTTTTTACTGTTCAAGATCTCAGCCTGGGCCTTAATGACCTGGTCCTTGATCTGAATCGTAACCTGAGGATCACTTTTCAGGTTGTAATACCAGTCGGGATGATTGGCCAGGCCCCCATTGGAGGCAATGATCAAATAACCATCCTCATGATCAAAATATCCCAGCGGAGTGGTGTATTCTGATCCACTCTGGCGTCCTTTTGTGGTCAGCAGCAGGATCTTATATTCTCCCATTTCACTGCCAAATCTGCCGCCAGTCAGTTTGTAAAAGAAGGTATGAAGCTGGATAAAAAGTTTAATAAATGCCTTCCTCATGTTGGTTTACCCTCACTCGATGATTTATTGAATTCCAGTTAAATTCTAACATTATTGTAGACGAGAGCGGGCGGTTTTTTCTTACTCAGAGTTGATTTTTATTGGAGACGGATTTGAACGCTTCGCGTTCTGACCGGGGACCGAAGACAGGAGGAAGCTGCGCTTCCAACGGGGAAAGAATTAAGGATGTCTTGAAATAAGATCCACGGCTCCGAATCAAGGTAAACTAATCATTATGAAATGGAAAATTATTTCTCTTACTCTCATGATTATCCTTTTCGCTGCCAGCTGCATATCTTGGCCCGGCGCTGAAGAAAGTGATGTTATTAATAGGGATTCCTTGTCTCCAACTGGATCATCTCCCCTGGGCGAAAATTCACAGACGCCAGCTGTTTTCACTGAAAACGATTGGTGGCAGCCCGCGGTTGACACCACCTGGCAGTGGCAGCTGGATGGGGATATTGATATCTCCTTCGACGTAGATATGTATGATTTGGATCTTTTTGAGACCGACCCCGCCCTTCTGCAGGAGCTCAAAGATGACGGTCGTTTCCTGGTCTGCTACATCAGTGTTGGAAGCTGGGAGGATTGGCGGCCAGACGCCGGGGAGTTCCCACCTCAGGTCCTGGGAAAAAAATACCAGGGTTGGCCTGGCGAAAAATGGCTGGATATCCGCCAGATTGAAATACTCGCCCCAATCCTGCAAACCCGCCTGGACCTATGTGCCGCCAAAGGATTTGACGGAGTGGAACCGGACAACATCGACGCCTACACCAATAACACTGGATTCCCTCTCACCTATGGTGACCAATTGACATTTAATATCTGGTTGGCAGAGCAAGCCCATGCCCGGGGACTCTCGATTGGCCTCAAAAACGACTCTGAGCAGGTCCATGATCTGCTGCCCTACTTTGATTGGGCTCTTACCGAAGATTGTTTTGACCAGGGCTGGTGTCAAGAAATACTGCCATTTATTCAGGCCGGCAAGCCGGTCTTGGCGGCTGAGTACACTGATACTGGCATCACTTTGGCTGAATTCTGCCCGCTGGCCAGGGAGATGGGCCTGAGCGCCATCCTCAAAAACCGGGAACTGGACGCCTTTCGCGAAGACTGCCCTTAGGAGCACGCTCCGCGTGCTGACCGTAGGGTCGCATTGCGGATGATTGATTTTCATAAGATTTTATAGAAGTCATGTTATCCTTTTCATATATAACAAGTGCATCAGATCTTTCCAATTTTTCGAATCTAACCACGACCTTGAAACTCTAATCCAAACCATCAAATTAGGGTTGTACCAGGATGACAAGACAAACAAAAATAGATACACAAACAATGGCTCAATCTATCACCCGGGCTGGCAGTAAACAAACTTATTTTACGGCTCAACTGCTGGTTGATAAGGATCTGGTAAATGATTTTTACAAAGCCTATGCCTATTTCCGATGGGTTGACGATTTTATTGATATTGAATCTCAGTCAAAAGATGAACGTATCTCTTTTGTCAAACGGCAGAGATTTCTACTGGACAGCTTTTACAACAATGAATATCCCGGAAACCTGGTTCCTGAAGAGATGATTGTGGCTGATCTGATTGGCAATGACAACGGAGACACCAGCGGTTTGCGTTCTTTCATCACCAATATGTTCGCTATCATCGAATTTGATGCCTACCGCAGGGGCAGGGTTATCAAAAGAAGTGAGTTGAACTGGTACACAAACAGCCTATCGCAATCGGTCACTGATGGCCTGCAATACTTCATTGGAAACGGCAGCCCCTATCCTGGGGGAGAAACTCAATACCTGGCAGCAGCTGCGGCTCATATTGCTCATTTACTCCGGGATACAATTCGCGATCTGGAGGATGGCTTTATTAACATTCCCCAGGAATATCTCGCTGAACACGGAATAAGCCCAGAGGATGTGCACAGCCCCCCTTACCTGGACTGGGTGCAAAATCGAGTTAAGCAGGCGAAGGAATATTTCAGGCAAGGCAAACTTTATTTAGATAGTTTGCATGTCCTGCGCTGTAAAATAATGGGCTATTGGTATTGCGCTCGTTTTGAGGGTGTCCTTAACATTATTGAACGTGATGGTTTCAAATTACGGGCTGATTATAAAAAAGAATTTGTCTGGCTCAAGATGCTCTGGTTGAGCGTCTTATTGACTTTCCAGCATATCTTTCGCCGACCATAAAATAATTCAGGCAATGAACACCGAAGAATTCCTTGTGAAGATAGGTTTTCTGCGGATTACTTATTAAGGCTTTTAGCCAATGAATACTAAAATTTTTGATGTTGCAGCTTTTATTGACATGGATTTCACTTTGTATTCGAAATTCCTGTATCAGGGAATGTTTGCGCATCACAGACAAACCAAATTTAAACGACATACATTATTATTATTTATGGCCTATCATTTCCCGATCTGGCAGTTATCAAAAATAGGAATGATATCAAAAGAATTTCTTTATAATGAACACGCCTCCAATTTGGCCTGGTTGGTCAAAGGCGTCTCAGTTGAAAGGGCAGATCTTATCTGGAACTGGGTGCTCGAGAATGAAATTATTCCCCATCTCCGCCCGGAGATGATCTCAGTAATTAAAGAACATCAGATCCAGGGCCACAGAATTATTTTAAGCTCAGGTTCCTTTACGCCCATGCTGGATAAGGTTGTAGATTATCTGGGCATCGAAGCAGCGATTTCAACTCCTCTTGAAGTGAAAAAAGGCAAGTATACTGGTAAGATTATTTCCCCTCTTAATATTGGGGATGGAAAGGTAATACGCCTTAATCAATTTATGGCAGGTCCCGGAAAAGAGATCGATCTGAAAAAATCATATTTCTATACTGATTCAATAATGGACTTGCCGGTGATGAAACTATTTGGCAATCCAGTTGCTGTTTATCCGGATCAAGACCTGGCAGAGACAGCCAAGGTACAGGGATGGCAGATCATAGGGCTGGAGCACCTGTTTGGAAATGAATAGGCAGTATGATAAATTCCAATCTCATTAATTCAGGAAAATAGCTCTTGACAAAAAAGTTATTATCCTCTATAATCATCGTAATTATACGATAGAGTGATATTTATGACAACAAATAAAACCCAACTTAACCCCAAAGCGTGCTGCACCCTGGATATTGCCGGTGTGGAGCAAGCCAGACTGGTAAAAATGTTTAAAGCGCTTGGCAACCCAACTCGATTTGAGATCATGAAGTACCTGCTTACCCATCCCGGCTGCATTACAGGAGATATCGTTAATTATTTACCGATTGCCCAGGCGACCGTTTCACAGCACCTTAAAGTACTGCGCCAGGCCGGTTGGATTGAAGGCACAATAACAGGAACAGCCATAAATTACGGCTTGAATGATCAGAGTATCGCCTGGTTTAGAGAAAAAGTAGGAGATATATTCTAATAGGTTTTTTTGAATAAGTATATCGTAATTATACGATATAGGGAGACCAAAATGATGAGTCAAATACAGCAAATTGCAGATTATATATTCGAAAGTTTTATCCACACCTGGCCATATCTACTGATAACTATTCCTATCGCTGTGGCTGTAAAGATGTCTGGGGCTTCAAAATATATAGAGCGCGCTTTTAGCGCTCGCCCCATCATTGCCATTTTCCTGGCAACATTAATTGGCGCATTCAGTCCATTATGCTCCTGCTCAGTCATTCCGGTTGTCGCTGCTCTGCTTTTGGGTGGAGTCCCCCTGGGACCTGTGATGTCATTCTGGATTGCATCTCCTTCAATGGATCCGGAGATTTTTTTACTCACGGTGAGCTCTTTAGGATGGGAATTGGCCATCTGGCGGCTATCGGCTAGCTTAATTTTGAGCCTTGGCAGTGGGTTCATCACCCATATCCTGGTTAACCGGGATATGTTAGGAGCAAAAGTTCTCCGGGATAGACAATTTTCCAGGATAAAAACCGGGAGAGAAGTCCTGAAAGAGTCATGGCATTTCATCCAGGATAAAGTTAGAGAATTACTTCCATCAAATAATATTTCCAGCCTGGCAGTATCTGGCGGCATGATAACTCTCCCCCAAACAGGATCGGCAGCAATTGAAAATTCAAATTGCGGTTGCGACAAAGATGAGAAGGGGCATTCCACCCCTCCAGCATTAATTACTCAGGAAGATTTGAATGAAGACAATACGTCCTCTTTTTGGAATCGTCTGGGAGTGGAATCCTGGAAGGCAACCACCATGGTAGTCAAGTTTATGCTGCTGGCCTGGTTCCTGGGAGCTCTGATCAGATTGTATATCCCTGATACCTGGATAACATCCACCCTGGGTGGGGATAAATCCTGGGCTATCATTGCCGCTGCTTTTCTGGGCATTCCAGTTTACACCAGCAACCTGGCAGCCATGCCGCTCGTGGGCAGTCTATTGGCCCAGGGCATGCACCCGGCAGCCGCCCTTGCCTTTTTGATCGCCGGTCCCACCACCACCTTACCAGCCATGTCAGCCGTCTGGGGATTGGTCAATCGGAAGGTTTTTGGACTCTACATCGGTTTTTCGCTGGTTGGTGCGATTTTAATGGGATATTTATACAATATTACTTTATAAATACTGCCGTCCGTGATTGCTGATTTATAGCAACATCAAGCACCGCAGGCTCGACCGAAGACCGAAGACGGGAGGTTGCTCCGCAATCTACCGGGAAATCAAAAACGTTCCACGTTGAAAGTTAAACGTTGGAACGTTTCTTTATCTAATAACTGCTTACGCGCCTTACACTTTACTGCTTACTACCTTATCAAAGCGTATCTGGCACACCTCATGACCCTGGGCAATGGTTTTTCCCAGGCTGAATTCGAAGGCAGGAAATTCGTCCGCGGTGCCCCGATCCCCCTCCATGGCGATATCACACAGCTGTTCAATTTCCTCCGGGCTTGCACCCAGCTGCTGCCAGGCGCTCACCAGCGGGCAGTAGTGGAAGTCAAGATGATATCGCTCCGCATCCGCTGCCAGGACTTGCATCTCAAAGACACCCCGGCTGGTTCCGCCCGCAAAAACGGTCGTAAACTCCTTCATGCTGCCGGGGTCCTCCATCTTCTCCCGCCTTTGCTGACCGCCCAAACATCCCGCCGCGCGAATGGCCGGGCGGGCAAAATCATCCCAGTCCAGGCCTCTTTTCCGGGCCTCCTGGAGTAGGAGATACATCCAGGTTGCCCGGTGTTCGATCGCCTTTCTGACTTCGAGGACCACGAGCTCGTCGTGTTCAGACTGAGAGTAGATTTTTTCCATAAGGTTGATTCCTTTCCAGATTAAGTAAAGGAATTATAACCGAGCTTGACGGAGGACGGGAGGAAGCTGCGCTTCCGACTGGGGACCGGAGACCGGGATAGAGCCCTGCGGGCTCGACCGAAGACCGAGGACAGGAGACCAGGAAACTCGAACCGCCCCTCGGGGCGGTTTTTCCCATACTGGACTCGAATTCAATGATGATGGCGATCATCTTCTGACGCCCCTCGTCGCACAGAACTCAGCCCTGTGGTTTACCGCTGGGCGATCGGCGGATAGAAATTACAGGAGATTGCCGCGTCAGGATCTGCGATCCTTCCTCGCAATGACATTATTTCGTCGGCGCAGGCCGACGTTCGGCTTCAGCCCATCTGTGGAATTCATTCCATCCCTCACCTGCTAGGAGATTGCCGCGGATGCATCGCTCTTTCCGTGCAAGACAGAAAAAAGGGAGGAGAAATCCTCCCTTTAAGCAAATA
>PVMS01056464.1_pt1 | contig 11938 bp, 10 predicted proteins | sample 1853461 | NCBI WGS metagenome assembly PVMS01 (sample SAMN08582032, study PRJNA380276) | Marine sediment metagenome, whole genome shotgun sequencing project. | isolation source: ocean sediment barecode stripped | collected 2017
CGTGAACTCGATGTCCCAGTGTCGTCGCGGTACGCCGTAGGAGCCCGCGAATGACATACCGAGCGCCATCATCGTGATCCCGCCGCCGAATAGATACGGCTGGATGCGGCAGAGCGCCTTGGCGTAGAAGTCCCTCTGGAAGATCAGCGGGACGATGTAGTAGGTGATCGCCATGAAGGCCAACGTCGTGCCACCCACCACGGTTACGTGGAAGTGTCCGGGGATGCGCAGCGTGTTGTGGGCCATGATGTTGATCTGCTGCGTGCCAAGTGTGACGCCAGTGATGCCGCCGCCGAAACCGAAGATCACGATGATGGCGCTCGGTATGTCATTCGCGGGTTCCTACGGCGTACCAAGACGGCACTGGGACATCGATTTCACAGGTGGTCAGTTCGCGGTCGGTTTCGATGCGGGTGCGCATGTGATGCTCGGTGTGATGGGGGTCGGTGCGGTGATCGCGTTCTTGGGCCTCTTGCTCTACTGCCTGCTGGTCGTTGCGGCCGTGTTTTTCGGACGCCCGATCGATGGGAAACCGATGGAGGCTTGGAACGAAGAGCCGCGCGGGCAGGCGGACGCGACCGCGGTAGCCGTAGACGAACACAAGACACCCGGCACGATGGTGCTCGTGTTGGTCTTCTTGGCGGCGTTTGCGGTTTACTACTTCGCAAATTGGATGTGGCTCAGTGATCTGTGGGAGGTTCGCTAGGCGAACCTCGAATTCAGGCAGACGGGATGAGAGATGACGAATTTTTCAAAACGACTCGAGATCTTTCGAAACCTCGTGACCGGAGCCGCTTTCCCGGCGTTCGCGCTGTCGTTGCTCGTCTGCTGGGAGGTCTTCTTGATTGCGATGCTGCTGGCGCCCTGGAACGCGAGTGGTCTCGGAGCGTTTGCCGAGGACTTCCGGGTCTGGTGTTTCGGCTACGACCCCGCAACGGGAAGCACCGAGTGGGCCTACGTGATGGCGATGACCGTTCCGCAGTTCACGATCGGTGCGTTCATCGCGCTTTTCTGGTGGGAGCCACTGCGTGAGCTTTCGAGGCAGCCGCGGATCATTGCCGGCTACATCGGAGCCGCAGCGCTCCTGGTAGCGGGCTTAGCTACCGGCTTTGCGTTCTCTGCAGATCGTGCTCCGACCGGAGAACTCCCGTTTCCCGCTGAAGAATTGCGCACCGCGTACGAGGCGCCGCAATTTTCGCTGACCAACCAGCTGCGTGAAACCGTCAGCCTCGCCGGTTTCCAGGGCAACGTCGTCGTCTTGACGGCGGTCTACGCATCGTGCCCACACACCTGCCCCGCGATCTTGAGCCAGACCAGAGCGGCCATCGCGGAACTCTCGTCCGAGGAGCGCGAGGGCCTGCGGGTGATCGCAGTTACGATGGACCCGAAGACCGATTCTCCCGACGTACTCCGCGAGCTGGCAAAGAACCACGGCATGCAGTCTCCGCTCTATCATCTCGTGACGGGTGATCCCGTAGACGTAGAGCGCCTACTCGACCGCATGGAGATCGCGCGCCAGCGCGACCCCGAAACCGGTGTCATCAGCGATGCGAATCTCTTCCTGCTGATCGGTCGAGATGGGCGAATCGCATACCGACTCGGGCTGGGCGAACGCCAGCAGCGCTGGCTGGTATCCGCGCTCAAGGTTCTGCTCCGCGAAGAGGCGGTGTCGGGGTGACGAGAGAGACGACGCCGACAGATTCGACGCAAACGTCGATACTCGTGGAACCGCTGATCGCCCGCCCAAATGCGCGTACGTCATCGGTGCGGAGCGTGGCGGGCGCTGGAAACGCTTCCCGCACAGCACCGAGTGAAGCTCCACTTCCCCGTGGAATTCTGCGCCAGCTCGACAAGGGTTTCATCTACCTGGATCGACTGATCGCGCGCTGGGTTCCCGATTCGCTGAATCCGATGCTTCACACGGGCGCGATTGCGGTAACGATGCTGTTCATCGCGACAGTGACGGGTGTCGTCATCCTGATCTGGTACAAGCCCAGTGTCCACCTGGCCTACGAGTCTCTCGAAGCGATGTCGCAATCTCCGTTCGGGGCGGGTTTGATGCGCTCGCTGCATCGCTACAGCTCCGATGCGGCGGTTCTCTTCGGCATCATCCATGCGCTGCGCGTGTTCTTCGAACGGCGCTTCGACGGTGCGCGCTGGCTCCCGTGGGTGACCGGGGCGGTCATGATGGGGCTGCTCTGGTTCATCGGCTGGACAGGATATTGGTTGGTCTGGGACCTGCGCGCCCAGTCCATCGCGGTCGGCACCGCCAAATTGCTCGACGTGCTCCCCATATTCACCGACCCGCTCGGTCGGTCCTTCGTCACGAACGACAGCGTCAACTCCCTGCTCTTCTTCGTGGTCTTCTTCATCCACATGATCGTCCCGCTCGCGATGGCAATCGTGATGTGGCTGCACATCACCCGCCTCGCGCGCGCCCGTTACCTGACCAGCAAGGGAATGACGCTCTGGGTGATGGGCTTGTTGCTCTTGATCTGCTTCGCGTGCCCCGCGACCAACGAAGCTCCCGCCCAGATGACCGCGATTCCCGACAGCGTCACGATGGATTGGTGGTATCTGTTCCCGTTGCCGATCATCGATCGGCTGAACGCGGGAGCGGCCTGGGGCCTGCTGATCGTCGGAAGCGTGGCCACGCTCTCGATCCCCTGGACAATGGCGAGAAAGCGCCAACAACCCGCCATAGTCGTCGCCTCGCGCTGCAATGAATGCAAGAAGTGTTATACGGATTGCCCCTACGAGGCGATCGAAATGATCCCGCGCACGGATGGAAACGAGCGCTACCTCACCCAGGCTTCGGTGATTGCTTCCAAGTGCGTCGCGTGTGGTATTTGCGCGGGGTCGTGCGACACGATGGGAATCGGCGTCGACTGGTTCTCGAGCATCGAGCAGCGAAGGCTCATCGGGTCGTGGATGAAGCAGACCCAGGACGAGGGCGAATCCGTGCACGTCGCTTTCGTATGCGCGGAGTCCGCGGGAGCAAACCTGGAGATTGATCCGGTCACAGGGCTCTGTGCCGAACTCCCCGGCTACCGCGCGCTGCGTGTTCCCTGCGCGGGCTGGGTCCAACCGCTGATGATCGAACGCGCGATCCGACAGGGAGCTCGGGGCGCGTTGATCGTCACCTGTCCGCCCGATAAATGCTCATACCGCGAGGGTGCCGAGTGGGAGCACCAGAGGATCGAGGGGTCCCGTGAACCCGCGCTGCGGGCCGACATGCTCGAAGCCGGACAGGTACAGCTCGTGGCACTCGACCGCACGCGCAAGGCCGATCTGATTCGCGCCGCCGCGCGCTTTCGTACAGGTGAAGCGCCGCTTCCCGCGAACGATCGCCCGCGTGTGCTCCGCGCGGTCGCGACGACGGTCTCGCTGATCGCTTTTGCGGGCTTTCTCGGTCTGGTGAGCGATCTCGACTACACGCCACCCGGATTCGACGGTTCCGAATTCGTCGTCAGCTTGAAGCACCCGGGTCTGGCCAACGAGAACTGTCGCGACCTCACGCAGGAAGAACTCGCCTCGACACCCGTTCATATGCGCAGAGAACGCGTCTGCGAGAGGACGCGTCCGCCCGTTCGACTTCGGGTGACCATCGATGGCAACACCGCTCTGGAGGCCAGCGTTGCGCCGTCGGGTATTTGGAGCGACGGCAACAGCGGGGACGTCGAAGGCACGCCGGTTGAACCCCGCGAGCACCACGTGAGCGTGGCGATCGGCGAAACTGCAAATCCCGAAGAGTGGAGTTTTGGCGAGGAGCGAACGATCACCTTTACCGATGAAGCCCGCCGGGTCGTTGTTTTCGACCGCATCGCAGGATTCACGTGGCACTGAGGAGTCCGAGATGAGCGCCGATTCTCCTGCCCCCAGCGCACTCGGTGATGTACGCCTACGAATCGGTTGGCTCTCACGCGCGCGGGATTTCGTCGCGCTCACGCGGCCACGGGTCTTGACGCTGGTCCTCTTCACCGCGCCGCCAGCGATGGTGATGGGCCACAACGGCTGGCCGAGTGCAGCTGTGATCTTCGGAATCATCATCGGAGCCGCGCTGATCGGTGCGGGCTGCGGGGCCCTCAACGCGAGCTGGGAACGCGATCGAGACCGCCGAATGGAGCGAACCCAGAATCGGCCGTTACCGGCCGGACGCCTCGCACGCCGCGACGCGGTCATCTTTGGCCTCGCGATTTCGGCGCTAGGAGTGGCGGTTCTATTCGCCACCGGCGGTTGGTTGCCGGCCGCGATCGGTGTGTTGACGCTCGTCCACTACGTGTTGGTCTACACCATCTGGCTCAAACCGCGCACGCCGCAAAATATCGTGATCGGCGGGGCGGCCGGCGCCGCGAGCCCGTTGATCGCAGACGCAGCCATCGATGGCCGGCTCGGCATCTGGGGTTTCGTTCTCTTCACGATCATCTTCGTCTGGACTCCGCCGCACTTCTGGGCGATCGCGCTGTATCGCAAACGGGAGTACGCGTCCGCGGGTTTTCCAATGCTGCCAAACGTGGTGGGAGACCACGCGACTCGCACGCGCATGCTCGCCTATGCGATCGCTCTGATCCCGATCACCCTTCTACCGTGGTTGGGCGGCGAGCTCAGCACTGTTTACGCATTGACAGCCGTGATTGCGGGCTGCGGTTTCGTCGTGAGTATCGTGCGCTCGATGCGCGTTCAATCCCCCCAGCAGGATCGCCGCGTCTTCAGGAGTTCGATCTTCTACCTGTTTGCGATCTTCGCGGAGATGCTTGTCGAATTGACACTACGGTAGGTTTGCAACCGCCGCGAGAAGTCGCTCACTTCATATCTAGTAACGTGCCAGGCTTAGCGGGTTCGCCCGGGACCGCGATGAGGTGTTCCAGCAGAGAACCGTCGCTCGAATAGCGGTAGGTGTCCGTTCGGATCAGCTCGCCGCGTTTATATTCGAAGCAGCTGATGACGCGCTCGCTTTGGTCGTAAAGGACTTCGTAGTAGGTGTAGAGCTTGAACACTTCTTCGTAGTTGCGTTCAGCGCCGATGTCGCGAACGGGGCCGCTTTCGACCAATTCGTCCGAGTAGTACGAGACCCCGGCGCGGATCGTTTCTGGACGCGCCCAGCCGAGCGCGGGTAGCGCGCACAGCGCCGCCACGAAGCCCACGACCACGGCCGGCCGCAAGCGCGATTTCGCCGAATTCGGCCGATTGACTTTCGAACCTGCCACGCTGTCGTCCTCCCACTTGAGTCATCGCGACGCGGTCAACGAGAACTTGAGTCATCGCGACGCGGTCAACGAGAGTCCCCGAGGGGAACTCGCCGCGTGGCATCACTGCACCGGACGCGTTTTCAGGGCCCAAAACCAGCTTTTTCTACAGATTAGCGCAAAATAATTCGATAAATCGATCTAGAGATCCTTTTATCTATCAGCTAGGATTCGGGCATTGATGGAGTCATGTGACGCCCGCCCACCAGCCGCGAATGCGGCTCGAATCGGCCCCAATGACGGGGCGGGAAGGAAGAGGGGGCTGCGTTGCTTATCAGATCCGCCAAGGCGTGAGAACCGCGGCCGACAACACGGCGGATCGATCGAGGAGGAGAGGAAATGAGGCGGATTCGCGCTTCGGTTCGTCAATGTTCGCAACGGCCCAATAGGCACAACGGGTCTCTGGGATTTTGCTGGCTCGTCGCGATCGCTTTGGTGTTCAGCGCGGCCGGTGTCGCCTCGGCCGTAACGCCGCCCACCTTGAGTGAAGACGAGATGGCCAAGGCAGAGTTCATCTACTTCGACCGCTGCTCGGGATGTCATGGTGCACTCCGCAAGGGGGCTACCGGGCCGAACATCACGGATGAAGCCATGCTCAAGAAGTCGCTCAGTGAACTCGAGACGACAATCTTCGAAGGCACCGATGCGGGCATGCCCGGTTGGGGGCGAACCGGCGAGCTCACCGTCAAAGAATCTGCGTTGATGGCGAAGTTCATGCAGCTACCCGCCCCGATACCGCCCGAGATGGGACTCAAGGCGATGAAGGAGACCCACAAGCTCATCGTACCCGTAGAGGATCGCCCGACGAAGCCCCAACACAAGAGAAACATCGACAACTATTTCGGAATCATCCTGCGCGATGTCGGAAAGGGCGCGATCATCGACGGTGACACCAAGGAGCTCATCAACGTCCTCGACACCGGGCACGCCGTCCACATTTTCCGCGCATCTGCAACCGGCCGCTACTTCTACACGATTGGGCGCGACGGCAAGGTCAACCTGATCGATCTCTATGAGAAGACGCCGAAAGTCGTCGCCGAAGCACGTGTGTGTCTGGATGCGCGCTCGGTCGACGTTTCGAAATACAACGGACCGAAGGGCGACTTCGTCGACAAATATGCAGTGGTGGGATGTTACTGGCCTCCTCAGATGGTGGTGCTCGACGGACAGACCCTGGAACCGCTGAAGGTCATCTCGACCCGATCTTCAACCTACGACACCAACGAGTACCACCCGGAGCCGCGGGTAGCGACAATCGTGGCTTCCCACCACGCGCCTGAGTGGGTCGTTGCAATCAAGGAAACGGGCATGGTCTGGCTGGTGGATTACTCCGACCTGAATAATCTGTCCATGACCCAGATCGCGACGGAACGGTTCCTGCACGACGGAGGTTTCGATGCCACGGGACGCTATCTGCTGATCGCAGCAAACATGCGCGACCAGATGGTGGTCGTCGACACCGTGGAAAGGAAGTTCGTCACCAAATTCGAGACGGGTACCAAGCCGCATCCCGGCCGCGGAGCAAATTGGATCGACCCAGAGTACGGACCGGTCAGCGCAACCACCCACCTGGGTGAGGGCATGATCGTCGTATATGGATCGGATCCCAAGGGTCATCCCGAGCACGCCTGGAAGATCGTTCACGAAGAAGAGACCGCGGGTCCGGGGCTCTTCTTGAAGACCCATCCCAAGAGCGAGCACATCTGGACCGACTCCACGCTCTCCAAGGAAGAAGGTGTCAACCAGCAGATCTGCGTGTTCAAGAAGGCCGACTTCTCGGCGGGCGCCAACTGCTGGAAAGCCGCCGACCACGGCAAGGTCGTGCACTTCGAATTCAACAAGGAGGGCGACGAAGTCTGGACGGCCGTCTGGGACAAGCAGGGCGAGATCATCATCTACGACGACAAGACCCTGAAGGAGAAGAAGCGAATCAAGGGGGACTGGCTGGTGACGCCGACGGGCAAGTGGAACGTCTATAACACGGTAAACGACGTCTACTAGTCGAATCTGCGAACAGATCCCCGTCCGGCTCAGCGCCGGGCGGGCTCGTAGCCCCGTGGTGAATTAACTGGGAGTAGAAAATATGCTGGCTTTCAAGAACCCTTCCGACCGCTGGGTGATCCACGCGGTGCTCAGCCTTTCGGCGATCGGCGTCGCGTTGCTGGCGCTCGCCTTCCTGATCCCGAAATCAGCTGCCGCGGAAGAAGAGCACAAATACGTCGGGCACATGAAGTGCAAGACCTGCCATAAGAAGGAGGCGATCGGAAACCAGTTCGGCATCTGGCTCGAGTCCAAACACGCCAAGGCGTTTGCAACGCTCGCCACCGACAAGGCCAAGGAGTGGGCTGCCGAAGCTGGCGTAGACAATCCCCAGACCGACGAACGCTGCATCAAATGTCATTCGACGGCACATGGCGTTCCGGACACCATGGTCTCGAAGAAATTCGATCGGACGGCGGGCGTACAGTGCGAGGCGTGTCACGGAGCGGGCAAGGACTACCGCAAGAAGAAAATCATGATCGACCGCGAAAAATCGATCGAGAAGGGCCTGGTGCTTCCGACCGCGGACGTCTGCACCGCGTGCCACAACGACGAGAGCCCCGCGTGGGACGCTGATCGCTACACGCTGGAAGACGGAAGCAAGGTCGGATTCAACTACGAAAAGGCCGTAGAAGCGATCGCTCATCCGGTGCCCGAAGGTTACGACCCGCTGTCCCAGGGAGAGGCGGACTGAGGTGGCCGGAGACGATCGAAATCTGCAAGGCGATCGCCTCCTTCCGATCCAGCTCGCGAGAGCGTTGCTGTCCTCCCTGATGACGCAGGTCGCAATCGCAATGACGAAGGGCAATCTGCGGAGTGAGCGGGTATGAGTGCGCGCTTTGATGTTCTAGGGATTGCTCGCTTCGGAGAAGCGGCGAATGAATGCAACCATGTGCCAGATCTTGTCTTCGGTCCAGGCGTGATCGGATTCCGGACCGAACGCGGGCATCGCACAGCGCTCTCCGCCGCCATCGAAGATCTGGTAGAAGAGCTCCCCGTCCGTGCGCCCGGCCATGTATTCGGCATCCGTGAAGTCTGCGGGCGGAGCGAGACCGCTCGCAGCGGCCGCATCAACCGCCTTTCCGGTGCCGTCGATCCCGTGACAGCGCGCGCATTTTCCCTTGAATTGCCGCTGGTAGTAGCGGGCGTCGCTCTCTTCGAACGTCACGGGATTCTTCCTCGCCTTCACCTCATCGGGAACGTCGTCCCGTCCGGATGCGGCCGTGGGCGCGCACCCTGCCAGGCCGATCGACAGAGCGCCTACGGTGAGCCATTTCACGGTGCAGATCTTCGGCATGTCGACTTCTCCCCGAGCTGCGATTGCTCAATAGAGTACGCGGGTCTTGTTGGCCGCATTGTACTTCCCGACAGGCATCGCGTAGGGAATCCTCTGGACTTCAACGAGTGTCGTGGAATCGTACACCACGACCGCGCCGCTCTGGTGCCAGATGCTCACGAGAGCCTTGGCTCCATCGGCACTGAATTCCACGTGCATCGCTTTCTTTCCCGCCTCGGGTATAAGCGTTCGATCGAGGAGTTCGAGCGATCGCTTGTCGACGAGCTGGATCGATTCGGTGTTCGAGTCGACCCAGAGATAGGGCGTACCGGGATGGGTGCGCGTGAAGTAGCCGGCGCCGAGCAGCTGAATCCGCGCGACGACCTCGAAGCGATCCATATCGATGATCGAGAGACGCGGTGCGCCCATGTGATTGAAGGCCGCATGAAGCGCGCCGTTGCGGCGGAAGAAGCTCGCCGAAAAGAGGTGCGGCAAACCCTCGGTATCGAGCGTCGCGAGGATCTCGTTTTGCTCGTAGTCGTAGAGGACGAGCTGACTCCCCTGGCGCGAACTCGCGACGAGTCGCTGGGTTCGTGGGAAGAAGATGAAGTCCTCGCAAGGCTCCGGAAGCTCGACACGTTGGAGCTCGAGCTCGGGGTAGGGGACGAAATAGAGCGCGGGCAGGTCGCGCAGCGTGACCATGAACCGCTGGCTCCCTGGAATCTTGTAGACGGCGCTCGGCTGACCCGGCAGCGGGAAGCTCGCGATCGGCATCAGGCGACTGTCGAGAACCACGAGCCCCTGTGGCAGCTGGTTCGCAGCCGCGACGAACTTCCCGTCGTCGGTAATCGCGATGTTGCGGGTGTTGACGCCGACCTTTGCTCGCGAGCGAACCGCGCCGCGATCGAGGTCGTAGTCGACGAGCGTCCCATCGCGGGTCACGACGAGCGCGCGGTGCAGCCCGCGATCGAATTTGATGCCACCGTGAACGCGGCCGACTTCGAAGCGATCGAGTTCCCGAAAGCTGTTTCCGTCGAGCACCGAAACGCTACCGGTTCCGCGCTCGACGACGAGGATCAAATTTTCGCGTTCTACCGTGGGCGCGATCGCGGCGCGTGTGCCCGTCTCCTCGCTGCGGCTGGCCTCGATATCCGAGAGCGACCACTGGATTTCTCCCGCGGTCTCCCGCAGGAACGAGACGAGAGCGCTCGCTTCTGCCGCGCCGAACTCGTGTCCAAACGCGGGCATCTGTGTGGCGGGAAGACCTTCGAGAATCGCGGCGACGAGCGCGTCGTCCCGCTTACGCGCAAGCGTCTCGGGGATCAGAGGGGGCGCATATCCGCCGTAGCGACGCGCACCGTGGCACGCCGCGCATTTGTTCGCGTAGATCGCAGCAACATCGGCCTCGGCCGTAAAGACCGGATCGGTCGCGTTGCGCTGGTCGACAGCGCTGACTGCGTCGGTCGCTCCCGATTCGTCAGCCGCGCCCCTTTCGTCAGCCAGGCCGGCCTGGCCGATCCCGCAGCCTTGTTCGGTCGCGATGAGACCGGCCGAAACCAGCGCGGCTGCGAGTGCTCCGGCGATGCTGAGATTGTGTCTGGACATCGTTCTCCCTGCTCGGCTCCGCAAAATCTCTTGCATCGCGCGATCGAGGTCAATAGGCGGCACCGCGCAACTCGCGCCTGGGGCCTTTCGCTCGATCCGATCCTCGATAAGACGAGAGTACGACAATGCTTCCGGTAACCGACCTCATCGAACTCGCGATCGGGCGCTCCGAGGCCGCCGATCTGCGTGCGCGCGCGCCGCGCCGCTTCGAGACGGCTGCGAAAAACGCCCCAGTTGTGATCTGGAACATCTGCATGCACTGCAACATGCACTGCCCCCACTGCTACGCGGCGGCAGTCACGACGCCCGCCCCGACCGACCTGACCCATCTGGAGGGCATCAATCTGATCGATCAGCTCGCGGAGGCAGGCGTTCGGGTGGTGATCTTCAGCGGCGGCGAACCGCTGCTGCGAGGCGACGTCTTCGAATTGATCGCCCACGCGAAGCGGCGCGGCATCAGTCCCCAGCTCTCGACCAATGGCGTGCTGATCGACGAGGGCGTCGCAGAGGACCTAGCCGACGTCGGGGTCGCCTATGTGGGCATCAGCATCGACGGTATGGAGCGCTTCAACGACGCTTACCGCGGAATGCGCGGCGGTTTTGACGCGGCGCTCCGCGCCCTGCACAACGCCAAGCGCGCGAACATGAAGACCGGCCTGCGCATGACTCTCACGCAACGCAACCTCGATCATCTCGAATCGATGCTCGAGGTAGCGCGTGAAGTGCGCGTCAACCGCTTCTACTTGTCGCACCTCGTCTACTCGGGACGTGGCTACAAGGTGGCGCACGACGATCTCTCGAGGGAGCAGCAACGCAGCGCGCTGACCTGGCTGTTCGAGCAGGCCGAATCGCTGCTTCACACCGAACCGGATATGAAGATCGTCACGGGATCGAACGACTCCGATGGCGTATTTCTGCTGGATTGGATCCGCGAGCGGTACGGTGAAGCGGCGGCTGCGAGGGTCCGCGAACTGCTGCTGCAGCGCGGCGGCAACTCCGCGGGCGAGCGCATCTTGAACATCGACTCGCGCGGGCGCGTGCATCCGGACCAGTTCTGGCGCTCGGCGGTACTCGGTGACATCCGCAAGCAGCCGTTTGCGGAGATTCTCAAGCATCCGCTGCGAGAACAGCTGCGGCGGCGGCTCGAATACCTCGCGGGCCGTCGTGGCAGCTGCTCGGAACGCGCGATCTGCCGCGGTTCGCACCGCGAGCGCGCGCTCGCGATTCACCGCGACGTCTGGGCGCCGGACCCCGCGTGCGTGATGGAGGACGCTGAGATCGGAGCGTTGAAACACGCGGGATTGGAGGCCGCGATATGACGAAATCATCGCTGCGAACCGCGCTTGCGGCGATCACGGTCCGTACTGTCGTTACTGCACTAGCGTCGTCCGGCGTGGTCGCCATCGCGCTCGCGTCGGCTGCGGAAACCGGCGGTATCGGTTCTCGCGTCTTCATCGTGGAGCGCGAATCCGGAAGCCTCGCGGTATACGACTTCGTCGCGCGCAAGTTGATGCCGAACCGGATCACCGGTCTCGGTAACCTGCGCCACGCCACGATGATCTTCTCGCCTGACCTGAGGTACGGTTACCTCGCCACGCGCAACGGCCAGGTGAGCCGCATCGACCTTCAGAAGCTCGAGCGCACCGGCACCGTATTTACTTCCGAAAACTCGATCGACAACGCGATCAGCCAGGATGGCCGCACCATCGCGACCGCAGAGTACGTGCCAGGCGGCCTCACGCTGCTCGACGCCGAGAGCATGGAGATCTTA
>PVMS01107231.1_pt1 | contig 11938 bp, 12 predicted proteins | sample 1853461 | NCBI WGS metagenome assembly PVMS01 (sample SAMN08582032, study PRJNA380276) | Marine sediment metagenome, whole genome shotgun sequencing project. | isolation source: ocean sediment barecode stripped | collected 2017
ATATAGTCTTTTACTGCCGCTGCAAAAAAAGCAAAAGGATCCAGGAAAGGAGCTGCAGATTTTGGCACTTTTATAAGCTCTTCACTGGATTTATCGTCTAATCGGAACCTGATGGTTTCGGCATCATCGATAAAAGCATAGCCAGAGCTTCCATAGATGTGCATATCCTTCCGGTTAAAGGGCCAGTTCCATGATGCATGAATAACTCCCTCCATAGTAGGATAGCTAAGAACGATGGTAGCATCATCATCCACTTTGGGATAAACATCCGGTTTGTATTGCTTTAGTTTGGCGTACACAGAGAGTGGCTTCTCCCCTTTTAGCATCCATGTAATCAGATCGGCACCATAACATCCAAAATCAATCACAGCCCCTCCTCCATTCAACACAGGATCGGTCAGCCACTCTAAAAATTCCGGATTCACTTTAATCTCTTTGGGACCTTTATGTCCGTCATAGACAATAATCTTTCTTAAACTCCCGAGATCTCCATTGCTGACCATTTCATATCCCTTGTAGTTAGAAGGATACCAGGTGGTTTCATAATTGGTCAATACCTGTATCCCGTACTCTTCCGAGAGCTTTGCCATGGCACTGGCATGTTCGGTAGAAACAGCCAGCGGTTTTTCAACCATCACATCAATGCCTCTGCGGGCACAGGCTTCCACAACTACTAAATGTTCAAAAATTGAAGTGAAGGTGATTACCCCTTCGGGCATGGTCTGATTCAGCATTTCATCCAACGATTCATACAACAGCCCTTTTTCAATCCCAAACTGCTCTGCGTATCGCCTGGAAAGATCCGAATCACTTTCAGCAATTCCCACAATCTGGATATCCAACCGGTCCAGACTCCTCAACAGAGGGATCACGTGGGAATGAGACAATCCAGCGATTCCGATTCTTACTGGCGGTTGTCCAATTGATGCCGATGAAAAAAGCAGAAATATGAGTGCGAAAAAGACAAATTGTTTCATACAGGGGATACTATATATATTAAGAGTTAATAATCCCTTAATATAAAATAAAAATGCAGACTATGAATACAACATGTTTTAAGCCTTTCTTGTATTGCCTGCTTAAAGTGGATATATTTGTTTTTGACGACCCTGGCAAGTGGGGCTGCAGTAACTAAACAGGAAAGTCTGTTTTAAAAAAAAACTTAAAAAGAACTTAGGATGTCAGGAGTTAAAGGACGAGTTACATTGGTAACCGGCGCAGGACGTGGGATCGGTCGGGTAACAGCTGAACTGTTAGCCTCACGTGGTGCAAAGGTGATGGCCGTTGCACGCAGCGAGAATGAATTGAAGACGCTGGGTCTGAGCTATGTTGTGGCAGATCTGGGGACACCTGAAGGCTGTGGTCGTGCGGTGAAAGAAACACAGGATCGGCTGGGGCCCATTGAAATTCTGATCTGCAACCATGGCATTGGTTCGGCGCATGAACGGGTGATCTGGGAGCAAAATCCCGAGCTCTGGCGTGAAACCATGAGAATCAACCTGGACGGCCCTTTTTGGCTGTCACAAGCAGTGGTCAAAGAGATGATTGACAAGGGGTACGGTCGATTGGTGTTTACAAGTTCCACAGCCGGACAGGTGGCGGAATATGCGGGTAGTGCGTATAACAGCTCGAAGCATGGTCTTCTGGGCCTGATGAGATCAGTTGCACAGGATGCCGGACCCTATGGAGTGACTTCCAACGCGGTGCTGCCTGGCTGGGTGAGAACGACCATGGCTGAGAAATCAGCCAAAGCTGAGTCCGAGCAGCGGGGTATCTCTGTAGACGAAGTATGGGCGGAAAGAGCTGCACTTTACCCCGCGGGTCGGGTAGTAACACCCGAAGAAGTGGCCGAGGTGATCGCCTTTCTGGCAGCCGAAGAATCCAGTGGTGTAAACGGAGAAGCCATAACTGTAGCCCTTGGCGGTACCGATTGACATTAAAACCGAACCACCGGCTTGGTGTTTTTTGCTTTCATTCTCTGCTTGCTATCTCCGGATCTGTTTCAGCCTCTGTTACCATGGCCCTCCGGGTAAGACCACCTGTGGCATCCCCCCTGATCTCCAGTTGCTGGTCAGACCAGAATTTATAGATATATCCGAAATCCTTATCCTGCACACAGCACATGGGGTACCTTACCCTGGCAATAATCAGAGAACCAATAAAAAAGTGATGCTTATATATGGTCCTCGTCAGGCCGGCAAAACAACATTAGTAAAACAACTTGGAATTGCTTATTATTGATGAAGCACAACGTGTTCCAGATATCGGTTTAGCACTTAAAATTCTTTATGATGAAATGCCACAATTAAAAAATATTGCGACAGGTTCTTCCTCATTTGATTTGGTAAATAAAACAGCCGAACCATTAACCGGACGTAAACAGGTATTTCATCTTCTTCCTTTCGCCATGGAAGAAATAGCTTTGGGAAAAAATAAATATGAACTGGACCAGCAGTAAAGCTCAAAAAAAAGAGATCCTAGAAGATATCAGTGAATCTTATCTTTTTAAAGATGTGCTTCAGCTAACTACTATTAAATACACAGCTAAAATTCGTGACCTACTTCGTTTACTTGCATTTCAGGTTGGGCAGCAGGTTTCTGTTCACGAATTAACAAAGAAATTAGCCATTATCAGGGAAACCGTCGAACGGTACATCGATTTACTTGAAAAAGCATTTGTGATATTCCGGCTTCGGGCATACAGCCGAAACTTAAGGAATGAGGTTTCTAAAATGGATAAAATATATTTCTACGATACAGGAATCCGCAATATGCTTATTGACAATTTAAAACCACTAAACCTTCGGATTGATAGCGGAAGCCTTTGGGAGAATTTTATTATTGCTGAACGACGGAAACAAATCCTTTATCAGCGTTTGAATGTACAATCCTGGTTTTGGCGTACCTATTCAGGTGCAAAAATAGACTATATAGAACAAGATGAAAACGGGCTTACTGCATACGAAATAAAAATGGAAAAAAATAAAGCCAGATTACCAAAAGCCTGGAAAGAAGAGTATGGTGGAGATTTCAGGATTATCAACCGGAGTAATTATCTTGATTTTATTTTGAAAGGAATGTAATTCAGTTTCTGTTTCCAGTCCAGTATACTTTGATTGTAGTTTGGTATATTCCGACTGCAATTGGCTATACTTATTATCCATCTCAATCAATCGACCTGAAAATCAAATTATTGACCCCTGTTTTATGAGAACATTCCTAACAAGTGTCAGTAAAGTTTGGTTTTGAGAGAATCGGGATAATACTCGCAGTGAATTGGCGCATTAATTGTTGATAACCTAAAAATTTCCTCTACTTTTAGATACCTGCTAAACAGGTACATAATTGGTTGCTAAAAGCAATAGCCCTTAGCATGCTATGTCCCCTACTGTTTTGGTGAAAAAACAAGGGAGGAAAATATTTGGCAACTGGACTGGGGGTAAATATCGACTGAACGATATATCTTAGAAAGCACAGATTCTTCTTCCCATGAGCGATAGCGGTACACGACAACACCCAAAACAGGTACTAAACAGTAGTTTCACACTGGCCATTACCATCGGCGGCATCATTGGGCTGGGTATTCTGCGAACGCCAGGGGAAGTAGCTTTGGTTGCACCAAATCCCATATTTTTCGTATCTCTCTGGTTGCTGGGTGGTCTTTTTGCGCTATTGAGTACGGTAGTGGCAGCCGAACTGGTGGGGATGACACCCCGATCGGGTGGGAGCTATTCACTGGTAAGAAGGGCCTACGGGCCTTTCCCTGGTTTTGTGATTGGCTGGGTTGACTGGTTAAGTTTTGTTGCTGATATCGCATTGAAGGCTGTGGTTGTTACCGAATTCGCTACCCTCCTTTTCCCGGTACTGGATCAATGGCAAATGCCACTGGCGATTATGGTTTCCACGGTGTTTGCCGCACTGCAGTTACGGAGCATTGCAATGAGTGCCAGAATTCAGCAATTCGCTGCTGCCGCCATGGCACTGATCATTGTGGGATTTACCCTGGCGCTGGTATTTGCCGGATCTGAAGTGAGCAGTCCTGCAGCAATGGCCCCCACATCCGGGGGACCCGGTTCCTGGAGCCTTGTGATCGCTGCTCTTATTTATACATACGATGGATGGCTGAACGCTGCCTATTTCACTGGTGAAATCAAGGGCGGAGGCAAGGCTTTGATTCGCACGGCTATCAAAGGTGTTATCATTGTCATTTTGCTCTACGTATTCCTGGCAGCGGCACTGGCCTGGAAGGTGCCACTGGAAAGCCTGTCCGGCAACGAATTGGCGTTGGCCAGGGCCCTGGAGATAGTTGTCTCCCCGCTCGCATCCACCGTCGTGCTGGTTGCTGCAATAGTTATGACACTGGCCCACCAGAATGTGCTCTATATGAGCACACCCCGGATTATCCAGGCCATGGCTGTCGATGGTCTGGCTGTCAGGCGCGCCGGGGAAATATCGAAGGGTGGCAACCCTGTATTTGCCATATTCATTTCCTGGGGACTTTCGGTTGGTTTAATCATTATCGGTGGTTTCGAATTTCTGCTGCACCTTTCCGTATTTTTTCACCTGTTTGTATATGTATTACTGATCGCAGGTGTCATCATCCTGCGCAAACGCCAACCTGATGCTGACCGCCCCTACAGAGCGTGGGGCCACCCCTGGAGTACGCTGATCTGTTTACTGGGCTGGATATCTTTTACTCTTTTTCAGACATTTGCAGAGATCGAAACCGCCATCTATGCCGGTATAATGGTAGCTATATCCTGGCCAGTGTATCGCTTAATTACAAAGAAAACGAGAACCTTATGAGTAAAATAGTAGTTCTGGGTTGTGGGGCCGTAGGAAGACATATGGCCATCGATCTATGTAAGAATAGCGAATATGAGGTCATCGCAGTGGACGTCAACCGGGAGGTACCAGAACAGCTGGCCCGTGCACATCCCATCCAGATAAGAATAGAGGACCTCTCCACGGAAGAGGGAGTCACGCGCGCCGTTGAAGACGCAGACATTGTCATCGGTTCGGTGCCTTACAATGTTGGATATACCATGCTCGAAAGGGTTATTCGAGCGGGCAAGAACATTGTGGACATCTCTTATTTCATGGAGGATCCCTTTGGCCTGGATGTGCTGGCGAAGGAACAAGGAGTCACCGCTGTGGTGGACTGCGGTGTGGTGCCAGGCATGGGCAACATCATTCTCGGCGATCATTCCAGGAATATGAAGCTTGACCGCTACGAATGCTACGTGGGTGGCGTTCCAAAGTCGAGGAAGGCACCTTTGGGATACAAATCACCCTTTCCCGTCCTTGAGGTACTGGAGGAATACGCCGAATCCGGCACCATGGTCGAAAATGGTGAACTGGTCGTCCGGCCCATGCTGGCCGAAACCAGAACCATAAACCTGGATAAGGTTGGCACCATGGCATGTCTCAATTCCGACGGACTCAGAACCCTGATTCACACCATGGACATCCCCGACATGTTTGAGAAGACCCTACGCTATCCCGAACACGTGGACCAGATGCGCATTTTCAGGGATACCGGGTTACTCAATATGACCCCCATTCAGGTTGAGGGTGTATCGGTGCGGCCCATAGATGTGACCGCGTCTTTGCTCTCCCCTCTTTGGAAATACGAGCCGGGCGAAGCCGATATCACGGTCATGAGGTTGATAATTTCGGGCATGGAGGATGAAAAACCCATCACCTACACCTGGGACATGTACGATGAATACGATCCTGCCACAGGGACCCTCTCCATGGCAAGAACAACCGGGTACACATGCACAGCGGTTATCCGTATGGTGCTTGAGGGCTCCTATTCACAAAAAGGGATCAGTCCGCCCGAATTTGTGGGCCGTGTCGAAGGATGCTGGGAAAGCGTCAGGGGATACCTGGAGGATCGGGGTGTCCATTGCCGGATGCAAAGGTCCTGATCCCCCTACTCTGCAAGCCAGACAGCTAAAGAGAAGACAGAACTACTCAATCACCCCATGATGTTTCATTAACTTTACATAGTCTTTACGCTGATTCAATTCAGTTTTTGACAGACCCTGATCACCTTCTTTCAGTTCGCTTTCCATTCGGTAAACCTTAGATTGCAATGCCCTGTACAATCCGTCAGCAGTGGCTTTGTTCGTGTAGTGGGCATTGGTATAGGGATTGTTAGCAATGCCTGCATCCAGGGTGGTGATCCAATCCTTCGGTATACCTGCCGTTCCTGACAGTGCCCCGCAAAGTGCTGCAGCACTTGCTGCTGTACAATCGGTATCATACCCCCTGTTGGTGGCAATCAGAACACTTTGCTCCACACTGGCATTGGTGGCTTTAAAGAGTGCAAATGCGTAGCCCACGTTCTCATAAACGCTGGAATTCGGATATTTCTCTATCCTTGCAAAAGCATTGTATTTACTCTCCGGGTCCATATAAACATCTGTCACTTCCTGCCAGAAATCTCTCTCCATGGGATCATCATACTTCTCAGTAATGGCCAGCACATACCTGATCTCCTCTTCTATTTCAGGTGTCGCATAAGCAAGCGCACCTTCAATAACAGACTCAACTGTGGCATCGGGAAGCATGGCCAATGCCATGGCAGCATTGTAGACTGCTCCCCAGGCAAATGCATCGTCGCCTGGATCTTCGTAATAGAGTTTCCCCATATCATTCATGTCAGCAATGGCATTTTCCGGGTCTCCTGCATTGATGGAGGGAAGGGCCTGGAATGTACGGGCAGTGAGGTGAATATGTTCCCCCAGATCTCTGGGCTTCCCGAATTTTGTAATGGGCATATCTGCAGGAGGCACACCCCAGGAAGCAAAAGCCAGCAGCACCCTGTCATAATTCTGCGTCATGTACTCCATATCTTCCATTTCACAATCCCTCAGCCAAACATCCTTCAACTCTTTGTAACTGATGCGGTCCTGTTTTTCTATGATGGCTGTGCAAAGGAGTTTATGTCGTTCACCACCATCTTCTGTGGCACCTGCAGGATGGGTCCATGTATCACCGTAATGCTTAAACGGGAGGAATTTATCCTGGAAACCGAATATCTCCTGGATCCGGTCCTGGGGCCAGTTGTATTCAGTGATAGCTCCCATTGAACAACCTGCCCTGAATCCCACCAGGGCCCCATAAATACGGTCATACACAACGCTGCGATCAGGCTCCCCATCATCATTTTTTAATGGTATAGTAATGGGATTCGGTAGTCCCGATGTTTGCATTGTTTACACGTACCATTCGAATAACTACTGTCTCCTCATCTTCCGGCACATCATTATCATTCACCCGGAACTTAATGGATGCTGACTTGTCTCCGGCAGGTATGATAACTCTGTTGGACTCAAACTCGAAATCTTCTCCCTCCACCGCCAGGACGCCCTGCACAGTGAAATCGATTTCTATGTCCTGATCCCAGACCCTTGACAACTTGATTTCTACTTCCGCCTCCTGGTTTGCCTCTGCATGTATGGAAGAAGGCGTTTCAAATTCCACATCAGGAATATCTCCATCCTGAATGATTACCGAAGCCTGGCGATGATCAGGATCAATTTCGTAGGCATCGTCCTCCAGGATCCTGACAGTGACTTTTTCATCCCCTTCAATGATACCATCAAGGATCGGGCGAACAGTGATCTTCTTATACTTATCCACCTGAAACTCATTTGGCTGGCAGCGGTAATCAAAACCATCGCTGGCGGTGCCTTCGTAACTAATCTTTACCGTAAGGCCCGGAACTGGTTCCCCCAGCTGATATACCCTGATTTCACCCAGACTTGCTCCCTCTTTGGCTCTGTTATCCCAGACAACCGCAGCAACTACCGGTTTTTGGGCAATTACTAATGAACATGGAACAACAAGCCAGGCAGCCACTGAAATCAACAAATATTTTGAAATTGTTTTCATAATATACAGGTTCTTCATTTCATTCAATCATTTTTCAAAGCAATTACCATGTAAAATCGGCGTGAATAATATAAGCCGGATCTAGTTAAGGTGAAACGGGTACTTCACCCGGTTCCCATATTTTTCCATTTGATGCAGTCGGATCCCTTCCGGAAGACTGAAAAGATTGTCTTCGCTCAAGGCTTCAATATCATCGTAGAGGATCTGGGTAGTATCCGCATCATATTCGCACGAAATCACCGTAAAGATATCAAGATGAGCTTCCTTATCTCCTGTTTCAGGAAATACATGAATCCATTTTAACTGGTTAAAGCTTCCGCTGGTCAGGGTCCAGGGTTTATCGTCATTATTCTCTCTCGGAGTAGCACCCCAACTCCCTTCTCCTATGTACATGGTCCCTTTTTCATCGTCCCTGACAAATCCCACGTAGGCTGCTTCGGATGAATCCGGCTTCACAGGAAAGGAAATTTTATGCATGTGAGAATCCGCGTCAAAGGATAAATCCAGTCCGTAATCATAAAATAGATGCGCCCAGGAGTTATAATTGAATTGATTCTCTTTTTTTCTTTGGGTGTGAGGGAAAAATGGCTTATGATAGGCAGCCACGTTGAACTGAAAATCGCTATGAGCTTTCAAATCCTGTACCAACCATTTTTTTTGAAGTGAGTCAATTCTGATCTCCGTGTTCAGGGCCATAATATGCATCAGATTACCACCCACATTCAGGGAATAATACACATGGCTTGTATCATTGTACTGGTAAGGAGCATTGAAAATAATGTTCAGATTCCGTTTATTCCCGCTCTCATGGTTGCCCATCACAGGTATGACAGGAATCATTCTGCCATCGGCACAGGTAGTGAGATCCTGCCAGTCGTCAAGCCAGGTTTTCCAATTATCCGGATCAGTACCATTACCCGAAGTAAAATCGCCGTTGAACAACACAAAAAGTGGCCTTAATTTTGCAACCAGCCGATTTGATGCCCTGCCAGCCTCCAGAGCTTCCCCCAGACTTTTAGTATCGCCTCCGGCCACAAAGGTAAATGGCTCCGGTTTCCCTGGTGCAGTCTTGAACCAGTAGCGGTTACTGACACCACTGATGTCTTTTATGATAAAATAATAATTTGTACCAGGTTGCAGTCCACTAATTTCCGCGAAACGGGTTTGCATTTCGTAGCGGTTCATCTCTTGTTGCGGGACCTGGGATTCGGGATACTTCCAGTACCTTCTTTCAAAATCAGCCGGACCATAAAGAACCTCAGCTGCAGAACTGTCAGTCTGGTCCCATGCCACGGTAATTGATGTAGCCGGATCATCAGTCCATACAAGTCTGATTTTATCTGAAGCTCCCAATTCTTCCGGTACATTCCTGCAGGAGTAAGACAATAATTGTATCAGAATGACTGATAATAATGGCAGATTCAATTTGTAATTTATCATATGTTTTATATCAAATTTTGAACAGATTGGGAATAAGTCCCAATTAATTTGTTCCTGCTTTTAAATCCATAAAGATTGGGAAATGGTCGCTGTAGTTTTCTTTAAACTCTGCTTCGGATTCTTTGTAGTGATAAGGGCGAATAACAAAACAGGAATTTTTCGTCACTCTATTCTTTAATTCTGGTGTTATATAAATCCAATCCAGTTTATTTGTTCCATTAACAACGGTAACATCGCCATTTTGTTTAGGCAGGAGATATAGAAAATCGTTTAAATAGCTATGTGCACCCCCTGTCGACTCGTTAAAATCACCCAGGAGAATGATATTTTTTGTCTCATTAGAAATAGCAAGAAGTTCTTTAATTCTATCTCCAATCCATTTCCCTTCAGCGTTTCTCATAGCTGTATCAGCCCAGTGAAAATGAATACCTACAATACGAAATGTAAAAGAAGGTTGGGTCTTGGTACGGAACACGCCACTTACAGGTCGTGCATCCTCACGTCCCGGGTAAACATTAGTCGGAGCGTTTATTAATGCATCCCATTTTTCCAATCTAACTGGCTCCAATTTGCTTGTATCATATAGTAGTGCATTCATGTTATTTTTATATGGAGGATCATTCTGTTTCACTTGAAAAACCTCCCAGGATTCTCCTAATATGTCACGAATCTGCTCCAAAGGATAGCTGAAATCTATTTCTTGCAATGCCAGCAACGATGCGTCAAAAGTCTTAATCCTATTCGCGATAAAATCTATTTGTTCTGAAGTTCGCAATGGTTCTCTCCCTCCCAGATGTTGAATATTTGAACTAACAATGCGAATATGCTTCGGTGGTGTTAACTCAGGAAACTGCCCTTGCGCCGATAGCGTACCAAGCATTAGCAGAATGCTGGCAGAAACATGTAAGAGGTATAAAAATAATTTTCTCATTTACTCTTCTTTGCTTCAAAAATCTGATATGTTGTAAATTCATTGTTGAACATATCGGTAGTGGTTATTTTTAGTATATGTGATCCTTCCAGTATATCCGTAGGCATTTCAGCCGTCCAGATATGTGAGGACTCCATGGGTTTAACCCAATCATCGATATCACTATAGGCATTGAAAAATTCAACAACAAGCGGATCGATCATGATCTGGTTATTCATCCTCACAGGCGGGCGATCGTCCAGTTGATATGTCACCTCGTCATCAGGATTTCCGGCAAATACATTCACAATGATCTGTTCGCTTTCAAGACTATCCAATGATATGTCGCCCCGGGGTGCACTGATTCTCATCTGAAAATCGGGATTGTGATTGGCAGGATGAAATTTAAAGCTATAGGTATTGTCCTTGAAATTAAAAACAAAAAAACCATTGGGAGTGCCGTCCTGTGCCACGGCTAATGGAATACCGCGCTCGTCCTTTACCTTCGACCACCATGATCCACAGGCTGCACCAGCTACGAGATAGGGAAAGTGTACCGGCTGGGTCCAGTGCTTTTCCTTATCGTAATTCATGTTTTCGATCTTATGCTGGTGCCCGGCAAGAGCCAGCAGATGTTTTCTGTTTTTGAATATATCGAAGACCTTCTCTATGGTCTCCTTTTTCATGGGGCCTTCAAGAATCGGGATATGTGTAATGATCACAAGCAAATAATCATCAGGGACAAATTTCAGGTCATTTGCCATCCATACTAATTGTTTGTCATCAAAACCACCGTAATACCTGCCAGGTGTATCTTCCTTTTTGTTCCATCCGTCATACTGTATGGAATTCAGGACCAAAAAATGCACCTTCCCCTTATTAAAAGAATAATAGTCCGGGCCGAAGACCCTTCGAAAAGTTTCTGCTTTGAAGCTGTTGCTTTCGGCTTTTAAATTCAAGTCGTGATTTCCGATCACATTGTAAGCCGGAATTTCAAGATGCCTGACTCCGTCATTTAATTTGCCATAAAGGCTTAAATCGTCCTCAACAATATCGCCCAGAGCCATATAGAAATCTGCATCGTAATCCAACATTTCGATAACCACATCATTCAGGTAGTAATTCACCTGCTCGCCTGTATAGGGTTGTGGATCGCCAGTTACAATTACATTGAACTGATTTTTTTGTTCTGATGCTATCAGTGCAAAATCCAGGCTCTCAGGCAGGGCCCCTGTAGCCGATATTCCCTCATAATCAAGCCCTTCAGGCGACCCGCCGGGTTGATGGATGTAATAGAATCGGGGTAAATTATTTTCACCGAGCGGAACATCGTAAGCGCTTGGTTTTGACAGGAATATTAAGGTTCTGTCTGTTACCGGAAGCGAATATCTGCCTCTGGAATCGGTTTTTACTGCTTCACGCTGATTTGAAACAATCACATCAGCAATCCCCGGTTCATTCTCATCCAATATCCCATTGGTATTTACATCATGAAACACGATGCCGGTCACACGATCATTGTCCTTTGCAAAACTGGTTACCTGAATCAATGACAGGGTAAGAATTATCGCCGGTAAAACTTTGAATCTTTTTCTCATTTTTTTCGGTTATGCTGTTTCAAGTGCTTTACCTGGTATTTTCTGAATTTCGTATCTCATTCAACTTCTCTGATAACTTTTTAAC
>PVMS01034512.1_pt1 | contig 11937 bp, 11 predicted proteins | sample 1853461 | NCBI WGS metagenome assembly PVMS01 (sample SAMN08582032, study PRJNA380276) | Marine sediment metagenome, whole genome shotgun sequencing project. | isolation source: ocean sediment barecode stripped | collected 2017
ATATACGAAAACAGTGACACAGGTTTGGTGTGCGTTCTTTTTGTTGAATGGTTCTGTGGCGCTATATACAGCAGTAGCAACTGACTTCAAGTTCTGGGCTCTATATAACGGTTTTATAAGTTATCTTCTTATCGGTCTTCTGATGGCTATTGAGTTTTGCTTCCGTCATTTTTATCGTAAGAGAATGTAGCTATGACGAACTCATTTACATCATTATTTGCACGTGAGCTACGCAAAAATCGTCCTGTTGCTCTTAACGTTTCTGGCGACTTGATCACGTGGCAAAAATTTGAGACTGATATTAGTGCGCTATATTTGCGTCTCTCGACAAACAGTCAAGGCCGGTGGGCTTTATGTTTTGATAACAGTTACTGGTTCGCAGTGTCTTTGTTTGCACTTGCATTAGCCGATAAAGATATTGTCTTGCCCAGCAACACAAGCAGTATGAAAGCTCTCTCCGAAATAAGTCAGCATTTTGATGCAATACTCACTGATCAGGACCTCTCTAACGAATGTGATGTTTGGCATCCTGAAACAGGGATCTTCAAATGTGAAATGCCGAAACGCATTCTGGATAATGTGAACATCACACTTTTTACATCTGGGTCAACTGGCGCCGCAACTTCTATTCAAAAGACCTTTCAACAATTAGCTAACGAAGTAAACGTTTTGGAGAATCTTTTTGGTTCATATTTCTTGGACTGTGAGGTTTTTGGAACTGTTTCGCATCAGCATATATACGGCCTTTTGTTTCGCATCCTCTTACCCCTGTCTCTCGGTGTGCCATTTTCAGATACGATGCTTGAATATCCTGACCAAGTGTCAAACATGTCGTCAAGTAATCGCACATTGGTTAGCAGTCCCGCACTTTTGAAAAGATTGACTATCGAGCAGGTCAATATAGGTTATAAGAAAGTTTTTTCTTCGGGGGGTGTCTTACCCTTTGAGTCTGCAAATCAATGTTCTCAATTGTTTGGCAGCATGCCTGTAGAAGTTTATGGAAGCAGTGAAACAGGTGGTATTGGTTGGCGAGTGCAGGCAGCATTGAATGAGCCATGGAAGGTTTTTCCTGCCGTGGATGTGAGATGCACTGATAAAGGTCGATTAGAGGTCCGTTCTCCGTTCATCTTGCAGGACCATTGGTGGTTAACTGATGATCAAGTTTCACTTCTCCCAGATAGAAGGTTCCATCTGATTGGTCGTGTAGATCGTATAGTGAAAGTTTCGGAAAAGCGTATTTCTCTTGTTGAAGTAGAACGGCGACTTCAAGAATTCTCGGAGATACAAGATGCGGTTGCAATCGCTCTTGAGACTGGCAACCGTTTAGAAATTGCTGCTGTTGTTGTTTTAACAGAGGAGGGCTCGGACAAAATGACGGTTCAGGGACGTTTCGCCTTTTGGTCCTCAGTGAAGCAAAAATTGCGTGATCACATTGAACCTGTTGGACTCCCCCGGCGTTTCCGTGTTGTTGATCAGATACCTATAAACAGCCAGGGTAAAAGTGCAGTGAGTGCCCTCAAAGAGTTGTTTGCATGATGGTCGATAAGAAAACCCCCGAAATATCAAAGCTGGTAATTACAGAGAATAGGGCAGAGTTCGTTGTTCATTTGGCTGAGGACCTGCTTTATTTCCAAGGGCATTTCCCAAATACAGCTATCTTGCCGGGAGTTGCCCAAGTCCATTGGGCAGTTCTTTGGAGTCGAGAACTGCTTGGAGTAGATGGCGCTTTCACAGGTATGGATCAAGTTAAGTTTCATATGCCTGCGAAGCCTGGCGATGATTTGAACATATTGTTGGAGTGGTCTTCTGAAAGATCTCGTTTGAGCTTCAAATATTCTCTCGCTGGGCAGGTGGTGAGTACCGGTCGTGTCAGGTTAGGGTGATGAACTACAAACCTTGTTTCTTAATCCCTTGCTTTAACCACGGCGATACCATGCCTTTGGTGTTGAGTGAACTGAGTCTATATGGGCTGTGTTGCTACATTGTCGATGATGGGAGTTCAAAAAACACAGCAGAGACTTTAGGAAATCTTGCAACAGAATATGATTGGGTAAAATTGATACGCCACGAGCACAACCTGGGAAAAGGGGGCGCCGTGGCGACAGGTATGACGAAGGCGTGGCAAGATGGATACACTCATGCCATTCAAATTGATGCTGATGGTCAACATGATCTTAACGATCTTCCCAAACTTCTTAAATTATCCCAAAATGCACCGGAATCGCTGATATCCGGCCGCCCAATCTTTGACGATTCCGTCCCCAAATCAAGACTTTACGGGCGATACATTACTCATGTGTGGGTCTGGATAGAAACCCTTTCTTTCAAGGTCAAGGACAGTATGTGTGGGTTTCGAGCTTATCCACTAGAGAGTTGTACCTACTTGCTTGAACATACGAACCTTGGCCGACGTATGGATTTCGACGTTGAGATCATGGTACGACTCTTCTGGGAAGGGGTGCAGATAGACTTCTTTGAAACCCGTGTAATCTATCCAGAAGACGGTCTGTCACATTTTGATGCAATTCAGGATAATCTCCTGATCTCATGGATGCACACTAGGTTGTTCTTTGGCATGTTGGTGCGTCTGCCCGCTTTGGTAATACGTAAGGTTAGTCGTCAGCGCCATTGGTCAAAGGAGCAGGAGAGGGGAAGCTCATTTGGAATAAAGTTCATGCTCTGGATCTATCGGGTGTTAGGACGAGCCACATTCAACGTTTTGCTTTACCCTGTGATGTCTTATTTTTGGTTGACCGGCAGGAAGGCAAGAAGCGCATCTCAGAACTATTTAAAACGTGTTCAAGATTATGCAAAAGCGACAGGAGAAAATCTTCCGGAAGGCCTTAACAGTTTTAACCATTTTTTGAGTTTCGGCCGTTCAATCCTGGATAAAGTTGCTGCATGGAATGGTGATATAAAACTGAGAGACGTTGATTTCCCCACCGCAGATGTCTATCGGGAGGTTGTTGCCTCAGGAAAAGGCGTGTTAGTGATCGGTTCTCATCTTGGGAACCTCGAATTATGTCGTGCCCTTGGTGACAATGTTGGTGATGTGAGCGTTAACTCTCTTGTGTTTACTAAACACGCCGAGCGTTTTAACTATATGCTCAAATCGATTAATCCGCGTGTTAATATCAATCTTATTCAAGTCTCTGATATGGGCCCTGATACCGCCATTTTGTTAAAGCAGAAGATTGATGCAGGTGAGTGGGTTTTTATTGTCGCTGATAGGACACCTTTAAGCATTGGTAAGAGTAATGTTTGGGTTGATTTTCTTGGTGAGAAAGCACCTTTTCCTCAAGGCCCATTTATATTGGCATCGTTATTACGTTGTCCTGTTTATTTGATGTTTGGTTTGAACGAAGCCGATGGCTTCAGGGTACATTTTGAGGCTTTCTCTGAAAAGCTGACTCTGCCTCGCGGAGACAGACAGGAGACCCTCAAGGTGGTCGTCCAAGATTTCGCGGACCGATTAGAACATCATTGTATGAACGCACCACTGGATTGGTTTAATTTCTTTGAGTTCTGGAAGGACCCGGATGAAAACAACGACGCCTAAAGTTGTGATGTTTGGTCATGACCACATATCTATTGAAAATATTGTTGATCTTGGGAATGGTTCTGCACAAGCTGAACTTTCTACTTCCGCAGAATTTAGGGAGAAGATACAGAAAGGTGTCGATTTCCTCAATTTATTATTAAAAGAGGACGGAGTTATCTATGGCGTAACCACTGGTTATGGAGATTCGTGTACCATTGACGTGCCGGCGGATCTGGTGCCTGAGTTGCCAATGCACCTGACCCGTTTTCACGGGTGTGGTATGGGCGACAATTTCAGCCCCTCACAATCCCGCGCCATAATGGCAACCAGTTGATCTTTTTTGTCACGCGGACTCTCCGGAGTTAGACCGGTCATTTTAGAGAGGCTTGTCTCGCTGATCAATCAGGATATTGCCCCGAGAATCCCTCAAGAGGGCTCTGTAGGTGCTAGTGGTGATTTGACACCATTGTCATATGTTGCAGCAGTTATCGCTGGGGAGCGGGAAGTTTTTTGGGATGGGCATTTGCTAAAGACTTCTGATGTCTACCAAAAAGTTGGTTTAGATGCGATTGCTCTAAGGCCAAAAGAAGGCTTGGCCCTGATGAATGGGACGGCCGCGATGACAGCACTTGCTTGTTTGGCCTTCGATCGAGCTGAATATTTGATGCGCCTTTCCACAAGGATCACAGCAATGGTTGTTGCTGCCGTACAGGGCAATTCGTTTCACTTTGATGAGCGTCTATTTGCAGCGAAGCCTCACCCTGGGCAACAAAAGATTGCAGCATGGTTAAGAGATGATCTTGGTAGCGAGAAATTGCCAAGAAACAGTCACAGGCTCCAGGATCGATATTCTCTTAGGTGTGCTCCCCATGTCATCGGTGTGATGGGCGATAGCCTGGCCTGGTGGCGGCAAATGATAGAAACTGAGCTTAATAGCGCGACTGACAACCCGCTCATCGATGGAGAGAACGAAACAGTTATGCACGGTGGACACTTCTACGGTGGACACATTGCGATGGTCATGGACGCAATGAAAATAGCGGTCGCCAATGTTGCTGATTTATTGGATAGGCAACTTGCGCAACTTGTAGACCCAAAGTTTAACCATGGACTGCCCGCAAATCTGAGTGGTTCAACGCCTGATCGGTCGATGATCAACCATGGCTTTAAAGCCGTTCAAATTGCTGTTTCTTCATGGACCGCAGAAGCTTTGAAATTAACGATGCCAGCGAGTGTCTTTTCAAGGTCCACTGAATGTCATAACCAGGATAAAGTCAGCATGGGAACCATTGCTGCCCGTGACTGTTTAAGGATTTTGACGTTAACCGAACAGGTTGCAGCGGCTTGTTTGCTCGCTTCATGTCAGGCCCTTGAGCTAAGACGGCGTGATGGCGAAATAGCCTCACCTCACATATCATCGGAGCTTGAATTAATGTGGAGGGATTGTCAGAAAGATTTTGCTTTTCTCGATGAAGATCGCCCTATGGAAATGGAACTACGCCAATTTCTCTCTCTTATTCAGGAGAAGCGCTGGGAGCTCTATAATGGTTGAACTGAAAGCGGAGATTCAAATCAAAATCCCTTTCCAAGATGTTGATGTGATGGGCATTGTTTGGCATGGCAACTACCTTCGTTATTTTGAAGAGGTGCGTGCTGAACTTCTGGATAAAGTTGATTACGGCTATTTCCAAATGAAAGACTCTGGCTATGCATGGCCCATTGTAGATGCACGAGTGAAATACATAAAACCTTTGCATCTTCAGCAGATAATTCAGGTCAAAGCCCGACTCGTCGAGTACGAATGCCAACTCAAAATCGAATATGAGATTTTTGATGTAGAAACCGGCGAGAGGACGACCAAGGGCTATACAAAGCAGGTTGCCGTAGATATGGGAAGTAACGAGATGTGTTTCGTCTCTCCGCAGGTGTTTTTGAAAAAGCTAGGTGTTCCCGAATGAGGGCATTATGTCTCTTGCTGCTGACACTTTTGTTCTGGCCCTCACTCACATATGCGGTGACTTTGGATGATGTTGAGTCTGATTTATCTAGTTTTGATACGCTGAGGAGCAGTTATCGACAGACTCGACATGTTTCAGGGCTCTCTGCCCCATTAGAGGCTTCAGGAAGCCTGTTAATGACGCGTGACAATGGTTTGGCATGGATGCAAGAAAAACCATTCCAGGTTTCTTATGTATTTACTGATGATAACTTTATAGAAAATTCCCCAGGTGGATCTAGAAAGGTAACTAAAAAAGCTGACAAACCTCAACTTTTTCAAGTAGCCAATCTGTTCTCGACTATATTCTCTGGTGACAAAAAACTTCTGAAGGAATATTTCGAGCTTCAGTTTCTAACGCAAGACAATGCCCTTTGGAAAATCATTCTGATCCCCAAGAACTCCAGGCTTAAAAAGTTGTTCAAAAGTGTTCAGTTGCAAGGCTCGCAGCTTGTGGAGATCGTTACCGTCTACGAGGCCAGTGGTAATAAGACAGTTATTAATTTCTACAACATGACAACGGAGACTACTCCCCTGAGCGATGAAGAGAAGAGCTATTTCCAAAACTAATCGCTGCATTATTGTGTTCCTATGGCTTTTCTTTAGCATTGGTGCGTTGTCTGTTCTTTATACACATCAGAAAACAGGGCAAATCTTAGAAACAGATTTGATGGCTCTGTTCCCACCGATTGAACAAGATGTTGAAATAGAAATTGCCTTGAATCAGGTCAGAGGTAAGACGGACCGGAAGGTTGTTTTTCTCATCGGTCATGAAGACCTGAATGTTGCAATAGCTAATGCTGAAATTTGTTCATATCTGCTTAATCGAGAACCTTCTGTTGAGCATGTCAATGCACGTCTTTCCGAGGACGACGAGAAAGAGTGGTGGCGATTTTACTCTCAGTTTTCATCTCACCTGCTAACTCCCCAACTCAGAAAGATGCTGATAGATGGAAATGGGAAAACTTGGCAGCAGAATGTATTGGCTCAAATTTATAGTCCTTTTGCGGCCGTAAGCGCCGAAGAGTTACGTGTTGACCCCATGTTGCTGACACGTAATTTTTTGATGAATTTAAGGCAACAGCACAATCACCTAAGTCCAGAAAATGGTTGGTTGGTCGCCAAGGATGAAAGCGGCAAAAATTATGTTTTCGTTGCAGCGTCTATTTCCATAAATCCCTATTCACTTGTTGATTCTAAATCCCTTGTTACTCGAATCGACCAAATCATTGTTGATTTAGAAAGTTCTGAAACAGGTCTTGAATGCTTGCGACAGGGCACTCTTTTTTATGCGGCGCATGGAATCAGTCAGGCGAAAGGGGAGATCTCAACAATTGGAGTTGGCTCAATCGTTGGCGTATGTCTTCTTTTGTTGTTGATGTTTAGGAGTGCCCAACCATTTTTCCTCGGTGGACTGTCTATCTTTTCCGGCTTGCTCTTCGCAACTGCTGCTACCGTGGTTGTGTTTGGTGAGATTCATATTTTTACGCTGGTGATTTGTGCGAGCCTCATCGGGGTCTCAATAGATTACTCCTTCCATTATTTGTGTGAGTGGCTGTCAGAAGGAGATCGCTGGCATCCGATCGAAGCCTTACGTGTAATCATGCCAGCGATAACCCTGGGTTTCCTGACAAGTGTTTTGGCTTATTTCGTCCTTCTGCTGACGCCATTTCCTGGGTTGCGACAGCTCGCTGTTTTTTCCAGTGCCGGATTGTTCACAGCGTTTGCAACAGTTGTTTCTCTTTACCCATTGTTTCTACAAAAAAAATCAACAAGAACATTGCCGATGGGTTCACTTCTTTGGAAGTGGGTCAATTGTTTTCAGCGAACGAAAGTTCGCTGGGTTATCTGTTTTGTGTTAGTTGGGCTGGCTTTAGCAACGATTCCTGGGTTGCAAGTCAATGATGACATCCGACAGTTGCAAGCTGCTCCTAAAGAGTTAAAGCGTCAAGGGGACGTAATGGCCTCTGTGATCGGTCATGACGTCGGTCAGCAAATTTTGCTCGTTCGCGGCAGTGATGAGAATGACGTCCTCCAACGTCTTGCAGAAGTCTGTGCCTCGTTAGATGTTGCGGTGCAAGATGGTGCCTTAGATGGGTACCGCAGTCCATCAGCAATCTTGCCTGCGGTCGCACAGCAGGAAGATGACTTTCGTCTGACTCGTAAACAGCTTTTAACTCCATGGCTTCCTGGGCTAGTAGAACAAATAGGTCTGAAGCCAGATTTGCTCCAGGAGGTTATGAATGAACCGTTTCGCCCTATGACTGTTGAAGGATGGCTAAATAGTTCAGTGAGCGAAGGCTGGAGAACTCTCTGGCTAGGGCTGATACAAAAGCAATATGGGGCCATTGTTGCTTTGAATAATGTTCAGAATTTGCAAGCCATTAAAACCATTGAGGAAGACTTTGACGGTGTGAATTACATATCTAGAGTTGATGAGCTGTCTGATTTGTTCAGGTATTATAGAGTGAAATTGACCACGCTTCTCATCCTCAGCTATGTTGGGATTTTTCTGTTGCTCTGTTTACGATACGGAGTGACCAAGTCCGGTCTTATTTTGATTGCTCCACTACTTGCTGGAACATCTTCCTTGGCAGCTCTGTCGCTCGCGGGATTGCCCTTGAACCTTTTCGGTGTGTTGGGTTTGGTGTTAGTTCTTGGCATTGGTATAGACTACACATTATTTTTAGCAGAATGTCGCAAAGGACCAATGGCAACTTTATTAGCCGTAGCACTTTCAGCGTCTACCACTTTGCTTTCATTCGGCTTGTTATTTCTAAGCGAAACAGCGGCAATAAAAACCTTCGGCCTCGTGGTGCTTGTTGGAATATTTGTGGCGTTTATACTTTCGCCAATTGCATATGATGGTCGGGTTAAAAGCAAATTAGAGTGAAATGAATTAATGATTGCGTTGGCACAAGACCAACTCGACTTTCACCAAGGTGAGGAAATGAGCATGTCTTTATTTAGAGCTGTTGTGCTTTGTGTGACGATCCTTGTGTCATTAGCAGGCTGTACTCTGATGAGTGCAAAAAAGGATATCGAAAAGATCGAGAGAATTTCTGTTATCTCTGGAGAAATTTATTCTCCTGGTGTTGACACGGTCGTTGTCGCTTGTTGCCGTCCCGTTCAGGAAGGGTATGAAATTGTACAGATCAATATCCTAAAAGGACAAGGAGGGTACTTTTTTGATGTGCCTGAAGGCTCGTATTCTGTCTTTGCTTTTGTCGACAATAATAACAATCTCAAATATGACAAGGGAGAATTGTTGAGTACCCATGACAATCTTCTTCCGGTACAGACAAGAATTAACTTGCCTGCGCGGATGGTTGACGTTGATTTGACTCAGAATAATGAGGTTGCACAAGGTTTGCCTGTAGACTTCAATAGCGTGGACCACGTACATCGTATTGATCCTGGAGAAATTGCAAGTCTTGATGATCCGCGTTTCTCTAAGGAAAAAGCAGCAATGGGGCTCTGGGAGCCTTATCGATATGTTCATGAAGTTGGGTTCGGTTTGTTCTGGGAGGAGGAATGGGACTCTCAGAAAACACCTGTCATTTTCGTTCATGGGGCCGGCGGGTCTCCTCGTGAGTTTCGAGGCATTTCACGTTATCTAGATAAAGAACGTTTCCAAGTTGGATATTTCTATTATCCGAGTGGTCTTAGATTACAGGGGCTCTCACGGTTTTTAAATGGCTCCCTTAGGCACTTGCAACAAAGATATAGTCCTAAAAGCTTTGTTGTCGTTGCACATAGCATGGGAGGTCTCATTGCACGGAAGGGCATTATCGACTATACAAATGGCACTGAACGAAACGACATCCCACTTTTTGTCTCCATTTCGACACCTTGGGGTGGCCATCCTGCGGCTAAACTCGGTGTTGAAAATTCGCCTGTAGTTATTCCTTCTTGGCGTGATATGTCGCCCGGCAGTGCTTTTTTAAATGATCTTTGGTCTGAGGCTTTGCCAGATTCGGTCGAGTACCACCTTCTCTTCAGCTTTAAGGGTGAATCCAGTTTTGTGATGGGTAACAATGATGGCGCGGTAACGATAGAAAGCCAGTTGGACAAGCGTGCTCAAGGAGAAGCAACTCGAACATATGGGCACAATTCAGGTCATACGGAAATATTATATGAGGGTGACACTATTCGTCAGATTGTTGGATTGATGGAATCAATAAACGAACCAGGGCTTCAATAGAAAATGATTTTTATCAATGCTGTTGGTATTATATGTGCCGTAGGGGAAGCTCCTGAGGCCGTCCGAAATGGATTGCTGGAGGGTGATTGCTCTGGGATGCGAGATTCCTCTGAATGGCTAAACAGCCAGCGGAGCGTTTATGTCGGTGCGATTGCAAAAGCTCTTCCAGCATTGCCAACGTCCTTAGCGAAATATGATTGTCGCAATAACCGACTTCTATTCGCTGTCTTGAACCAGATAAAGAATAAAGTTGATGAAGCAATCGTTCGTTACGGCAGAGATCGCATTGGCATTGTACTGGGGACGAGCACTTCTGGCATCTCAGCAGGCGAAGAGGCGCTTGACTCTCTCCACTCAGTCGGTTGTTTTCCTGATAAATACCAATATACCCAGCAAGAAGTTGGATCTCTCTCTGAGTGCTTGGCAATGCACCTCGATCTGAAGGGCCCCGCATACACCCTCTCCACAGCTTGCTCTTCGAGCGCAAGGGCTTTTGTCAGCGCTGAACATCTTCTTAACTCTGATCTTTGCGATGCAGTTTTGGTCGGTGGTATAGATACGCTATGTAAGCTCACCTTAAATGGGTTTGATGGTCTTGAGTCCCTTTCTCAAGGGATCTGTAACCCCTTAAGCTTGAACCGTGATGGTATCAATATCGGGGAAGGTGCGGCTCTCTTTCTTCTCTCACGTGATGCTGATCGAGTCGCCCTCTTGGCGACAGGTGAGTCTTCCGATGCATATCATGTGTCTGCTCCAGATCCAGAGGGTGTTGGTGCAGAGAAAGCTATGCGTATGGCATTGGAAAATTCCGGTCTTGATGCTGATGATATCGGTTACCTGAACCTGCACGGGACAGCAACGAAATTGAATGATCACATGGAGTCTAAAGCTGTTGCTAATGTCTTAGGGGCTTCTACGCCATGCAGTTCGACTAAGCCTCTCACCGGTCATACTCTTGGCGCCGCTGGAGCTATAGAGGCCGCTATTTGCTGGCTTGTTTTAACTCAGCCTGGTGAGATGAAATTGCCTCCACATGTATGGGATGGGATGGCAGACCCAGTTCTGCCTAGCATCAAGGTCGTCGAGCAAAACGACCTTCTTGCAAAGCCCTTCTGCATGTCTAACTCCTTTGCTTTCGGTGGAAATAATGTGTCGTTAATATTTGGAGTCGTCGATGATTGACCCTTCTCTTGCTGATCTGCTAGCACATGAACCGCCGATGTTATTGCTGGATACTTTGATTTCTGTTGATGCTGATGGTTCTTGTTGTGAGTTGACTGTTACTGAAGACCTTCCTTTTTTTGATTCTCAAAGTGGTCTTCCCGGGTGGGTTGGTATTGAACTTATGGCTCAAACGATAGCTGTGTGGGGAGGATGGCAATCAAAGAACGAGGGTCGTGGTGTAACTCTTGGGCTCTTGTTGGGTAGTCGAAAATACGAGTCAGAGGTTGAGTTTTTTGCAAAAAAATCTCGACTAACCATAGACGCTAGAAAGGTTGTCCGTGACGGGAATTTAGGCGTGTTCCAATGTACAATTTCAACGGGTAATGATATTGTAGCGACGGCTCAGGTAAACACATATTTACCTGATGAGGATGAACTAAATGTGATTTTGGCGAGGCAATTTTGAACGAACGACGTGTACTAATCACAGGTGCCAGCAAAGGTATAGGAAGAGCTATAGCTATCCAGTTGGCTGCTGATGGTTTTGAAATAGTGGCACATTACAATACGGATGAGGTCGGTGCACGCCAGACTCTGGAGCAGATAAGTGCTGCGAATGGTCGTTGTCACCTTCTGCAATTCAATGTAAAAGATCGTGATGTGACAAGAGCTGTATTAGAGACAGAGATTGAGACCAATGGCTCCTTCTATGGAATTGTCAGTAATGCTGGGGTTGTCCGTGACAATGCTTTCCCTGCTATGCCAGGGGATGAATGGGATGAAGTCATTCATACTAATCTCGATAGCTTCTATAACGTCATCCATCCTTGTGTGATGCCTATGGTGCAATCGCGAAGAGGTGGACGTATCGTTGTGATGTCCTCTGTCTCTGGGATTACAGGCAATCGTGGACAAGTTAATTATAGTGCTTCTAAGGCTGGTTTGATTGGTGCTTCCAAAGCATTGGCTGTTGAACTTGCTAAAAGGCGCATTACTGTGAATTGTGTCGCCCCGGGCTTAATCGACACTGAA
>PVMS01155480.1_pt1 | contig 11937 bp, 14 predicted proteins | sample 1853461 | NCBI WGS metagenome assembly PVMS01 (sample SAMN08582032, study PRJNA380276) | Marine sediment metagenome, whole genome shotgun sequencing project. | isolation source: ocean sediment barecode stripped | collected 2017
ACAGGCGGCGGGCGATGAAGATCGCGAACGCGGCCTGTAGTTCACGCAATACAAACGGGTGGCAACGAATCGCACCCTGACCGTAAATGATCAGGCTGCGCGTCAGGATGTTTGCGCCTTCAACCGTGATCGCGATGGGCGCCGCCATGTAGCCGCGGGCCAGGTAATTTTTGGGCCCCATCATGATGCCCTTGCCGCCATGCACATCCATGGCGTCGGCACTGACCGCGCGACCGAACTCGGTGCAATGGTATTTGAGAATCGCCGAGGGAACGGATGGTTTTTCGCCCTGGTCAATTGCGCCCGCTGTTACCGACACCGCAGCATTCATCGTATAGGTGTAACCGGCGATACGTGTCAGCGCTTCGCCAATGCCCTCGAAGTTGGCAATGGATGTATTGAATTGTTTGCGAATTTTCGCGTAGGCACCGGTTGCGTAGCTGGCAGCCTGACCGCCTCCGCAGGCACTTGACGGCAGGGTGATCGCCCGACCAACGGCCAGCAATTCGACCAGCATCTTCCAGCCTTTGCCGGCCATCTCCTGGCCGCCAATTATGAAGTCCAGCGGTACGAACACGTCCTTGCCGGACGTGGGTCCGTTCTGGAACGCGATCGTCAACGGGTAATGACGACGGCCGACTGTCACACCGTCCATGTCGGTCGGAATAAGTGCGGCCGTGATGCCGTACTCGTCTTTGTCACCGATCAAATGATCCGGGTCATACAGCTTGAAGGCGAGGCCGAGAACCGTCGCCACGGGTGCCAGCGTGATGTATCGCTTGTCCCAGTTGAGCATGATGCCGACGATTGTTTTGCCTTCCCATTTACCCTTGCAAACAATGCCGTTGTCGATGAGTGACGCCGCGTCTGAACCCGCCTGTGGTGACGTCAATGCAAAACAGGGAATCTCCGAGCCGTCAGCAAGCCGCGGGAGATAGTGATTTTTTTGTTCTTCGGTGCCGTAGTGCAGCAGCAATTCTGCGGGTCCAAGTGAATTCGGAACGCCGACAGTGGATGACGCCGTCGTACTGACACTGGCCAGTTTCTGGATGATGACGGCATTGGCATAGGCCGAAAATTCGAGTCCGCCGTATTGTTTCGGGATGATCATCGCGAAAAAGCGGTGTTTGATCATGAAATCCCAGACCGGTTTCGGCAAGTCGACCAGCGTGTGGCCAATCTCCCACTCGTCGAGCATCTCGCAAAGCTGTTCGCAGGGTCCGTCGAGAAACGCCTGTTCCTCGTCCGAGAGCGCCGGTGCCGGGTAAGACATGAGGCGGTCCCAGTTCGGCATGCCCGAGAACAGCTCACCGTCCCACCAAACGTTGCCAGCCTCGAGTGCTTCGCGCTCGGTGTCCGACATCGATGGCAACATCGTGCGATAGATATCGAGTAGTGGCTTGGTCAGTTTTTCGCGGCGAAACGCGATGATGTTCGGCACGATCATAAGGCCGAATCCGGCCCACAGGAATGGCAAACCCCAGGACCAGCCGTTCATGACCGTATAGGCGAGAACGGCCGCACCGGTCGCGATCGTTGACGAGCGCAGGTCAATGCGGCGGTAGGCCAGAAAAAAGGCACCGCCAATGAACAGCAGTAGCCAGAAAAGTGTCATTGCGAGACTGGACACGTCAATACCTCTGAGTGGAGTTCTTGTCTGTCACCTTACAAAAGTTCCTCGATCGCTGCGCGTTCTTCGCGCAGTTCGGTCTCGGTGGCATCCATGCGCGCGCGACTAAAGTCGCTGATTTCGAGGCCCTGCACGATTTCATAGGCACCGCTGTTGCAGCGCACCGGGTAGGAATAAACGATGCCAGGCTCTACGCCGTAGCTGCCGTCTGCCGGAATCGCCATGCTGGTCCAGTCGTCACCCGCCGTGCCGAGCGCCCAGTCACGCATGTGATCGATTGCGGCTGATGCGGCCGATGCCGCGGACGATGCGCCGCGCGCTTCAATGATTGCGGCGCCCCGTTGTTGAACAACCGGTATGAAATCGTCTGCCAGCCATGTTTGATCGACCAGACCTGAAACATCCTGACCGTTGACTGTTGCGTGGTTGACGTCCGGGTATTGCGTTGCTGAATGATTGCCCCAAATAGTCATGCAACGAATGTCCGTGACGTGGCTGTCTGTCTTCTGGGCGAGTTGCGCCATTGCGCGATTGTGATCAAGTCGCGTCATCGCCGTGAAGTTTTTCGCATCGATGTCAGGTGCGTTGCTGCTCGCAATCAGCGCGTTGGTATTGGCCGGGTTACCGACGACCAGAACACGAATATCGCGGCTGGCGAAACCATTGATCGCCTTACCCTGGGTCGAGAAGATCGCGGCGTTAGCCTGCAACAAGTCTTTCCGTTCCATGCCAGGCCCGCGTGGACGTGCGCCGACGAGCAGTGCGTAATCACTGTCCTTGAACGCGGTGTCCGGGTCGTCTGTGGCGACAACACCGACGAGTGTGCTAAACGCGCAATCCTTGAGCTCCATAACAACACCGTTCAATGCTGTCAGTGCTGGCGGTATCTCCAGCAGTTGCAGGATCACTGGTTGATCGGTGCCCAGCATCTGGCCGGATGCGATGCGAAAAGCGAGTTGATAGCCGATCTGGCCGGCGGCGCCGGTAATCGTGACGCGAACTGGTGATTTCATTGCTGCTGTCCTGAGGGTGATCAGTCGGGGTAAGGGGCGGCGATTCTAGCACCCACGGCAGCACTTCGGCACTGTGGTTTGTCGCAGTCAGGGTAATTTGAAGTCCGGAAATGCCTGCTGCAGTTGTTTACGTTGGGAGTCCGCCTGATCAACGAGGCCGTCGTTCTGCAGACGCTCAATGCATTCGAGCCAGGATTCGGGCAAATCCCGAATATCCCCGGCGCATGGCGGTGAGATCATGGAGCTGGTTGCTTGCATCGCCAATGCATCATTCGAGTCCACCTCGAGGCGGTCTTGCATTAGCTGTTTTTCCTCGGCAACGATTTCCGTGGGTGCCGCAATAGCCGCGGGCGCCGCAAGCTCTGCTTTGTGCAGGCTTCCTGCATCCTGCAATGTGACACGGCCTTCATCTGTAATCGTTTTTCTGGCTCTCGGCCCGAATGGCTTCACCTCGAGGTCTGCAGGTGAGTTTGCCTCCGGCAAGTTCGGCTGCTCTGAGCCGGCCTCCGATCGTCGGGGAGCTTCAACTTCACGTAACACCTGTGTTCCGGATGCAGGCACATTAATTGTCGGCATTTCGAATGCCGGCTGTGGCAGAGTAGACAGTTCGATAACAATGGCCAGGGAAAGGCCAATTGTTGCGGCCCAGGCCATCGGTCGTAACCAGACAACGGGACGGAAAAACCCCTTACGCAACTGTTCTCTGGCTTGTTGCATCACCGAGTAGTTCAGCATATCGGGTGCGCGCTCCGAGGCCGATTCCCGATATGCACTCGATACGAGCGGATCGTTAAGCTCGTCGATATCAGGCGTTTTTGGTTGTTCAGTCATGATGCCTCCGGTGGCTCACTGATTGCCGCTCGCAGCTTCTTGACGGCGTAGCGGAGCCGGCTTTTGGTGGTCTCTCGATTTGCTCCCGTGACCAAAGCGATTTCATCGAGGTTCAAGCCGCTTTCTTCGTGCAGAAGAAACACGTCTCGCTGTTCGTCGGGAAGGTCTTGCAGCGCCGTGTCGAGGCGGCGTCTTGCAAGGCTGCGTTCAGTCTCGATCTCTGGCGCATCGGCGGGGCTTGCCTGACTGTCCGGTTCAATGTCGGCGATGTTTTGGTGTCGCCGGTTGCGCCGAATGTGGTCGATAAAGCAGTTATGAGCGACTCTATAAAGAAAGGTCGTGAACTTGGCTGTTGCTTGATAGCGGCTGCGTGCCTTGATGATCTTGCCCCAGACCTCCTGGAATATATCTTCAGCGGTGTCGCGGTGATGGCAAAGTCGGAGAAGGTATCGATATAACGCATCGTTATGACGCCGGTACAGGGTGTCGAACGCGTCAACATCGCCGTCCTTGTAGCGCAGCATCAGAGCGCTATCTTCGGGGATCGAATCCATGGCGGGAGCATAGGCTACCGCCTGCGCGTGCGAAAGCGACAGATCGCCAGGCTTTAGACTTATTGCATCGATCATGAGTCTTTAAACGGGCTGTAGCGGCCCATGGGGTTTGGCTCGGACCGGAAAAAATGGCTTGCAAATAGTATTCTTAGTGTTATAGTCAACTATAACACTAGTTCACCGAGGGCAGCGCAAGCTGCGGGAGTCATCGAAATGCAAGCCAGATTTGCCCAATACAGCAATGAATTCATCAGCTTAGTTGTTATGGCGTTGATGTCGATTGCCCTTATTGCAGGTCAGGCGGGCGCCATACAAGTGATGGACGATGAGCCAGTACTCGATATTGCCATGCACGTTATGATCAGCGGCGAAAATTTCAGCATCCGTCACGAAGGCGAGTAATGTAGCGACGGAATTGCGCCGGCCTGCTATGAGGGCCGGCGCCTTTTTTATACAGGAAAGTTATGGATCCTAAGTGGAATGAAGACCTGCCGATTTATCGTCAGCTACGCGATCGCGTAGTGGCGATGATTCTGGAGGGTGTCCTAAGCGATGGTGACGCTTTGCCGTCGGTTCGCAATGTTGCGGCCGAGTACCGCCTGAATCCGCTCACGGTGCTGAAGGGCTATCAGGAGTTGGTTGACGAAGGGTTGGTCGAAAAGAAACGTGGTCGCGGCATGTTCATCAATGACGGCGCCCGTACACAGCTTCTGAAGAATGAGCGGCAGCGATTTATTGAAAAGGAATGGCCGACCGTGGTGGCGACGATTAAACGGCTGGGCCTCGATATTGACGATTTGCTGAAGGACGCAAGAAAAACGGGAGAGACGGGGAATGGCAAATGACTAGCCTTGTGAGCGCACGCAACGTGTCCAAGAGTTTTGGCGCAGTGCACGCTGTTGACAACATCAGCTTTGAAATCGAGAAGGGTCGGATCATGGGTCTGATCGGTCCGAACGGCGCCGGTAAAACCACTCTCTTGAAAGCGCTGTTAGGCCTTACGAATTGCGACGGCGAATTGTCGGTACTCGGCCTGGACCCCTTCAAACAGCGCAAGGAACTCATGCAGAACATTTGCTTTATCGCGGATGTTGCTGTGTTACCGCGGTGGATTCGTGTTGACCAGCTACTGGATTTTGTCGAAGCGACACACCCGAATTTCTCGCGTGAACGGGCCGAGAAATTACTTAGCCAGACAAAAATCATGAAAAAGTCCAAGATTCGCGAGCTGTCGAAAGGCATGGTGACGCAATTGCATCTGGCCATCATCATGGCTGTTGATGCGAAATTGCTGGTGCTTGACGAGCCGACACTTGGACTCGACATACTTTTTCGCAAGGAGTTTTATAGCAACTTGCTGAGCGACTACTTTGACGAAGATCGGACTATCCTGATTACGACGCACCAGGTCGAGGAGGTCGAGAATCTCCTGACTGATGTCATGTTTATCAACGACGGCAAGATCTTGCTGGATTCCAGTATGGAGGAGATGGCCGATAATTTTGTGCAACTTATGACATCCGGCGAAAATGCCGCGACGGCCAAGGGCCTGGCGCCAATAGCCGAAAGCGAGATGTTTGGTAAATCGGTCATGCTGTTCGAAGGCGTCAGCCGTGAACATCTTGAAGGGCTGGGTGAACTCAGCACGCCATCAGTGGCCGATCTGTTTGTGGCCAAGGTGCGGGAGGCACGCTCATGATTGGAAATCTGCAGGCACTGGTCAGGCGCGAGCTCTGGGAGCACCGGTCTATCTTTGCAACGCCGTTGGCCATTTCGGTCGTGTTGTCGTTACTGACGGTACTTGCGTTCGTCTCCGCCGCGATGTTTGGCTCGCAAGTCGATCTGGCCGTACTCACTGCGTCGAACATCGGTGACCTCGAAAAACGCGCGGTACTGATGGGCTTCTTGTCGATGCCAACGACGATTTTCGCAATCGGTGCCTGGATCCTCATTGTTTTCTACAGCCTGGACGCGCTCTACACCGAACGTAAGAACAAAAGCATTCTGTTCTGGAGGTCGCTACCGCTGACTGAAACAGAGACCGTGTTGTCCAAACTCATCACGGCTATGTTCGTGATACCGATTGTATCGCTCACGATAGCTGCTATGACTCATATCGTCCTGTTAATACTGGCGAGCTTCTGGGTTATGTCGGTGGGTGCCGATGCAGGACACCTTATTTGGAGTTCGGTGCCGTTGTTTGATGTCTGGCTCGGGACCTTCATCGTCGCCATTGCAATGGTGTTTTGGCTGTCGCCTTTTGTTGGCTGGTTCCTGTTTGTGTCGGCCTTCGCCAGGCGATCACCTTTCCTGATCGCGACGATGGGCATTATCTTGTTACCTATCGTCGAATTAATCATATTACCGACCTCGTTTTTCAAAGACGCAATATGGGAACGGACATTTACACCGCCGCTTGCCGATCTCGATTTCGTAAAATTCATGGATGATGATTTACACGTCGAGATGACCCCGGATCTGGTCAGCATCGTGTCGGCAATTGATATTCAAGGCTTCGTGTCCAGCCCGTCTCTATGGGCCGGTATTGTGGTTTGTGGCTTGTTTACGACTGCAGCTATTTACGTGCGACGTTTTCGGGACGACAGCTAATATCGTATTTGCGTAGTTTGCCGCGAAGCTGATCGTAACTCAGGTTTAATAGTTTGGCGGCCATGCGCTGGTTGAAGCGAGACTTCTCCAGCGCGGCCCGCAGTAAGTCCCGTTCGGTATCTTTTAGTCTTTCGGTCAGGTCTGTCGGCAACAATGGCGAGCGCTTGATTTGTACGCCGTGTGGTATCGCCTGCGCCTGAGAAACCACTGGAACATAGGGCGAGTCGAAGGGGTCGAATGCGATCGCTTTGATCACTTCCTCCGGGTCTGTTGATCGATACACCGATCTTTCGACGGCATTCTTCAACTCCCGCACATTTCCCGGCCAGTCATGTCGCAAAAGCGATGACGACGCGCGCGGCCCGAAACCTGGAAATAGTGGTCGCCGCAGCTCGCTCGCCATGTTGATCGCGAAAGCATAGGCGAGCGGCAAGATGTCCTCGATGCGCTCACGCAGGGGCGGAATAGTAATGACGTCGAATGCGAGTCGATCGAGCAGGTCTTCGCGAAAATGGCCGGTCGCCGCTAATTCTCTCAGGTCAGCGTTGGTAGAGCCCACTATTCGCACGTCGACATGGATTGTGTCGCTACCGCCGACTCTTTGAATTTCTCCGTATTCTGCAACGCGCAGAATCTTCTCTTGCATGCGCAGCGAAATGGTCGCGAGTTCATCGAGGACCATCGTTCCTTCGTCGGCACGCTCGAAGTGTCCGATGTGGGTTTTACGGGCGTCCGTAAACGCGCCTGCCTCGTGCCCGAATAATTCGGATTCCAGGATCGATTCGGTCAGGGCTGCACAGTTCACCTTGACCAGGCCGCTTTCCCAGCGGTCCGACAGAAAATGCAGGCGTGAGGCGATGAGCTCCTTACCCGTGCCGCGTTCGCCCACCACGAGTACAGGCTTCGACAGCGGCGCTGCACGCGAGACGTGTTCAAGCATTTCCAGGAATGCAGGAGCCTCACCGATGATGGGTTGAACCGGGCGGGATTCAGACATTGGTCTATTTACCCATATTTAGGCGAAAAATACTAATAGATGGTGAAACTTACCATTCTTACGCGCTCAAATTTAGCCCAACAAAGGCCTTAAAACCCTTTTTTATCAACAAGTTATTGTCATTTCCGGCGGCTTGGCACGGATGCTGCAGCATACACAAGTGACACTGACTAACAAAGAGGACCGGACATGGGCATTTTCACGAGATTTTCAGACATCGTGAACTCCAATATCAACGCGATACTCGACAAGGCCGAAGACCCCGAGAAGATCGTGCGACTGATGATTCAGGAGATGGAGGACACGCTGGTTGAGGTTCGTTCAGCGGCGGCACGATCAATCGCGGACAAAAAGGACCTGAACCGCAAATTGGAAATACTGGATCGTGACCAGGGCGGCTGGGACGAAAGAGCGGAACTCGCGATTCGCAAGGGCAGAGAGGATCTGGCCAAGGCCGCGTTGGTCGAAAAGTCGCGGGTGGCGGCTGCGACTGACGCACTGAAGCAAGACTATGTCTCAATCGACGAGGGCCTGGCCAAATTGAACGAAGACATCGCTCGCCTCGAGGCGAAACTTGAGGACGCGAAGGCACGGCAGAAGGCCTTGATCGGCAGACACAAGACAGCTAGCAGTCGCCTGGCCGCGCGACGCAAGATTTATGACTACAAGATTGAGGACGCGATGGTTCGATTTGAGCAGTACACGCGCCGCATCGACGATGTTGAGGGTCGTATAGAGGCATACGATCTCGGACTGCCTAAAGACCTGAGTCATGAATTCGCGGGCCTGGAGGCTGAGGAGTCTGTGCAAAAGGAACTGGAGGATTTGAAGCGGCGCGTAGCGAGCGCCAAAACAGCAGAGGTTGAATAGCAGCAATGGGTGATCTCGCAATTATCTTATGTTTGACGATCATCGTTCCGCTGGTCGTTATTCTGCACTTCATAACAAAATGGAAGCAGTCTCGCGAGTTCTCGGGCGATGACGAGAAAATGCTTGAAGACATGTACGTAATGTCACAGCGCGTGGAAGAACGAATCGTCACGCTGGAGAAAATTCTCGACGACGAACTGCCGAATTGGAGGAAAAAAATATGAGTCAGCGACGCTGGAATATTGATTTCGGCCCCGTACGTGGCTTTTATCGCGATCGCGAGAGTGGCTGGGTATTCGGCGTATGCGCCGGCCTGGCGGACCGATTCAATTTGAACGTTGGTGCCGTCCGGGTTATTGCAGTCATAAGCCTGTGTCTCTTCTTCTGGCTGACCGTGGCGATCTACCTGGGTGCGACCATGCTCATAAGTGAGAAGCCACTGATTTACTCTGGCCGTAAAACCGAATTCGAATTCTGGCGCCGCCGTCACAGAGACGACTGGAGACATTCATGACGCAGTCGGCGACTTTTCCCGATCGCCGTTTCTACCGCAGTTCAGACAGCAGAGTGCTCGGCGGCGTTTGCGGCGGCCTGGCTGAGTATTTCGGCTTCAATCTGAAGGTGACTCGAATTCTCGCTGTGATAGGCTTCTTGATGAATCCACCACTGGGTGTGCTGGCTTATTTAGCCGTCGTGATACTTGTGCCTGCACGTGCAATAAGCGTATTGGAGCCGCGGGTCGACAAGAACTTTCGCAAGGCACTTCGGTCATCTCCTGGACAAACGATGAGTGATGTCAGGCGACGATTTAGTTCGCTGGATCGCCGGCTTGCCGGGCTGGAGAAGTACGTCACGTCGTCACACTATCAGCTCGACCGGGAGTTCCGGAAACTCGAACACTAGATCAGGAGCACTGCATGAATAGTTTGTTTTTCGTCGTTTGTATCGTGGCAATCGTCAGCGTGTGCGGCCTGGTCTCAGAATACATGAAAGGGCGAGCCAGGACAGACGAGCATGGCGCCGGTGTCGACGAAGCAATCGCGCAAATAGATGTGCTCGAGGAGCGGGTGCGTGTCCTCGAGCGCATTGTTACTGAGAATAAAATCGACCTCAGGAGCGAGATCGAAAAATTGTAATCCTGCCTAGTCGGCCTGCGCTGCCTTGTACGCTTGCACCTCTACATTGAACTGCGCGGCGAGTAATTCCATCTCATCAACAGCGGCATTGTATTTCTTGTCGGTCGTCACCTTGCGGCGGGCTAGTTCCTCATCATTTGCGCCGCCTGCTGACTCCATTGCTTCCTTTTCTTCAGTGTCGATGCACGCTAGGTACTCTTCCATCGCTGCCATGTACTCTTTGATCGACTTCTGTCCCGCAAGCATTTGCTCAGTGCTGGCGGTCGCTCCGTTTGGTATTTTTGCGCGATTTGGGTAGTCGCAGGCAAACGCGACAGGAGCGAAAAACAAGATTGCTGCTGCGATGAATATTTTTGATTTCATGTTCATAGATACGTCTTCTGTTTGGCCGTCGGGAACGGCAACCTGAGTTTCAACAACTCGCCTATTCTATGTTCTATTCTATGCAGGATGATCGTAAGTGTGAAGCACCAATTTAAAGATTTGTTCGCTTGCTGCTCTGCACAGTGTCAGGCAAATAACGTGCGATATTCATCCGTACCGTCAGTCTGGGCCAGCAAAAGCTCCAGGTAGTTATCGGAACTCATGGGCTCACCGAACAACATACCCTGCACGTAAGTACAGCCTAAAGTACTCAGAAAGTTGAGCTGGTCTTCAGTCTCAACACCCTCTGCCACAACATCCATGTGAAGATTTTGCCCCATCTGAACAATCGTACTGACGAGTGTTGCATCATCGGGGTTGGACGCTACATCCTTGACGAAGGACTTGTCAATTTTCAAAGTGCTGATCGGAAACTGCTGTAGCGCGCTCAACGAGGAGTATCCTGTGCCGAAGTCGTCGATTGCAAGGTGCAAGCCAAGAGCATAAAGCTGATCCAGCAACTTGATTGTGCGGTCGGGGTCTTCCATAAGCGTCGTTTCGGTAATTTCCAGCTCCAGCGATGTAGGCGAGACTTCGTAGCTACGCAGAATAGCGCTGATTCGGCTCGTAAAGTTTTTTTGTCGAAGTTGCTTCAAGGACAGGTTGACCGAAACCCGGCCCGGGGAGCTGACCGAGCGCTGCCAATACCTGAAGTCTTCACAAACCTTGTCCAGCACCCATTCCCCGATTTCAATGATCAGGTTCGACTCCTCTGCTATTGGTATAAAGTCGGACGGCAATATCAGTCCGCGATCAGGTAATTCCCAGCGAACCAACGCCTCGGCGCCGAAAACTTCGCCCGTCTCAAGGTTGTACTTGGGTTGGTAATGTACCAGCAGCTCGTCGCGCTCAAAGGCGCGTTTTAGTTTGCTCTTGGTCATTAACCGATCAACGGCAGCATCGTTCATCTTGGGTTCGTAGTAGCTATGCAAATTGCCGCCTGACTTCTTGGAGTGATACATCGCCGCATCGGCGTTGCGAGTCAAGTCGATAACATTGGGTGCATCACTCGGGTAAAAAGCGACGCCCATGCTTGCGGTCATGAATACCTCATGACCTTGCACGAAAAGCGGGTCCGCAAGCAGATCGAGTAGCCGCCTCGCCAGTGTGTCGGTCTCTTGTTTACCCTTTGTAGTAGGCCTGGCGCCGTCGACGATCACTGCAAACTCATCGCCGGCCAGGCGACCGACGATCGATTTCTCGGGTAAGCCTGACGCGAGTCGTTCGGCTACTGTTTCGAGCGTGGTGTCGCCGGCGAGATGGCCGAATGTGTCGTTGATCTCCTTAAAATGATCTATGTCGATGTAGAACAGGCAAAGGGAGCCGTTGCGGCGTCGAGCACGCGCAATTGCTCGCTGTAACAGGTGTTGAAATTGCATTCGATTCGGAATTTTAGTGAGCGCATCGATTCTCGCGAGGTAGCGTATGCGCTTTTCTGATCGTCTACGTTCGGTAATGTCTTGAGCGGCGTAAATGCGATCGCCTGACTCGGCATCTTTTCCTTTCAGAACCGAGCACGTGAAAGAGACGGGGATGGACTCACCGAATTTGCTTTCGAAAAATGTTTCACGCGGCAGCCCTGTTGCTGGGTCAGCAACAATAGAGCCGCCCTTTTGCGAATCGATTACATGGTCTATGGATGTCTCGGTAAGCTCGTCTTCCGAGTAACCCAAAAGGTGCGTGGTCGCCTTGTTTATGCGTTTAATTTTGCCGGCCTTGTTCGTAACGATAATTGAGTCGCTCATACTGGACAAAATGCTGTCGACATAGTCGCGACTAATTGTGGTCGACCGCAGGCGGTCGCGCATCGTATTGAATTCGGCTGCAAGATCACCGAGTTCATCGCCGTGAGTCACGGGTATCGGTTCGCCGA
>PVMS01177508.1_pt1 | contig 11937 bp, 11 predicted proteins | sample 1853461 | NCBI WGS metagenome assembly PVMS01 (sample SAMN08582032, study PRJNA380276) | Marine sediment metagenome, whole genome shotgun sequencing project. | isolation source: ocean sediment barecode stripped | collected 2017
CGCCTATCCCTATCCACTGAGGAGCGCCGTATCCCGGCGCTCTTCGTCATTGGGCAGCAACCAGGTATCAGCTGTCAGGAAGAAGAAGAGTTTCGTACTCTGCACGGACGACCTTCTTGTCGAACTTTCCTGTACCTGTCTTTGGGATCTCTTCGATGAAGACGACCTCGTCTGGCATCCACCATGCGGCAATCCGAGGGGCGATGAAGTCCTTGATCGATTGTGAGGAGACGTCCGAACCCTCTCTCTTCACGACGAAGGCGACCGGTCGCTCCTGCCATTTCGGGTGGGCAAGGCCCACGACTGTGGCCTCTGCTACGTCGGGGTGTGCCATGATCTGGTTCTCGACGTCGAGAGACGAGATCCATTCGCCTCCGGACTTGATCACGTCCTTGGCTCTGTCCGTGATCCTGATGTAGCCCTCCGGTGTGATCTTGCAGACATCGCCTGTGCGCAGCCAACCGTCGACGAAGGTCTCAGCCGAGCGGTCGTCCTTGTAGTACTCGGCAGCGATCCACGGCCCGCGGATGAGTAGCTCTCCGAAGGCCTCGCCGTCGTGGGGGAGTTCATCGAAGTTCTCATCGACGATCTTCACCTGAAGCCCCGGTATAGGCCGACCCGCGGTCTCGAGGACATCGAGTTGGTCCTCCCACGGCCAGTCCTCCATCCACGGCTTCGTGGTTGCAACCGACGCAATCGGGTTGGTCTCCGTCATGCCCCACCCCTGGATGACGCGCAGATGTGCGTTCTTCTCGAACCAGTCGATCATCGAGCGTGGAACGGCGGAGCCGCCACAGAACAAGGACCTCATGTGGGAGAGATCGGTGTCGGGGTTCGCGTCGAGATACTGTTGGATGCCAAGCCACACCGTCGGCACGCCAGCAGAAAGCGTCACCCTCTCGTTCACGAACAGATTCACAAGTCCCTCGCCGGACAGGTCAGGACCCGGATACGTCAACTTGGCGCCCACAGTGACGGCACTGAAGGGGTAGCCCCATGCAGCGGCATGGAACATCGGAACAACGGGAAGAATATTGTCGTCGGTGCCAAGAGGGTAGGCGACGAGATTCGAGATCGTGTGCAGGTATGTGGAACGCTGCGTATAGGCAACACCCTTCGGGTGGCCGGTGGTACCCGATGTGTAGCAGTACATCATCGGACTGCGCTCGTCGAGGAGTGGCCACTCGGCCAACGGCTCTACATCTGCTATCAGATCTTCGTACGCGATTGCTCCCTCGATACCCGAACCTTCAGCGGACGGCCCCATGATGACTATGTGCTCGACCGTCTCAAAGTTCGGCACGAGAGGGGCAATCAATGGTGCAAGGTCGGGGTCGATGAAGATGATCTTGTCCCCAGCATGGTTGACGATGTACTCGAGTTGGCTTGGGAAGAGGCGAATATTGAGTGTGTGGCAGATTCGCCCCGTGTTGGCAGTGGCCCAATAGAGCTCGTGATGTCGATGGTTGTTCCACGCAAAAGTACCGATCGCATCTCCAACATCGGTACCGAGCTTCTCACTCAGGGCGGTGGCGAGTTTCCTTACGCGGACATCGGTCTCGGCATACGTGGTCCTGTGGATCGATCTGTCGGCCTCAACCGAAACGATTTCCTGATTCGGGTACTGCCAGACAGCGTTGTCGTACAACGTGCTCATGAGTAGAGGGAAGTCATCCTGCATGTGCATATCGGGTCCTCTGTAGACGGGTAGACGGGTACACGGTCGAGAATAGACGGTGGGCGATCCCGGTGCACCGAACCTTGAGAACATTTCCTGTATCGATATTCGGTACAGTGGTAGCGTTCTCCAGATGCCTGAAACAACGCGCACCGTTGCCGAGGTGACAGCACAACTCGCTGAAGTTCACCTGAGGCTCATTGGCCTTCCCGATGACGCTTTCGCCGAGAAGTATCGATTGATCAAGAAGCGGTCGAGTCTCAGGGCCGAGGCAGCGAATTTCGCGGAGATGATCGATTCCGAGCGCTCCGACGAAGACCTACTCCGAGAGCTCAGTGCGCTCAGAAGCCAGATGCAATCGATTGAGAAGAAGCGGATCGACCTCGTAATGCAAGCCGGCGGAGGCTCCGTTTCCGGTGAGATGGGCAACCTCGGCGGTGTCCAGATCAACAAGGGAATCGACGACGCCTTCGGATTGCCGAGGATCAAGGCGCGCATCGGGATCATCAAGGGCACGCTGAGCGACCGAGGCGTCGAGGTCCCTGAAGCCGACTGATGGATCGAATCCGCGCTGGTGGGACTACCGTCAAGACACATGGGCGACTATCACGTGCATCTCCATAAACATGGGTCCTATGACGGTATCGGGCCGCCTCCGGGTCAGTATCCGATCGACCATATCGAGGCCTACGTCGAAGTGGCTCTGGCAAGGGGTGCGGACGAGATCGGTTTCACGGAGCATCTCTATCGATGTGTTGAGTCAAAGCCGATCCTCGGAAAATGGTGGAGCGCCGATCCTCGCAAGGATCTGAGGGAGTACACGAAGTCGTATGTGCGATCCGAGCGGGTTCTCTCACTCGAACGATATGTCCAGGCTGTCGTTGATGCCAAGGATCGAGGCCTCCCTGTATTGCTCGGCCTCGAGGTCGACTTCTTCCCTGACACCGCTGAGCCTGTTGCGGAGTACCTGGATCAGTATCCGTTCGACTTTCTCATAGCCTCAACTCACTGGCTTGGAGCGTGGGGTGTGGATCTCCCTGATCAGGCATTTGAGTTCGACCGTCGCGGCCCGCAACAGTCCTATGAGGAGTACTTTCGAATGGAGACAGAGCTTGCGGCGTCTGGTCTTTTCGATGTGCTTGCCCATGCTGATGTGATCAAGAAGCAGGGCCTTCGACTCGCCGATCCGCCAATGGATCTCTATGAGGAACTCGCCGTTGCCGCTGTCAGGGGAGGTACCGCGGTAGAGGTGTCAACGGCAGGGATGTATCAAGCAGCGGCGGAGATGTATCCAGCGGAACCACTGCTGAAGCGTTTCCACAGCCACCGCGTGCCTATCACGCTCGCGTCGGATGCCCATGTCCCCGAGCACACCGCGCGAGACCTCAATCTAGCCGTCGAGTTCGCAAGATCTGTCGGATACACAGAGCGGATCCAGTTCCGCAAGCGTGTCGGAGAGATGGTCCCACTCGACTGATCACGGTCGCCGCACAACGGTGCAGCACGTTCGTCGCAGTCAGGCGCGGTCATCGTACACTCCACCCAATGTCCGCACCCACTGTCTGGCTGACGACGCTCGGCTGCTCAAAGAACCAGGTCGATTCAGATAAGATCGCTGCTGTCCTTGACGACTCGGGATACGCGGAGGCTGCTGATCCGGAGCCTGCCGATGTGGTCATGGTGAACACGTGCGCATTTATCGAGGACGCACGAAGAGAGTCAATCGACACGATCCTGAGTCTTGCGGAGGCCAAGCGGGATGATGCGAAACTCGTGGTCGTGGGATGCATGGCTCAGCGCTACGAGCAGGAACTGGTCAACGCCCTTCCTGAGGCTGATGCCGTAATAGGGCTCGACCGCTATCCGGAGCTGCTCGACGAACTCGACTCCATGACGGGGTGGCAACCGGTCACGTTCACGGGTCTACGTCGCTCGCACATGGACATTCTCGATGCGGTGAAGAGACCAACGCCCTCAACACCCTTTGCCTATGTGAAAGTTGCGGAGGGGTGTAACAAGACCTGTGCCTTCTGTGCCATCCCGCTCATCCGTGGGAAACAGCGGTCGCGGACAGGCGATGGCATCGTGGCCGAGGTGGAGGGGCTCGTTGATCAGGGTGTTCAGGAGATCGTGCTCGTTGCCCAGGATCTTGCCGCATACGGACGGGACAACGATGCAGGCAGCATCGAGGGCCTTGTCGAACAAGCGGCATCCATTGATGGCCTCGGGCGCTTGCGCCTCTACTACCTGTTTCCAAAGGAGATTCGACAAGGACTCATCGACTTGATGGCTGGCCATGGCACGATCGCTGACTATTTCGATCTCTCCCTCCAGCACTCGTCTCCGAGGCTTCTTCGATCGATGCGAAGACCAGGAAGTGGAGATCGGCATCTGGAGTTGATCGAACGAATCCGAAAGGCGGCTCCAGGTGCAGCAACTCGATCCAGTTTCATCATCGGGTACCCTGGCGAGACCGACGACGATGTGGAGGAACTCGTCGAGTTTCTCGGTGCGGCACAACTCGATTGGGCGGGCTTCTTCCCCTACTCGGCCGAGGAAGGAACGGACGCATCGACGATGCCGGATCAGGTACCGCCGACACTTATCTCCGAGCGCATGCGATATGTGCAGGAGGCTCAGGATGAGATCACAACAGCGAGGAACGGAAGCGTTGTTGGCCGGACGTTGAGAATCCTTGTGGACCAGGTAGAAGACGCCCAGCCCGTTGGTCGGTCCTACAGGGAGGCACCCGAGATCGACGGCCTCATCCTGCTCGATCGGGGCGAGCCGGGGGAGTGGTTGACCGCGACGATCGTTGGTGCCTACGGAACCGACCTGTCGGCGATGGTGGTGGCGGAATGATCGTTGAAACGCTCGCTGTGGGCACTGAACTGCTGCTTGGTCAGATAACCAACACGAATGCGAAAGAGATAGCAACACGCCTCGCTGAGAGCGGATTCACCCATCTGAATCAAACAGTTGTGGGGGACAATGCCAGCCGGATGGAGTCCGCGATCGTCAGGGCGACCGAACGTTCCGACGCCCTCATCATCACGGGCGGGATCGGGCCAACGGCTGATGACATCACACGAGACGCCGTAGCGGCGGTTGCCGGCGTGCCCCTTGTGTACGACGAGACATATGAGCATGTGCTGAGGGAGCGGTGGAGCCGACTGAGACCGAACAGAGCTTTCCCTGAGTCGAATCTCCGGCAGGCCTTCCGCCCTGAGGGCGCACATATCGTTGTGAACCCAAAGGGATCTGCTCCTGGCTTTCGCATACGGATCGGGAGCTGCTGGGTGTTTGCACTCCCGGGCGTCCCTGTCGAGATGCTCGATATGGTCGACGAGCTGGTACTTCCCTTCCTCCGCGAACAGACCGGCGAAGGCAGCGTTGTGGTGAGCCGGGTGCTACGTAGCTGGGGAATGTCGGAGGCCAAAGTGGGCGAGGAACTCCAGGACCTCTTCGACAGTTCAGCGAATCCAACGATTGCGTTCCTTGCTTCAGCCGGCGAGATCAGGATTCGTATCACGGCTCTCGCCGAATCCGATGAGAACGCTCGATTGCTGATTGCACCCGTCGAGCGCGAGGTGAGGAATCGGATCGGAGATCGGATCTTCGGCGTCGACGACGAGACGATCGAGAGAGTCATCAGGAGAGAGCTCGAATCGCGAGGATGGACCATTGGAACGGCCGAATCCGCGACCGGCGGACTTGTGGGTCGTCGTCTGACGAGTCTGCCCGGCGCCAGCGCGACATTCCGCGGATCGGTCGTTGCATATGCATCGGATCTCAAGACAAGCATCCTGGGTGTGTCTGAGTCAACGATTGCCGAACATGGAGTTGTGTCTGAAGCTACGGCTGAGGCCATGGCGCTGGGCGCTCGTTCTGTTCTTGGTGTCGACGTTGCAGTGGCGGTAACTGGCTCAGCTGGCCCCGAGCCACTCGAACAACCCGTCGGGACGATGATCGTTGCGGTGGCCACACCAACGACGTCGATTGTGAGGACACTCCATCTACCGGGCGACAGAGAGCGCGTCAGGGCCTACACCGCGACCGGTGCGCTTCACCTTGTGCTCAGAGCGATCCTCGATTCGTGAGTGGCTACGCGTTCCTTGCAGTGGATCTGAGCAGCGAAGAGCGTCATGCATTGTCGAATGCTCTCTCAGACGCGAATTCGGGCAGACCGATTCCGGGGCGAAGACCGCCAGCAGAGAACTGGCATATCACACTGCGATTTCTCGGTGAATCCAGTGATCCCCAGACAGACCTGGTGATGCACATGCTCTCGGACACGGTCAGCGCATCGTCGAGTCGCGTCTGGTGTGATGGCCTCGGCGCGTTTCCTCGACCTTCAAGAGCTGGCGTGATCTTCGTTGCAGTGGAAGATCCAACGGGCATTCTCGATCACCTCGCGGCCGTTTGTGAGGAGGCTGCGATTGACGCTGGCTTCGAACCTGAGGACAGACCCTATGTTCCGCACCTGACGTTGTCACGGCTGCGACCCGCCCTCGACGCTCGTGCACTCTTTGCTGCATTCGGAGAGTTCCGGGTGCCGATCAAGGTGCAAGCCATCACCCTCCTCCGCACCAGTGGTCCTCGATACGACACCGTCGACACCCTACCCCTTGTCTGAAGCCCGTCCTCTCATAGACGGAAATACACACCATCGAACACATGTTCGAGTACGCTTTCACAGTCGCATTGAATGTCAACCGTGTGATTCGCGACGTAACCTGTCATAGGCACTCGGTACCTTGGCGGTAATCGATGAAAGGGAACGCAAATGGCTCCAGAACAGACCGACCGTGAAAAGAATCTCGAGATCGCAATGGATCAGATCGAGCGTCAGTTCGGCAAGGGCGCGATCATGCGTCTTGGTGCGGATGATATCCGTCAGATCGCTGCGATTCCTACGGGCGCCCTGTCACTCGACCTCGCTCTGGGCATAGGCGGTGTACCTCGTGGACGTGTCGTTGAGATCTTCGGACCCGAATCGTCAGGCAAGACAACCCTCGCCCTCCACATCATTGCCGAGGCGCAGAGAAACGGCGGCGGGGCGGCCTTTATCGACGCGGAGCATGCACTCGACCCCATCTACGCGAAGGCGATCGGTGTCGATATCGACGAACTGCTGATCTCCCAGCCGGACACAGGGGAACAGGCCCTCGAGATTGCAGACATGCTCATCAGGTCCGGCGCACTCGATGTTGTCGTAATCGACTCGGTCGCAGCTCTCGTGCCTCGCGCCGAGCTCGAAGGGGATATGGGCGACACCCACATGGGCCTCCAGGCCAGGCTGATGTCCCAGGCCCTGCGCAAACTCGCGGGAACGATAAACCGTTCGGACACGACCGCGATTTTCATCAACCAACTACGCGAGAAGATCGGTGTCATGTTTGGTTCACCGGAAGTAACCCCAGGCGGTAGAGCCCTCAAGTTCTACTCGAGCGTACGAATCGACATCCGTCGAATCGAGGCCATCAAGGTTGGTACGGACAACATCGGGAACAGGGTTCGGACGAAGATTGTAAAGAACAAGGTTGCTCCACCATTCCGTCTTGCAGAGTTCGACATCATGTTCGGCGAAGGCATATCAAGAGAAGGCAGCTTGATTGATGTGGCCGTTGAACACAACATCGTGCGCAAGGCAGGTGCCTGGTACACGTACGACGGTGACCAACTCGGCCAGGGTCGTGAAAAGGCGAAGCAGTACCTGCGTGAGAATCCCGATGTGGCGTTGCAGCTCCAGGATCAGGTTCTGCGAGCGGTCGGGGTCATAACGGATGATGCCGACGAAACGGATCTCGAGGAAGTCGAAATCGTAGTTCCCGAAGAGGATTCCTGAGGAATCACTTTTCGCGTTCCTGAAACACGTCGCGATGGGGTAGCATCGGAAGCGGCACACAAAAAAACTACTGAAATCTGAGACTTCGAGACATGATCGATTCACCACGAGATACACGGTGACCTAGGACGGAAGCGTCCTCTGCCAGATATGTGGTGCGTGTGCCGAGCCTTCTATGGCTCGGCACGTCTCGTTTCGAATATCGGAGGAACGAGGACCGCAATGGAACAGATGCTGAGTCTGCTCATACCAGGGCTGGTCGTCACCGCGATCTTCCTCGGAGGGCTTCTCATCGGTCGACGGCTGGTCAAGGTCCCGCAGGCACCTGATGAGCTCATCGGAGACGCCAGGATCGACGCACAACGGATCCTTGCGCGCGCAGAGGAGGAGGCCCGAGCGCTTGCCGAGACCTACAGGGATCGCGAGGACGCCACCCTCGAACATCGTCGGGTCGAGATAGATACGAAGGACGCAACTCTCGAACAGAGAGAAGCGACGCTTGAACAGCGGGCGGCAAATCTGGCGCAACGCGAGGAACTGTTGATCGACTCAGAACGGTCAGCCAAGGAGGCCGCGCTCGAGGCAGCCCGGTCCCAGGAGGATGCACGTCTCGAGCTCGAAGCGCTCGCAGGCTTCGACTCACGTGCCGCAAAGGCAGAACTCCTGCAGAAGGTCGAGGACGAGGCCAGACGAGACGCCATGGTGCTCGTGCGCGATGTCGAAACCAGGGCAAGAGAGGAAGCATCCCGGAGGTCTCGAAGAATCCTTGCAGGTGTGATCCAGCGCGTCGCCTCAGAGGTTGTCGCTGAAACGACGACATCTGTTGTTCCTCTGCCATCTGACGACATGAAGGGCCGAATCATCGGCCGTGATGGGCGAAACATTCGAACCTTCGAATCCGTCGCGGGTGTCGACCTCATCGTCGACGACACACCAGAATCTGTATCGGTGTCGACGTTCGACCCGGTCCGGCGCGAAGTGGCGCGATTGGCGTTGACCCGTCTTGTGGAGGACGGTCGGATTCATCCGACTTCTATCGAGGAGGCCTACGAAAAGGCGAAAGACGAGGTCGAGCAGTCGATCAAGGATTCAGGCGAGTGGGCCATGCTCGAGGTCGGCCTCACACGCATCCATCCCGAGCTCGTAACATTGCTCGGCCGTCTCAAGTATCGGTCGAGCTACGGCCAGAACGTCCTCAATCACCTTGTGGAGTCGGCTCACATAGGCGGAATGCTGGCCGCGGAGCTTGGTATCGATGAGGTCGAGGTCAAGCGCGCTGCCTTTCTCCACGACATAGGGAAAGCAGTAAGCCATGAGGTTGGAGGCTCACACGCATTGATCGGTGCGGAGATCGCCCGTCGGTTCGGTGAGGACGCCGCGATCGTTCACGCCATCGAGGCGCACCACAATGAGGTTGAGCCCAGAACATTGACGGCAGTGCTCGTACAAGCAGCTGACGCGGTGTCGGCTGCCCGCCCAGGCGCAAGGCGCGAAGCTCTGGACTCCTACGTGCGACGGCTAGAGCGCCTCGAGACTATTGCGATGGACTTCGATGGAGTCGAAAGGGCATTCGCTCTTCAGGCGGGCCGTGAGGTTCGCGTCATAGTGGACCCCGGCACACTCGATGACATGGCATCAAAGTCCCTGGCGAGGTCCATAGCGAGAAGACTCGAAGAGGACCTACAGTATCCGGGCCAAATCGAGGTCACGGTCATTCGTGAGTACCGAGCGAAGGACTATGCCCGCTAGGGCAGGAAACAATGGGGCAGCATGACCCAGGTCACGGCGCTCGGGATGCCGGGCATCAAAGAGGTGAGACCTCGCACGCGTGAGGGCCAGCGCTTCTTCATCCGCACGTTCGGTTGTCAGATGAATGAGCACGACACGGAGCGTATTGCGGGACTCCTGGAGAGCGATGGCATGACAGCCACCGACTCCGCCGAGGGCGCTGACCTGATTGTCCTCAATACCTGCACCATCAGGGAGAACGCAGACACCAAGCTCTATGGCTATCTCGGGTCTCTCAAGCGGTTCAAGATCGACAATCCAGGTCTCAGGATCGCGGTTGGTGGATGTGCTGCACAGAAGGATCGCGACATGATCCAAGAACGCGCTGGGTGGGTTGACGTCGTGTTCGGAACCCACAACGTGCATCGTGTTATCGATCTCCTTGATCATGCTGAGGAATGGGGTCCCGTAACCGAGGTATGGGAGGAAACCAGGGCCGTGACCGACATCCCAAGCGGTCTACCGGTTCTTCGCGAGTCGGATCATTCTGCGTGGGTGACAATCACGATCGGATGCAACAACTCGTGCACCTTCTGCATCGTTCCCATCGTTCGGGGCAGAGAGATATCTCGAAGGCCAGGGGACGTCATCAGGGAGGTCGAGGCACTTGCGGACACCGGGGTGAGGGAGATCACACTTCTCGGACAGAACGTGAACTCCTATGGCAGAGATCTTGATCTGAACGGTCGCAAACCGTTGTTTGCCGACCTACTGAGACGGGTCGGGGAAGTAGCCGGCATCGAGCGAATCCGCTACACAAGCCCCCATCCCAAGGATTTCAGGGAGGACGTTGCGCTGGCGATGGCCGAGACAGTGGCGGTCTGTGAACAGATCCACTTCCCGTTGCAGTCAGGTTCCGATCGTGTGCTGGCTGCAATGCATCGGGGCTATACAGCTGAACGGTTCCTTGGAAAGCTCGAGATGATGCGCTCCATTGTCAAGGGTCTCGCCGCGTCGACAGATGTCATCGTTGGATTCCCGGGCGAGACGGAGGAGGACTTCGAAGCGACTTTGGCCGTGATCGAGACTGCAAGGTTCGACAACGCGTTCATGTTCCAGTTCTCTCCAAGGCCGGGCACCCCCGCTGCAGAAATGGATGAACAGGTCGACAACGCCACTGTGCAAGAACGTTTCGACCGTCTGGTCGTGCTCCAGAACCGCATCACGTTCGAACGGAACCATGAGCAGGTGGGCAGGACATGTGAGGTGATGGTTGAGGGACCGTCGAAGCGTGATGTATCTGTCGCCGCAACGAGGACGCGTGGCAACCGCCTTGTCCATGTGGTGGGAACATGGGAGCCCGGTACGACATTCAACGCCGAGATCACAAGAGCCGCCCCGCACTATCTCGATGGGAGCCCTGTCTCCTGAGCGTCGTAGCAATCCTTGGGCCGACGGCGTCGGGGAAGTCGGCGATCGCCGAAAGTGCCGCTGAGCAGTTCGGAGCGTCGATATTGTCGGTTGACTCCATGCAGGTGTATCGGGGTATGGACATCGGCACCGCCAAACCGTCGGCGAAGGTTCGGGAACAGATCACTCATTGCATGATCGACATCGCTGATCCAGGCAACGAGTTCTCCGTGATGGAGTTCCAGAAACAGGGTCGTGAAGTGCTGCGGACAGCGCAGTCCCGCGGTGAGCGGATACTGATCGTCGGAGGATCGGGTCTTCACTTTCGCTCTCTGGTGGATCCCATGAGGTTCGAGCCGACCGATTCGCAGATCAGGAGGGAGCTCGAGGCTGTGCCTCTGGAGAAACTACGATCGACATTGCTTGGAATCGATGCTGAAGCATTCGAGGTAGTCGATATTCAGAACGCTCGCAGGGTCGTCAGGGCTGTTGAGATCTGGCAGATCACAGGCCGCACGCCAACGGAACGAGCGGCATCGACCGAGGCGATCCAGGTTCGGTCGTACACATCGTTGACCGATCACGTCTCGATTGGCGTGGATTCTGGTGACCGTTCCGTTTTCCGAGTCGAAGCAAGATTTGTCGAGATGCTTCAAAACGGGTTGGTTGACGAGGTGAGATCCCTGATGCCGCATCTCGGAAAAACCGCGTCCCAGGCGTTGGGCTACAAGCAGCTCTCCGGGGTGGTACGTGGCACCACGGAGATCGACGATGCATCCAAGGAGGCGGTCCGCGCGACGAACGCCCTCGTGAAGCGCCAGCGGACGTTCTTCAGACGAGATCCAAGAATCGAGTGGCTACCGTGGCTGGATGACGAACATGAGAGAATCGCGACAGCTTTACAAAGAGTTGGAGAGGTAGCGGGATGGACTTCGTGAAGATGCAGGGAATAGGCAACGATTTCATCGTCGTCAAGGGTCCCTTTACACCTCGGTCTGACGATGTTGTTCGGTGGTGCGAGCGAAGGACAGGCATTGGTGCGGATGGCGTGCTGGTCGCAACAGCGATCTCGCCGCAGCGTGTCTCGATGCGGTACTGGAACGCCGACGGGGGAGAGGCTGAATGTGCGGGAACGGCCTGCGATGTGTGGCTCGACTTGCCGTCGATGAGGGTTGGGTAGAGGGCGATGAATTCGTTGTGGCGTCTCGCGTTGGCGATGACCCGGTCACTGTTGCGAAGGACTCCATAACCGCCTTTGTCGGTGAGCCCGCTC
>PVMS01073952.1_pt1 | contig 11936 bp, 10 predicted proteins | sample 1853461 | NCBI WGS metagenome assembly PVMS01 (sample SAMN08582032, study PRJNA380276) | Marine sediment metagenome, whole genome shotgun sequencing project. | isolation source: ocean sediment barecode stripped | collected 2017
GTGATGACCGCCGTGTACTGCCAATGGAAAAATTAGGTGAACTGTTAGAAGCACCGCCCGAATTTTGCATGGCAGTACACGGCGGTCATCACATAAAGGGTGAATGACGACGGTGGTGTCTTTTCTGGCTTCTACAATTTCGTCTAGGTAGCATATGCTACCCGCGCGCACGGAGCGCGCAAGTGGCCCATCGACCCATACGGTTTCACCGCCTGTGATCAAGTAGCGGCCGACCAAATCGGATGCGGTTAAGTCATCATGACAAGAGACGGTAATCAGCGGGCGTTTTAAGCGCCAGCTCATGTATTCCATAAAGCGGGTTTTGCCACAACCGGTTGGGCCTTTAAGAAGGATCGGCAGCTGATTTTTATATGCGGCCTCATAAACGTCTATCTCTTCGCCGACCGGCTCGTAATAGGGTTCAGTTTCGACGAAGTATTCTTCGGGTTTAAAGGATTTTGCTTCCATTTTATTTAGGCTGTGGTTCAGGTAAGAGTCAACTGACCCTACCGGTTATCAAAAGTCTGCGCAAGCATCGGTTGAGGCCAGTGTCAGCTCCGTTTTTTATGTTAAGGACAAGCATTTAGTAATTCTATTCAGACATTGGAAAATTCAATCCCAAGACACCTGTACTTGCTAGCGAAGTGGTGTAATTCAAGGTATCGTGAACTCACAAAATATAAAAGCTATAGCTCAAGCAGCAGCCGGTGGAGAATTACGATAAAAAAGTATCTTGTTGCGGCGGCGCTCTCGCGTTCTCCGAGCCTGAGAAAAGTCAGGCATTAATTAAGGATATTATCGAGTCAGCCTATGATGGCGGAGCAGACATGATTGTCACGCCATGTCCGGTGTGCCAAATGAATGTTGAAGTTTATCAAGATCAAATCAATGCAACCTACGGTACTAACTTTCACATTCCAGTGACCTACTACAGTACTTTAATGAGTGTGGCCTATGGTCGCAGTGGTAAAGATGCAGGTTTAGATGGTCAGGTGATTCGTGCCAAACAACTAGAAGAGATCGCTGCTAAATAAACAACTGTTGCACAGTTAGCCAGAAAATTCTTTCCTCTCGACATTGCTGTCCTAATTCACTGATTAAAAACGGGTTGGCAGCCTTATAGGTTTAACGTTATAGTCGATAATTCAACGACTTCCAATTGGAAGTTAGTAATTATCTATCACGAAATGCAACAAGCTTTGCCAATTGAAGACAACGGATTAAAGGAAACTGCCCATCCCTTAGCAGGGACTAGCATGTCAGGGTCCGACATCATCGTTCAAGTTCTTGCCCAAGAAGGCACTGATGTAATCTTTGGTTACAGTGGCGGTGCGATTTTACCTACTTATGATGCGGTGTTTCGCTTCAATGCGGAAACCAATGAATCCATGCCGTTAATAGTGCCTGCCAATGAACAAGGTGCAGGTTTTATGGCATCCGGTTATGCGCGTGCCAGTGGCAAGGTGGGTGTAGTGATGGTGACTTCAGGCCCGGGCGCAACCAATACCGTGACCCCGGTGCGTGATTGTATGGCAGATTCCATTCCAATAGTCGTAATCAGTGGACAGGTACCAACTCCCGCGATTGGTAGTGATGGCTTTCAAGAGGCACCCATAGCAAATATCATGGGAGCGGTTGCCAAACATATATTCTTGGTGACTGATGCAGAAAAATTAGAAGCCACGCTACGTACCGCATTTGAAATTGCTCGTACCGGGCGACCTGGACCCGTCGTCGTTGATATTCCGAAAGACGTGCAAAACTGGGAAGGTGTATTTCAAGGCAGAGGCCAGTTGCTTATTCGTGGTTATCGCGAGCGCATTCAAGAAATTGCTGAAAAAGTTTTATCCGATGAGGACTGCAAGTCCTTTTTTGACGCTTTTGAGCAATCCGAGCGCCCGATGATTTATGCAGGGGGTGGAGTGATTAATGGCAATGCTTATGCTGAAGTTCGCGCCTTTGCAGACGAATTTAAAATCCCAGTCGTGACAACGTTGATGGGTATAGGTGCATGCGACACCATGCAACCGCGTTCACTACATATGCTGGGTATGCATGGCACGGCTTATGCTAACTATGCGGTGGATGATTGTGATTTTTTAATTGCGTTAGGCGCACGTTTCGATGATCGTGTCGCGGCAGTGCCGGCTAATTTTGCGCCACAAGCAAAATTTATTGCGCATTTCGATATAGATCCATCAGAAATACATAAAGTAAAAACGGTAGATTGGCATTATATTGGTTTATTGCCGCAGGCATTGAATAAGCTATTAGATTTTGGCGTTAAGCAGCGTAAGTTTTCCAAAGACTATACGCCTTGGCATGAACATATCGCAGAGTTAAAGAGTACCTATGCGATGAATTACGATAAAGAAAGCAGCCAAATTCAGCCCTACGCTGTAATTGAAGAAATTAATAAGATTACTAAAGGTAGAGCTGTAATTAGTACCGGTGTTGGCCAACATCAGATGTGGGCAGCACAATACTTTGATTTTAAATTGCCACGGCTTTGGCTAACCTCTGGCAGTATGGGAACCATGGGTTTTGGTTTACCTGCTGCAATAGGCGCACAATTTGCCAAACCTAACTTAGTTGTGGTGGATATCGATGGCGATGCCAGCATTCGTATGAATTTAGGCGAACTTGAAACGGTCACGACCTATAAGTTGCCAATAAAAGTAGTCGTGCTGAATAACCTAGGTGATGGCATGGTGAAGCAATGGCAAAAGTTGTTCTTTAAAGGAAGATTATCTGCAAGTGATAAGTCCTTACATAAAAAAGATTTTATAAAAGCCGCCGAAGCAGATGGCTATGAATATGCTGTGCGCTTAGAAGATAAAGAACAAATTACAAAAGTGGTAAAAGAATTTATGGCTTTTGATGGCCCGTCCTTTTTAGAAGTGATGATTGATCCTGATGCAGGGGTTTATCCAATGGTAGGGCCCGGCATGAGTTACGAGCAAATGATCACGGGAGATTATATCCCAACGCGCAATGCTAATGAGATAGATACGCAAACGGAAGTTGATTCCTCGGAGATGTTTTAATTATCTTATAAAACATCTTTGCATTGAGAAGAGTTTAATACGCATAAACTCATACATATCAAATTACACATTTCTTCTTAGTTAAATATTAATTCTAACTAAACAGAATTAGGCATTCCGAAAAACTGCATCTTATAAGTGGTGGTCAAACATCAAAGTCGCACCATTATTATTATTTTGAAATAAGTTAGTTTCGAATTGAGTATGCTTTAATGAGGGATAATTTTTCGGACTAGCATATATCGGATTGATAACAACATGCCTAAGAAACCTACCGTTCGCATCTTCGTCATTTGTCTCACCTCATTTGTTTTACTGATTGGTGCCGCTATCGGAATCGGCATTTATAAACCAAAGTCATATGAAGGACTATATAATTGGCTGTTATATAAAAATACGGGTTATCGTTTTACAACAGAAGATATTTCTATTCAATTTTTACCTACAAAAATATTTGTTAAAGGTCTTGAATTAAAAAACCCGGAGTGGGGATCAAACCCATATTTACTACGCTTAGGGAGTGCTGAAGTAAAAATTGAGCTTAGTAAATTTATAAGTAACCAGTTTCCATATTGGAGTGCGGTTTTAAATGACTCCGTTGTTTATGTAGCAGAAGATGAACTGGGAAATTTAAACTGGGAAACATCGGTCTTAGATAACCAAGAGGCAAAAATCCAAGAATCTTTAAATCTTGAAAGTATCTTTAGTTTTTCAGAAGTTAGTATTGAAAAATTAAATGTTAAATATGTTAAAACTGAATCAGCCAAAGAAATAGAATTTTCGTCACTATCATTGCAACGAACAGATGAGCGTACTGTGCAGTTACAAGGTTTGGTTATATATGAGATGGAGCGAATTGACATCGAAGGTGAGGTTGGTATTGATGATAAAGAACTGTCAGGAAAAACTTTACAATTCAAATTGCAGGCCGCTGGTCTTGATGTTGACTTGCAAGCTTATGGGCAAATTAACCCACAAAATACAGACGGTGCAAGTGCTTATCTAACTGCAAAACCACATAATTTAGATAAATTTGAAAGATACTTAAAAAGGTATTTACCAGATGTTGAGCCTGTTGATATTTCAGTTAAGCTGACTTCATCAAAAGGAACGTATGAAGCATCAAAAATTCAACTACAGCTTGGAGAGAACATTATTTCTGGAGATATATTGTTCAACACAAAAGACAATTTTATTCGCGCAAACCTCACTGCAGACACGCTCGATTTTACATCGTATATGACATTGGTTGATGAACTAACGAAGGATGTGAATCACACAACAATTAAAAGTAATACTGAAATAAAAATCAGCAGTGGTGAAGATACTGTGGAAGAACCTGAGCTGAATTGGACTTGGATGAAATCATTTAATCCTGTGGTAAATTTAAAAGTCGGGAAAATTATTGCTGATCAACATTCGATTCATGACTTAAGTTTGGTAGCCAACCTTGAAGACGAAGCGATCAACATACAAAGCTTAAAAGGTCGTTATGAGCAAACAAGCCAAGAAAATCATGAGCAGACGATTAAAACCGATGTTGTAGAAATTACGGGAACGATGCAGCCTTTGGAAAATCGAACTCAAGGCAAGGATATTCTAATTTCGCTTTTGATTTCGGAAGGTGATTGCAAAATGGTATTAAATGGCAATGTCAATCTTAATGGAGTAGAAGGAACAGAATTGAAAATAGATGCAAAGGCCACATCTCTTGATTCTTTGGCACAATATCTTCAACAAGATTTTTCACCTTTTTTGCCTGCGAGCGTAAGTGCAAATATTGAGTCATTTTATAGTGGGATAAAGGTAACAGAATTAGTAGCGCGCTCCAAAAAAAGTGATCTATCTGGAAATATGAACATTGATTGGTCGAATGAAATTGTAAATATAAATGGGAATATTTCTTCACAATTGCTTGATTTATCCCCCTTGCAACAATTAGGGAAGGGTAGTGATCAAACTTCAATTCAACAAGAAGATGTTATTGCAGAAGACAAAATATTTAGTGATGAAGAAATTGATTGGGCTTGGCTAAGTTGGTATGACATCAATCTAGATGTAGAAGTTAATAAGTTAGTTGTGCCAACGGTTTTATCAGGAATATTTGGGGAACAGGCACCGGATAATATATTTCATAATGTTATTACCAAGTTCGAGTTAAATGGTGGGGAACTTAATATAGATCCCATACAAGCACATTTGGCTGGCGGTAATATCAATGGCACAATTTTGCTTAAAAAAATCGAAGATGAAGCGAATTTAAACATGAAATTTGATGCTCTTAATATGAGCATGGAAGCGTTAGGTGCTACAGGAGATAGTCTAGTCGATGGAGGGATTACTGATGTTGTTGTCGATTTTTCAGGCCAGGGGAAATCAGCACACCAGATCGTAGCATCGTTGAATGGTGAATTTGTGTTAGAAATACAAGAAGCAACTGTAGATAACAATGTATTTGAACTAATTGGCACTGATTTATTTCTAGAGTTGGTAAATACATTAAGCCCATTTGTAAAAAAATTAAAGACTACCGAACTCGAATGTTTGGCGTTAAAATTTACAGCTGAGGATGGTGTGTTAAGCAGCCGTAAACAAATGGCAGTTGAAATTTCAAGGATGAAGATCGTCGGCAGTGGAAAAATTGATATGCATACGGAAAATATTGCAATTGGATTTACACCAATTGCAAAAAAAGGAATCGGTGTAAACATTGGAAGTGTTGTGAAATTTGTTTATCTGGGTGGGGCTTTGGGTAATCCAAAAATGGAGAATAACCCGCGCTGGGTATTGTGGAAAGTGGCGCAACAGCAACTTCTGCTATAGTGACTGGTGGTTTATCATTAATTGCAGAAAGTCTTTTTCAGCGTGTTATACATGCTGGTTCTTTATGTAATAAAGCATTAGAAGATCCGGAAGCGGATCTTGATGAAAAATAGCCGAGCAATATTATTCATGTTTCAGATCAACCAGAAGATTCAGAGGCACCAACTCAATAGGAGGTAATTATTTTGCAAAACAATAATGAACTCAAATATTATATTTTATAATAATAAAATGGAGAATCAACATGCAATCATCTAAATGTTTTATCGCAGAGTTTATTGGTACATTTTGGTTAGTCCTTGGTGGCTGCGGCAGCGCAGTACTTGCTGCAACTTTTGTATCCAATGGTGCAATGATAGGAGACGGTACGAATTTCCCGCTTGGTATTGGTTTTGTTGGCGTCGCCTTGGCGTTTGGCTTGACGGTGATAACCATGGCCTATGCGATTGGGCATATATCGGGATGCCATTTGAACCCCGCGGTTTCAATCGGCTTAGTTGCAGGAGGTCGCTTTCCAGCAAGTCAGTTAATCCCATATATTATTGCGCAGGTATTAGGCGCAATTGTTGCAGCTGGAGCTCTCTACCTGATTGCAAGTGGTAAGGCAGGCTACGATGGTGGACTTGCATCGAATGGTTTTGCGGCACACTCGCCGGGGGGTTATTCAATGACTGCGGCTTTAGTTTGTGAAATTGTGATGACCTTTATTTTCTTAATGATCATCTTGGGTGCAACGGATAAGCGTGCTCCTGCAGGATTTGCGCCGATCGCGATAGGTTTAGCACTTACACTTATTCATTTAATCTCAATACCTGTAACCAATACTTCTGTTAATCCTGCTCGAAGCACAGGCCCTGCTATATTTGAAGGCGGTATCGCATTGTCGCAGGTTTGGTTGTTTTGGGTTGCACCTATTATAGGCGCAATCCTAGCAGGCTTGGCCTATAAAATGATTTTTGAAGATGATAATAATTAAATCTGTATCGTTATAGCGTGTGATTTGACAATTTGTTTTTAATAACTAGATTGATAAATATGTGTAGCATAATTTCTACACATATTTATTATATTCCCAAATATTTAACTTAAGACGGCATAATAATATTCAATGCGGACTGAATTAGCTTGTATTCATCCTTTTATAATGTTCTCTGATGTCATCAGGTTTCACTCTGCAAGGATAAGTTATGAATAAATGTTGTAGTGCTTTTGTAATTGTAGCTTTATTAAGCGCATGTTTAAATACTGAAGATCAAGCTTCTAACCAAAATAATACAGTCAGAGAAAAGACAGCAGAGTCTAAGGAAAAGATTGCCCAACGACAGCAGCTAGCATTTGAAAATGCATCTGCAGCACCAAAATTATTTAGAAAAGGACTGAAAGAAAATTGTCCTCATTTTCACTCAATTCTTTTGGCTACCGCAGAAACGATACAACTTGGTACCCGTGTATTTAATGCGGGTGGAATTAGTCTTACCAATCGTATTTATGAAGGTACAGTCTATAAAATATTATTTACATTGAAGGATGACTGCATGGAATTGAGTGATGTCTTGCAAGCGGGTATTGCTAAAGCAGACAGTGAGGAAAGCTATCATGATAAAGCATGGGCTTTGCGTAACTCACTGGATTTAATTATGGGTGGTCCGCCTTTGAAACCGCCTGGTGGTTGAATTATTTATATATTAGTTGAACGGTTTAAATGCGCTGCAATGCTTATCTTTAGCCGGACTAATTATTAGGAGCGTGCTTTCTATCTAACTGTATATAATGGGGATATTTATATGGATGTAATTAATGCTGAGAAGGGGCTATAAATAAACTACTTTGATACTTTCTTGCGTGGTTAATGCGAATTCAAGATGCTTAAATAACTGCCAATGTTAACAATTATTGAGTCAACTTCAGCTGATATTGGTATTTGGTATGTTTGTAGAGCTGTTTTTTTGCGGCGCATGAGCCTAAAATTATAACTATGCAAAAAAGTTATTCAAATAATGCAGCGATGAATATTCGCTTAGTATTGATAATAATTACCTTATTCTTATCTATGGGAGTCAACGCAGGTGGGTATGCTGATGGGAAAGGGAAAAGTTTTGCACAAGAGTATGCATATTTGGGAATACTGTTAGAAAAAGTACATGATCAACAATCTGCTGTAAAGTATAAATCTAAAATAGCAATTGAATTAGACAAGCTCAAGCTATCGCAACCAAGTGGCGGGGATCAGTTTGCTTCATTGTCAGAAGATGAAAAGAAAATATTCATAAAAAAATTTCAGAATAATCATTTTCACTGTGGTGAAGTTACAAAGGTAATGGATGAGCGGAATAGACTGCTGCTTAATCCAGCAACAAGAGAAGTGCTTGGTGCACTTCTAGTTATATTGCCATGATGATACTAGTATCTTCTATTTAGCTGTTGTACTGACCATTCCAGGTAGCCATTGCCTTTGCAGGAATATCTTCATTTTCGTTATGTGAGGTTCCCCATTCTTTAAATAGTTTTATTAACCCTTGCAATTGCAAGTATCTCGTCATCCATGCTTTTTAAGCTTGGATTAGATAAGTCCAGGTCTAATAGAATACTCCGCACATTAGCATCAGCTAAATTCTGAATGAGTCCCGATACTTCACCCTGTTAATTTCTTCTGGCTTATCTTCAATTATAATGAGCTGGTCATTGTGATTCTGGTTGGATGTATTGTTAAATAAACCTGCAATATCGTATTCAGTTTTGGAGAGTAAATTTACTGAATTCGCAATCACTATAAATATAGCAACCACGAGTATAGGTAGCAGATATGCCCACCTGTTATTGCGTAGCTTATTTATTAATGTTTTTAATTCAATTTAAAATGGCAGCAATGTGTAACAAAAATACTTCATTAGTTAGATATATAGTAGTTCATTACTGATTTATAGAATCCTTAAAAAGTATCATTAAGCAAATTAAGGAGATAGGCTGTAGAGAAATGCAGCTTTTATTGCGATGTTTAAGTAGAGAATTTATATCTGTCTAGCTTTACACAAGAATTAACCACTATTTCTGTTATATATAATGGGATAAGCCAAGTTAATACATTTACTTGCAAGAATATTATTCTGTTTAAGTAAATTGATTAAAGTACACTGGAAAACATAAATAATTCTTCTCCTTTGCATGAATAAGTATCGAATATTGTGCCGAATTTCGGTGCTGTTGGTATTGTTGATGTCATTAACTTCATGCGTGGTTTTGCTTTTAAATGGCCATCTCAGCCACGGTTACTATGTCTCTCCTAGCGAATCATTCAAATGTAAATTACCCGGTGGAGCATTTAGTAGGCAGTTAAAAATCACTGATCGTAGTAATGCCATCGGTGAAACTGTTACATTTAAATTAGAGCCAGGCTTATTATGGCGAATTGACCACTTGCATTTAGTTCACCATGAGCTGGCAAATTTTGACAGTTTAACGAATAGAAGAGAGCAGTTAGAAGTCGTCAAATCTACCTACTTCAAAAACCATCTACTGTCTAATCTGGAAATTGCAGAAATAAAGTCAGAACAATACAAGCAAATAAATGAGGTAGAAGTTTTAATAGTGTATGCATATTTGCAATGGGACAATGCAGAAGATAATCGAGAATTATTATTCTCAATTGATGGGGATTATTTAAATGTGCTCCATTACGCGCAGAACATCTCAGAAAACTTGCAAACAATCACATCTGGAGTGACTGGCCTATATAAAAGCTGTCAATTTTAGATGAATTATAGCTTAAGAATATTTAATATTTGTAGCATTAAAACCATTTGTGGCTATGGAAATGTTGATTAAATCCATTTTCAGATGAACTTAATTCAAGCTTCAGTATTATTATTTTTTTAATAAAGGATCCATTTGGTAATTTGCTAATCTTTAATTCCAACTTAAGTAATCAATCCAAGAGCGTGTAAGAATTATAAGTAGAGAGCTTATATTTGCTTATATATTGCTACTCATATTTTGCTGCTTGGAAACTATGTACAGTCTTAATTAAACCTTAGAGTATCCACACTTTATGTTGCAGGCGGGATCATTCTTTCATTGGTTGCTTTAGGCATGGTATTTCCTGCCATCTGTATGAAAATTGTGGATAGGGGTGAAGATCCATTTATTGCGCCATTAGCGATGCCGCTAGTGACTGGGTCCGCAGCTATCGCGATAGCTCTAATCTTAGGTAGTAGTCAAACTACCAATACGTTCACCTGGATGCTTGCTCTTTCAACATCAGGGTGTTTGGCGGCACTTATTCTAATTCTCTTACCCTGGTTTATTAAGGGTTTTAGCATAAATGGAGTGCGCGCATTAGAATGGCTATTATCTTGATCATGCTTGCGGTACAAATGTTTTTAGATGGAGTTGGGCTTAGAAATTGCTCAAGGAATGAGCCATCAGAGCAAGTCGAAATTAGTGGTTTAAACCATAAAATTTGGGTTAAATTAAAACCTTCGTGGTAAAAATTCCAATAGTTATAACTTTCCAAGCTATAAATTTCACTTATCGAGAAATGTGTACCTTAGCCGATATGATTAACGTATAAAAATATATAAAAAACATAATGTTATGGAATCAGAAATTAAACTTATGGGTGTATTTAAGTAACAAAATTTTAATAACTTCAACTTATAGCGCTAATTGATGGCATATTGATATGCTTAGCTACAATTTGTAAGGCAATAATCGTTCTATGACTACAGACCAACCGGCAGTTGAAATTCGTGAAATCCGTATCAATCCTATCGTTCCAACCGAATCGGTGCTGGTCTCAACAGCACGTGGATTACGGCCTCGTAAAGAAGAACAACCACTGACCGTTAGTTCTGAGTCGCGGTTTGAGCGGTGCCCATTTTGCAAAGGCAATGAGGTACAAACCCCGCCGACCTTGGCAAGCTGGCCCAATGAGCAAGAGTGGCAAATCCGTATGGTAGAAAATTTATTTCCTGTGCTCAGTGACCGCAAAATTTCGCAAAATTTAAGTTTTGGTTTGCAACATGTTATTGATGGCTATGGACGTCATGAAGTCGTTATTGATCATGAGAACCACTCAATACATGTAGACGAAATGTCAGTTCAGCATTTGCATGCATTATTTCAAATGTATAGAGACCGCATGCAGGTGTTGTATCAGAGTGATGCGCGAATCAAATATGTATTAGTGTTTAAAAATTTTGGTCCTGCTGCTGGCGCGAGTATTGCGCATACGCATAGTCAAATAGTTGCTATGCCGGTTGTACCAGAGAATGTTGCGAATGAACTTCAACACTCGCATGCTTATTTTCAAAAATTTAACCAAAATATTTTTACCCACCTAGTGGATGAGGCGCTGACTTTTGAAGCAACGATTTATGATCGCGAATCAGGAGAGGTGCGACGCAAAATAAATGTCGGTCAATATGTAATCGAAAAGAGCAAACGCTTTATTGCCATCAAGCCATTTGCCAGTCGCTTTGAATGGGAAGTGCAAATATTTCCACTATTTCCACAGGCGGATTACCTAGAATGCACTGATGATGATCTGGAAGATTTTGCTCTATTACTTAAACGCACTATGTTTCGGCTTAATAAAGTTATTGGTGGCACGCAATATAATTATTTTTTACATTCGATTCCGCATGGCGAAGAATTTAAAAAACACCTTGATAGTTATCAATGGCATTTAGAGATTTGTCCACGCACCAGCATTCCTACCGGTTTTGAATTAGGTTCTGGGTTATTTGTGAGCACGGTAAGTCCAGAGGATGCGGCAAGACAGTTAAGGGAAATAGAGATAGATTAAATAAATTATGAATACGCAATATTTTAATCCTGTAAGAAGTAAGCGTTTAATTCATTTATCTATAGGCACCATAATCTGCTGTTTTTTTCTTTGTTTGTGTAAAGATAAAATCGTTGGCAACGATTTTAAACATCGCCATTTGAGGACGATGGTCCGTAGGGAAAAATACAAGGAGATGTTTAAAATCGTTGCCAACGATTTTATCTTTATACAAACAAAGAAAAAAACAGCAGATTATGGTGCCTATAGATAAATGAATTAAA
>PVMS01135443.1_pt1 | contig 11936 bp, 12 predicted proteins | sample 1853461 | NCBI WGS metagenome assembly PVMS01 (sample SAMN08582032, study PRJNA380276) | Marine sediment metagenome, whole genome shotgun sequencing project. | isolation source: ocean sediment barecode stripped | collected 2017
CGTTCCCAAAGAGACCGGCTCCTGTTCCTCCACCGGCGAGCCGTCTGGGAACGCTCCCCGCTTCGAAAAATACGCTTCGGATTGTAAAAAAGGGCTTGAGGGATGCAGTCAACAAACCCACGGGGACGGGATGGATTGCACGCGTTGCCGGCATGGATGTGGCTGGCAAGACCGGAACGGCCCAAGTCGTAGGGATGCCGGATGATGATAGTAAAGAGAAAGCTGTTGAGAGCAAAGAACATCGTTACAGGGATCATGGTTGGTTTATCGCCTTTGCGCCGGCTGAAGAACCCAGGGTGGCCGTGGCGGTGCTTATAGAACACGGAGGGCATGGTTCAACATCAGCGGCCCCCATTGCAAGGGAGATGATCAGGACGTATTTGGAGGGGATTGAGGAATTGAAGATTGAAAATTGAAGATTGAAAAGTATGAGATCTGGAATTGAAGCTCCCTGCAGCTTGCTGCAGAACCTGCGGGGAATGCGCTCGCTGTAGCAGTTCAATCGACAATCGACAATCGACAATCGACAATTTGATGATTGATCGAAGACTATTACAACATTTTGATTGGCTTTCCTTGGGTCTGACCTTGGTGATCGGGGGGATTGGCATACTAGCCCTTTACAGTGCAGTGAATGCCAATGCGGACATGACCGAGGTAAGAAGACTTGTCTACGTGAGACAGTCGTATTGGCTTGGCATCGGCAGCGGCGTGATGATTCTATTGGTTTTGTTCAGCTACAGATGGCTGAGCCGCATGGCATTCCCAATATATGGTGCCTCAATAGTGCTGCTGATGGCCGTGCTTTTTTGGGGGAAAGAGGTTTCGGGTTCCCAGCGCTGGCTTGTTTTGGGTCCGGTCTCGCTTCAACCATCAGAGATGATGAAGATCTCCTTGGCAATTATACTGGCGCGATATTTTTCTGAGAGTGCCTCGAAGGACGGCTTTTCTCTTCAGGGTCTTTGGAAGCAGCTAATCTGGACCATACTCCCATTTGTCTTAATTCTAAAACAGCCAGACTTGGGCACAGGCCTCATTCTACTCCTGATAGCGGGAAGCATGACAGTATTTGTGAAGATTGAACGCGGATCTCTTCTATTCCTAACTGCGGCCGGAATTGTGGGCTCTGGGGTGGGCTGGTTTTTCTTAAAAGGATATCAGAAACAGCGGATCTTGGCATTTATCGACCCACATTTTGATCCATTGGGTGCGGGGTATCATATTATACAGTCAAAAATTGCGGTCGGCTCAGGATTACTTTTCGGCAAGGGATTCTTAAAGGGTACACAGAATGCCCTTTCTTTTATCCCCGAGCAACATACAGACTTCATCTTTTCAGTATTGGCTGAAGAATGGGGATTCTTGGGTTCGGTTACGATCATTATACTATATCTCCTCTTGATTATATGGGGCCTTAGCGTGGCCGTACGTTCCAAGGACCCCTTCGGCACCGTTCTGGCTGTTGGTCTCACGAGCATGATATTTTGGCAGACGTTTATTAATGTCGCCATGGTGCTGGCCTTGCTTCCTGTGGTTGGTGTTCCCCTGCCTTTGATTAGTTATGGGGGGTCTTCGATGCTGGCAAACATGGTTGCAATAGGGATCTTGTTGAACATCAGTATGCGTAGGTTCTTGTTCAAAGATTGACGGCTTCGTAAAAAGTCCATCTGCGGTGTTGCGCTTCATCCCCGCCCTGAACGGCGTGGATGTTCGGAGAGGTGAGGACCAACATTCACGCTACGAACTCCATTGAGTTACACTCGCCGGCAAAAAAAGAAAAAAACCTTTGACAATGTGCCCCCATTGGTGATATGGACGGTCAACTTTTTCGTGAGTCAGTCGACTAATTCCTTTTCGTGAGTGAGTCGACTAATTCCTTTAGTTTTTTCTAAATCCTCCAGATTGGAAATTGGGAGTTTGGTATGGCTATTATTCCTGATTGGACGCTGTTTTTGCAGATGGCAAACTTCATTGTACTAATCATTATCCTCAATGTCGTTTGTTACAAGCCTATCCGTAAGATCCTGATAGAAAGAAAGAAGAAAATCCAGGGCTACGAGGAAGGCATTCAGGCGGTTAATGACGATGCCGCGGAAAGTGAGCAGACCTTTCAAACAAAGATTGGTGATGCCAAGGCAAAGGGGTTTCAGGAGAAAGATGCCCTTGCACAAGCCGCCCAGGAAGAGGAAAAGCGCCTTCTAGATGAAATAAACGAGAAGGCGCAGGCGGATTTGGAGGCTGTCCGCGTTCAGATTGCCAAGGATGCCGACGATGCCAGGCGTAGCCTAAAGGGAGAGATAGGGGCTTTCTCTGCGGCGATTGCTCAAAAGATATTAGGGAGGGCCGTGTCATGAAAGCGTTTACGAGGATGAGGAAGGCGCGCTATGTGATCAGCCTTTTCGTCGTTATTACGGTTCTTTTTGCTTTTGGATCTGTCTGGGCTTCTTCTGAAGGAGGTGAAGGTGGGCTGGACAAGACCAAAGACCTGATATTTCGTCTAATGAACTTTGGCGTACTTGTTGGGGTACTGATCTTTCTCTTGAGGAAACCGATGGCTAAAGCTCTTGAGGCCCGGCGTCAAGGGATCAGGGATCAGTTGGCCGACCTTGAGAAACAGAAGCAAGAGGCGGAAAGACAGCTTGCCGAATACAAGGAAAGATTTGGCCGCCTGGACGAGGAGGTCGAAAAGATCGTAGCTGACTACATCCAGCAGGGTGAGGCAGCAAAGGCAAAGATCCTTGAGGAGGCGAAAGCCGGGGCTGAAAAGCTGCGAGAACAGGCAAAGAAGAACATTGAGCATGAATTTCAGACTGCCAAGCAGCAGCTCAAGGCCGAGATGGCCGAGCAGGCCGTGGCCATGGCAGAAGAAATAATCAAGGAGCATATCAAGGACGAAGATCAAAATCGCATAATTGATGAATACTTGACAAAGGTGGTGGTGGCTCAATGATAAGTCTTAGGATCGCCAGACGGTATGCCAAGGCCCTGATGGCCATTGGCAAAGAAGACGGTCAGGCAGAGACGTATAAGGAAGAGTTGGGCGGCTTTGTAAAGCTCCTGGAAGAACAGAAGGAGTTGGAACAAGCGATTTCCAACCCACTGTATGATGCTGAAAGCCGAAAAAAGGTCTTGCAGGCGGTGGTAGAGCGTTCGGGGCTCTCCCGGGTCATGGTCTCCTTCCTGTTGTTGTTGTTTGACAAGGGCAGGATACAATATTTGGGGGACATATATGACTTTTATGAGAAGCTGACCGACGAACTCGCCAACATTGTCCGTGCCGATCTTGTGTCGGCTACGGATCTCGCGGAGGAGACTATCGAGAAGATTCGGGCTGCGCTGGCTCAAAAGACCGGGAAAGAGGTAAAAATGGATGTCAGTGTTGACCCGGGCCTGGTCGGTGGTGCAGTGACCAAGATCGGGGATTTGGTGTTGGATGGAAGCGTTAGAACCCAACTTAAGACTTTAAAAGAATCTTTGCAAAGGAGTGAGGTTATCTGATGGAAATTAGAGCCGAAGAAATCAGCGACATTATTAAGGGCCAGATCCAGGACTACGACAAGAAGGTAGACATCAGCGAAACAGGGACCATCTTGTCCGTGGGAGACGGTATTGCCAGGGTATATGGTGTGGAAAAGGCCATGTCCATGGAACTTCTCGAGTTTCCACACGGGATCATGGGCCTTGTCCTCAATTTGGAAGAGGACAATGTGGGCGTGGCGATCATGGGTGAAGACATCAAGCTCCAGGAAGGCGATATCTGCAAGAGGACCGGCAACATCGCCGAGGTCCCCGTAGGGGATGCGATCTTAGGACGTGTGGTGGACTCCTTGGGGGCTCCCTTGGATGGGAAAGGCCCTATCGAGACCACGGAGACGCGCCGTGTGGAGATGATCGCCCCTGGTGTTATTGACCGCCAGTCGGTGAACGAACCCATGTACACAGGCCTGAAGGCTATCGACGCCATGACGCCTGTGGGGCGTGGGCAGCGGGAGCTCATCATCGGTGACCGTCAGATCGGAAAAACAGCCATTTGTGTGGACGCGATCATCAACCAAAAAGGCCAGGATGTGGCCTGCATTTATGTGGCGTGTGGCCAGAAGAAATCGACCGTTGCTCAGGTTGTGGAAGTTCTGGAAAAAGCCGGAGCCATGGAATACACTGTCGTGATAGCGGCCTGTGCCAGTGACCCGGCTACTCTCCAGTACATCGGCCCCTTTTCGGGCTGTGCCATGGGTGAGTATTATCGGGACAACGGGCGGCACGCACTGATCGTTTATGATGACCTTTCCAAACAGGCCGCGTCCTATCGCCAGATTTCTCTTCTCTTGAGACGACCTCCCGGGCGTGAGGCTTATCCAGGAGACATCTTTTTCAACCACTCAAGGCTCTTGGAGCGGGCAGCCAAGCTGAACGACGAAATGGGTGCCGGTTCCCTGACAGCGCTCCCGATTATCGAAACCCAGGCGGGCGACGTTTCTGCCTTTATCCCCACGAACGTTATTTCCATTACAGACGGACAGATCTATCTGGAGCCGGCCCTTTTCTTCTCAGGTGTGCGTCCGGCTATCAACGTGGGCCTTTCTGTTTCTCGCGTGGGGGGTGCGGCACAAGTCAAGGCGATGAAGCAGGTGGCGGGTTCATTGCGTCTCGATTTGGCTCAGTTTCGTGAACTCGAAGCCTTTGCCGCGTTCGGAAGTGACCTGGATAAGGCGACGCAACAGCAGTTGACGCGCGGGACGCGCCTTGTAGAAATCCTGAAACAACCACAATATGATCCTCTTAGCCTGGAAAAACAGGTGACGATTCTGTACGCGGGTACAAAGGGCTATCTGGACAAGTATCCTGTAGAGGTCCTGGGTAAGTACGAGGCCGGACTCTACCCGTTTATGGAGAGCAAATATCCTCAGGTTTTTAGCGAGCTGGCGGAAAAGCAAGAGATCAGCGAAGCCCTGGACAAGACCATGGCAGAGGCTATTACTGCATACGATGAGGAGTTCAAGGACACGATCAAGTAGTCGATGGAATATAGGGGTAACGTATGGCGACACTCAAGGATATAGAGAGACAGATCGGAGCGGTCAAGAAGACGCAGAAGATCACCAAGGCCATGAACATGGTGGCCGCCTCAAAACTGCGGGGGGCCCAGGACAAGATGGAGGCGTTCAGGCCTTATGCCGTGAAATGTGCCGAGGTGCTGAGCAGTTTGGCGGAACGCATAGAAGCAGACGAGGAGCATCTCCCCCCCCTCCTTGCGCCCCGGACAGAGGTTAAGACCGTCGATTTACTCCTCATGACATCTGATCGAGGTCTATGCGGGAGTTTTAATTCAAACCTGATTGCCAAGGCCGAGAAGTTTTTAAAGGAAAAGGCTGATCAGGGTGTTGAGGTACGCTGCATCTGCATGGGCCGAAAAGGACGGGATTACTTTCGCCGCAGAAAACATAACATCATCGACGAGCACATTGGCGTGGTGGGCGCAAGGTTCGGCTTCAACGTCGCCGTAAATGCCGGCCGGGAGATGATTGACAGCTTCCTGGCAGAGGAAACCGATGAAGTCCACATGCTTTTTTCCGGGTTTGTGTCCATGGCAAAACAAGCGCCGACTGTGAAGCAGCTTCTGCCCATTGCAGGTGTTGAAAAGGTCGAGGAAGATCAAACAGCTCCCGAGGAGGTTTATATTGCGGAACATATCTGTGAGCCTTCTGCAGAGGAGCTCATGGCCGAGATGCTTCCCAAGCAGGTCTATGTCCAGGTATTCAGGGGATTGCTGGAAACATCCACCAGTGAACATGCGGCCCGCATGGCGGCGATGGACAATGCCACGACCAACTGTAAGGAAATGGTCACCACTCTGACCTTGATTTACAACAAGGCGCGCCAGTCGGCCATTACGGCAGATCTCATGGATATCGTGGGCGGTGCAGAGGCCTTGAAAGGCTAGTTTGAGCCTTAAATATAAGTCTAAATAAGTTTAATAAGCATACGGGAGGTTGAGAGCATGGCAGAAATAGTGAATATGGGAACAATCACCCAGGTCATCGGCAACGTGGTCGATGTGGGGTTTCCAGAAGGGCAACTCCCCCTGATCTACACGGCGCTGCTGGTCACCAATCCGGGGATCGATGACGTAGAAGACAACCTGGTCCTGGAAGTGGCGCAGCACCTGGGCGACAGGGTGGTGCGCACCATTGCCATGGACATGACGGACGGTCTGGTCAGGGGCATGCCCGTGAAGAACACCGGCAAGGATATCCAGATGCCTGTGGGTGAAGCCTGTCTGGGAAGGGTGCTGAACGTTGTGGGACGGCCTGTGGACGGGTTGGGTCCGGTCGAGACGGATAAGTATATGCCCATCCATCGCCCGGCCCCAGCGTTTACAGAACAGGATACCACCGTAAACGTCCTTGAGAGCGGGATAAAGGTTCTGGACCTGCTGGTTCCCTTCCCGAGGGGCGGCAAGATGGGCATGTTTGGTGGTGCCGGTGTGGGCAAACCCGTTATCATGATGGAAATGGTCAACAACATCGCCAAGCAACACGGCGGTATCTCCGTGTTTGCCGGCGTGGGGGAACGGACCCGCGAAGGAAATGACCTGTACCACGAGATGAAGGATTCCGGCGTTCTTCCGAGGGCTGCCTTGATTTACGGACAGATGACGGAACCGCCGGGGGCGCGTGCCCGCGTGGCCTTGTCGGCCCTCACCGCGGCAGAGTATTTCAGGGACGAGGAAGGCAAGGATGTTCTAATGTTCATTGACAACATTTTCCGTTTTACCCAGGCCGGCGCAGAGGTTTCATCCCTGCTCGGGCGGATGCCCTCCGCTGTTGGATACCAGCCTACGTTGGCGGTCGATCTTGGTGAGTTGCAGGAGCGTATTACGTCTACGACCAAGGGTTCCATCACTGCGGTGCAATGCGTCTACGTGCCCGCAGACGACCTGACAGACCCGGCGCCTGCCACGACCTTTGCCCACCTTGACGGCACTGTGGTCCTTTCCAGACAGATCGTGGAGCTCGGGATCTATCCGGCTGTTGACCCCCTCGATTCTGTCTCCCGTATCCTGGATCCCCAGGTTCTGGGAGAAGAGCACTACGCCGTTGCCCGGACGGTTCAGGTGATTCTCCAGAAGTACAAGGATCTCCAGGATATTATCGCCATTCTCGGCATGGACGAGCTCTCTGACGAAGACAAACTGACTGTGGGACGGGCCCGCAGGATCCAGCGGTTCCTCTCTCAGCCCTTCCATGTGGCCGAATCCTTTACGGGCACGGCAGGCAAATATTGCAAGGTCGAAGATACCGTCAAGGGCTTCAAAGGGATCTGCGACGGGGAATACGATGAGCTTCCTGAGCAGGCCTTCTATATGGTCGGCGGCATCGAAGAAGTAGTGGCCAAGGCTGAGAAATTGGCGGCAATTGAATAGCGATTAAGGGATAGGTGGCAATATGGCAGGCACTATCAGATTAGAAGTTGTGACCCCTGACAAATCCGTTGTCAGCGATGAGGCCCAGATGGTAGTCGCACCTGGGGAATACGGCGAATTTGGCGTCTTGCCCGGCCACACGACGTTCCTGGCAGCCTTAAGAATAGGAATGATCAGGTACAAGGACCAGGGCGGCAATGAACGGCTTGTGTTCGTGAACGGTGGCTTTGCGGAAGTGATGCAAAATACGGTAACAGTTCTGGCTGAATCTGCCGAGCGAAGAAGAGATATAGACGTTGAGCGAGCCGGGGCATCTGTGAAGCGTGCGGAAGAGCGATTGACTGAAGCCAGCAGAAAGGAAGACATTGATTTTAGGCGCGCCCGGGTTGCATTACAGCGGGCAATTGCTCGGCTAAAGGTCACAGAGACCGGATAAATATTAGAATATACGAACCAACGCAGGGGCAAGTCGATTGACTTGCCCCTTCTTTTTTGGCAAAATCAGCATATGCAAGATGTAGCTGCCATCATATTGGCTGCCGGGGAGGGGACCCGTATGCGGTCGAACCGAGCCAAGGTACTCCATGAGATAGCCGGAGTCCCTATGATCCGATATGTGGTAGAAACCGCCCTGTCTGTCATGAACGATGTTGTGGTGGTGATAGGCCATCAGGCCGAGGGCGTTCGGAAGGCACTGGAACCTTACCCGATGCTTCGGTTTGCAGTTCAGGAGGAACAACTCGGTACGGGACACGCGGTGACATGTGCCATGCCACAGGTTCCAGCCAGGATTCAGGATGTCCTAGTCCTATGCGGAGACACTCCACTTATAAAGCCAACCACAGTGCGTTCCCTGATTGATAAACACGGAGCCCGTGAGAGCTATTTGAGCCTCATAACAACGACGCTCAGCGAACCTTCCGGATACGGGAGAATTGTTCTTGACGCACAGGGGAACCCTATACGTATTGTGGAAGAATCAGACGCCAGCGAATCGGAGAAGAAAATTGTGCTGGTCAACACTGGAACCTACTGTGTCAAAAAAGATTTCTTGAAAAGAGCCTTGGCTGGTTTGAAGAATGACAATGCCCAGGATGAGTTCTATTTGACCGATGTAGTAGAACGGGCTTATCAGGAGGGCAAACCCGCTGCCCTCTTGGAGGTTGGTGATACTATTCAGGTAACTGGTGTGAATACCAGAGAGGAACTGGCAAGGGCCGAGGGGTTTGTTTCGTCGAACCGTTATCGGAGCAACCCAAAATCCCCTTGACTTTTGTGGGACGTCGTATCTATAGTGAGCTATATTTATTAAGGAAAGCTGCTAAGCGGTTTTAGGGGGAATTGTGGTGGAGGAGGGTTTTGCTGAGCAATTTACGAAGCTGGAAAACAGGATAAAGGAAGTAGTTGAGACATATCGTGATTTTGCACAAACAAAGTCGGCATTGGAAAGCAGAATATATGAGCTTGAAGAGGCCCTGAAGACCAAGGCGGCAGCTGAACAACGGTACGTTGAAGAGAAATCGATTATTGGGGCCAAAATAGAGGGCCTGCTGAGCAGACTGGATGAGGCTGCTGACCAGAGGTGACACTTTTGCAAAGGTGGGTGTTATAAGGCAACGCCTCAGGAGATCGTGAAACAGGTTCGGACTTCTTGTGGACCGTCTAATCAACATAGAATTATTTGGGCAGGCTTACACTTTTAAAACAAAGGGTGAAGCCTCGGAGGTCCAGGAAGTTGCAAATTATGTGGCCGGACAGGTGGAAAAGGCCGGGGCTGTTGCTGAGGCCCCCAGCAAACTGGACACGCTCATACTTGCCGCTCTGAACATTGCCAACGAATATTTTGAAATCAGGCGAAGTCGGCAAGAACTTATGAGAGATATAGATCAACGTTGTAAGATTTTAATTGAACATATTGATAACAACGTTTAGGCAATACGGGCGAGACCCCTGCCGTGTTCGTGATCGGTAGAAGTTTTTTTGAGCCAACACATACTCAAACGGGAACCTTCTCTTACTTTGGTGTGCAAGTTCTGGATCTTACAGAAAAGCCTAAAGGAGTAACAAGGTGCCCACCTGTGCAAATAGGTTCATGAGAATCTGCCGACACGACATGGTGGTGGTGCCCTCATAATAAACGATCTATTATGAAAGCAAGACCATTTGTGCTGAGATATAATTGGAACGCAAGAATACCATGCCTCTCGCGACAAAGAGGTGTCTTCCAATTGGTTTGTGGCAAGCAAAATAATTGCAAGGCTTTCCATGGCTTTGTATAAGAGGATATGCTAGAAAGATGTCTACAACCAGCGACAAACTTTCAAGCCGCAATACGGCCTCAGCCTACGCTCTACTCGTGTAGAGTCTTTCCATTGTGTCTCGCTTCCATCAATATCTCGCCTGTTAACGTTTTGCCATTTCGCCTGTAGGACCAGTACGCTCAAGTCACCAGACTTTTGCAGTACGTTCAATTTTGCTCAAGTCAAGGGCAATTCCGCAGGAAAGCGGAATTGGACAGCCGTCAGGCTGCCCGCAAGGGCGATCCCGCAGGACTGCGGGAGAGTCAACGCGAGGATTTTAGCCGCAGGAATACAAATAAGTATTTTGAGGACTGAAATCTGAGCCTGACGCAGAGATTGGGCAAAAGGGGATGTTCTGGAAAGGTCTTGTCATAGAGGGGGGATACCTTATGGAAATCACCTCAGTTATATTTCTCAGTATTATTGTTTTCGCTGGAGGTTTTGCCCTTGCCTTCTGGATTCGTACTAGGCTAACGGCGGGCAAGATTAGGGCTGCAGATGACGAAGCCCGCAAAATCGTAGCGGAGTCCAAAAAGGAATGCGACAGCATCCGGAAGGAAGCCAAGCTTTCCGCAAAAGATCGACTCTACCAAATGAAGGTGGAGTTTGAGAACGAGACAAAGGACGTGCGATCGGAGCTCAAAGGCCAGCAGAAACGCCTTGTGCACAAGGAAGAAAACATTGATCGGAAGACAGAGCAACTGGAGCGTCGTGATGCGGGGATATCCAGAAAGGAACAGCAGGTCGCAGACAGGGGAAAAAGGTTGCATGAACAAGAAGTGAAGTGTAAGGCATTGATTGAGGAACAAAAAATGCAACTGGAGCGGATCTCAGGCTTGACAGGAGGTGAGGCAAAAGATCTCTTGATCAAGGCCATGGAGAATGAGGCCCGTTATGAAGCGGCCAAACTTATTAAGCGCATTGAAAACGAGAGTCGAGAACAGGCTGATCGCAAGGCCAAGAAGATTATTGCAGCCGCCATACAGCGCTATGCCGGCGATTATGTAGCGGAAAAGACGGTGTCAGTGGTTAACCTGCCGAGTGACGAAATGAAGGGTCGTATTATTGGCCGGGAAGGGCGTAACATAAGGGCACTTGAAGCTGCCACAGGGATCGACCTCATCATAGATGATACGCCGGAAGCTGTCATACTGTCGGGATTTAATCCTGTTCGACGTGAGGTGGCTCGCGTTTCCCTGGAGCGGCTCATAAGCGATGGGCGCATCCATCCTGCGAGAATAGAAGAAACGGTCAAGAAGGTTTCCCAGGAGATGGATACTGAAATACGAGAGGCTGGTGAGCAGGCAGCATTCGACCTCGGCGTCCATGGCATTCATGCTGAATTAATTCAGCACATAGGAAAACTGAAGTTCAGGACAAGCTACGGGCAAAACGTATTACGCCACTCCATGGAGGTGGGGTTCCTGTGCGGTATCATGGCTGCCGAGCTGGGATTGAACGTGAAGCAGGCAAAGAGAGTGGGACTCTTGCACGATATAGGAAAGGCAGTAGATCATGAGGTGGAAGGACCCCATGCCGTAATCGGTGGAAATCTGGCAAAGAAATACGGAGAGCCGCCCCGAGTCGTTCATTCCATTTCGGCCCACCATGAAGATATCCCCCCCGCGTCTATTATGGCAGTCATGGTGCAGGCAGCAGACACCCTGTCAGGTGCTCGGCCAGGTGCACGAAGAGAAATCTTGGAAACATATGTAAAACGCCTTGAGGAGCTGGAAAGGGTTGCAAAGTCTTTCACGGGTGTTAGTAAATCCTATGCAATTCAAGCAGGCCGAGAGGTACGAATTATTGTGGAGAGTCAGACGGTTTCAGATGCCGAGGCTATTCTGCTCAGCCGTGATATAGCGAAGAAGATTGAGGAGTCCATGTCATATCCCGGCCAGATCAAAGTGACGGTAATTCGAGAAACCCGTGCGGTGGAATATGCGAAATAGTCCGCTTGCTCTGCAACCGGACTGGAATACTGGAAGAATGGAATAGTGGAATGCTGGAATAATGGAAGGATGGCGATAAGCAGGCTCAAAGAATCATCTTCTAATTGTCTTCTTTCCTTCGTTTGAACCCAATATTCCTATTTTCCAATATTCCACCATTCCATTGTGCCTCTTGTTCCTTGGGACAGCCAACCTTAGAAGAATGTTTTCGATTACTTGAAGCTGCTTGGTTTCGATGAACAGCCCACAGCGGACGATCCC
>PVMS01127136.1_pt1 | contig 11933 bp, 9 predicted proteins | sample 1853461 | NCBI WGS metagenome assembly PVMS01 (sample SAMN08582032, study PRJNA380276) | Marine sediment metagenome, whole genome shotgun sequencing project. | isolation source: ocean sediment barecode stripped | collected 2017
CCGGCAATCTGCCCGAGAATTCCTCGGGCAGATTGCCGGTGACGATGGGATCGTATTCGGAGACGATGGCCCCCGGCCAATGTGTGGTTACGTGGTGAGAGAGCAGGCGCCGGAATGCTGCCTGTCCATCAATGATCATGACTCTGATGCTCATGGCGTTGGTCTTGCGTGCGCTCCGTGCGCTGCCCTGGTCCGATTCCTATTGAAAATGCAGCGCAAGATATTCGGAATTGCTACATGCCCACTGCGGCGCCGGGATCGTTCATCGGCTCTTCATCAGGTCCTGCAGCTGCCTCCAGCTCGTCGTTTTCGATGACTTCCAGATCATTGAAACCGTTTTGCTGCGCATTGCGCATGGTCTTGGCCCGGTCGTTGCGCACTTGCTCGAGCGCCGACAGGTACTCCTTCGTGACATCCCCGGTAACGTATTCACCGGAGAAACACGAGGTATCGAATTCCGTGATCTCGGAATTGTCATGGCGCACCGAACGAATGAGGCCGTGCAAGTTCAGATAAATGAGTCGATCAGCACCAATGATTTCCCGAATCTCTTCCACGTCCCTGCCGTTCGCAATGAGTTCGGATGCAGCCGGCATATCGATGCCGTAAACATTCGGATAACGGACGGGTGGCGCTGCCGAGGCGAAATAGACCCTCCGCGCGCCGGCTTCTCGGGCGAGCTTGATGATCTGTCTCGACGTCGTGCCGCGAACGATGGAGTCATCGACGAGCAGCACGTTTTTGTTGCGGAACTCCAGGTCGATGGCATTGAGTTTGCGTCGGACTGATTTAGCGCGTTCTTCCTGTCCCGGCATGATGAAAGTCCTGCCGATGTATCGATTCTTGATAAATCCTTCGCGATATTTGACGCCGAGGTGATGCGCAACCTGAACCGCCGAGGTCCGGCTCGTGTCGGGAATCGGAATGACCACGTCAATATCATGGTCCGGCCACTCACGAACAATCTGGCCAGCCAGTTGCTCGCCCATGCGCAGCCTGGCTTTGTATACAGAGAGCTTGTCGATGATGGAATCCGGGCGCGCGAAATAGACGTACTCGAATATGCACGGTGAGCACTTCGTGGCGCCACTGTATTGGTGGCTGTGGAATGTGCCGTCATTTTCGACAAACACGGCTTCACCGGGTTGAACATCCCGCACATTGCCGAATTGCAGCACGTTTAACGCCACGCTCTCCGACGCCACCATGTACTCGGTGCCGGCCTCGGTCTCTCGCTCACCCATGACCAGTGGCCGGATGCCGTTCGGGTCCCTGAACGCAACGATGCCGTGGCCGATGATCATCGCAACGACCGCATAGCCGCCGCTGCATCGTCGATGCACTGCCTCGACCGCTTCAAAGATCTGTTCCGGTGCCGGACGACCATTCGCGCATTTCTGCAGCTCGTGGGCGAATACGTTCAGCAACACTTCCGAGTCCGAGCCGGTGCTCAGGTGTCGCCGGTCTTCGCTGGTCAGAAGTTTGGCGAGTTCATCGTAGTTGGTCAGATTGCCGTTGTGGGCGAGGCAAATGCCGTACGGCGAATTGACGTAAAAAGGCTGTGCCTCGAAATGCTGTGAGCCACCGGCCGTCGGATAGCGAATATGGCCGATGCCGATGTTGCCGGTCAGACGGATCATGTGCCTGGTGTGGAACACGTCGCGAACCAGACCATTGCTCTTCCTGACATGAAGTCCGCCATCACCATAAGTCACGATGCCGGCGGCATCCTGGCCACGATGTTGCAAGACGGTTAGTGCATCGTAAATCGCCTGGCCGACAGGCTTTTTACCCAAGATCCCCACGATCCCGCACATGCTTTAGCGCTCCTTCATGGTTTTATGCCGGATATCCTCGCCAGGTCATCCGGTAATTCGTTCGATTTCAGAATATCCATGCCCTTCGGTGCCATCACACGAATCCAGTCAGCGACATAGCTTCCGTATGGTATCAGTCTCGATCTTAACCACCAGTTATCGTTGTCGAAGCCGGCAAACTGTCCGCCGATGATGAACACGGCGAGTAAAACAACGCCACGGCAAAAGCCGAATAACATGCCGAAGATCCGATCGGTTCCACTCAGCGCCGACATGCGAATGATCTTCGAGAGGCTCCAACCCAGCAGCCCTCCGATCGCCAGTATCACAACAAAAATCAGAACGCGACCGAACCATACCTGAAGCTCCTCAGAGCTCAGCCAGCTTTCGGAAATGCCGCCGGCGGCGTAGCCGAAGTGCAGCGCGGTCCAGATCGCGACCAGCAGCGTCGTGATGGAAATGGCTTCCTTGATGAACCCCCGCATGAAGCCGACGATGATCGAAATCACAATAGCAACGGCAATGACTATGTCGGCAATCGGCATCAGAAATCAGTGTTTTTTCTCGTGGCCGGCACAGTCACGCTGTGACGTTTGGCGCGATTCTAGCAGAAGACCTAAAGAACGCATCCGACTTTTTTCATGGCGTCGCAATGCATCATGGATGGGTCACCACCTGCCCTTTGTGGCCGGCAATTGTCAGCTTGGCGGCGATCGCCTCGGCGCTGTCGCGATTGTTTTGTGGGCCGATTCTGACCCGGTGCAAAGCGCCCTTATCGGTCTGCAGCTGACTGAGAAATGCTGCGTAGCCTTGCTTGCGTAAACCTGCGGCCAGGCGTTCCGCGTTTGCCTGCTCCTTGAAGCTGCCGAGCTGGACTGCCCACATGCCGGTGGCAGACTGCTTTGAGCGGGTTTTGGTGTCTGCCGGTTTCGTCTGGCTCTTGGCAGGCGCGGAAGCGACCTTTTTCTCGGCGACTGGCTTGTCGGCGCTGCCGTTGTTGGCGGGCACGGGTTCAGTCCGGTCGCGTTCCAGCATGATTTTCTGCGACTTGCGGGTCTGCCCATTTTGGCCGGGCAGCGAGACCGTTTCTGTAATGATCTCGGCATCGCTGGAGGGGCCATCGAGGAATATCGGAACCACCAATACGACAAATACGACCAGCACCACGGCACCGATGATGCGCTCTTTCAATCGTCTGTCCATTAGCGGTTTCAAGCAATCAGCCCCCTCGTGCGGCGCGAGTATATCCTAACGTGGAAAACGATTCTGCCGTCGCATTTCGGCGTCACCAGAGCTGTTCATTTCGCGTTGCCCGTCAGCCAATCAAGGGCCGGTCCGACCACATAAAACGATCCGGTCACGAGTATCAGGTCTTCACCGGTGGTCTGCTCGTGGGCGTGGTGCATCGCATCGGTCAGGCTATCCGCAACCAGACAGGGTTTGCCGGAAATGTGGGCGATGTCGGTCGCCAATTCACCACCAGGGCGTGCCCTTGCCGCATCGGCGGTCACCGCAATCCACGAATCTACATGTTCGAGCAGAGGCGAAATGATTCCGCTCCAGTCCTTATCCTGCAGCATGCCGACGATGGCGACTGTCTTGGCGGGTGAGCTCAGGCTGTGCAAATGATCGCCGAGCACCTTGGCAGCAGCCGCGTTATGCGCGACATCCAATAGCCAGGTCCTGTCCGTTTGTATCGTCTGGCACCGGCCGATGAGCTCCAGGCTGCCGAATGCACTGTTGATATGCTGCCGATCCAGCAGCTCGTCGAGCTGCAGTGCCTCGACCAGTGCCAATACGGCCGCCGCATTTTGCAATTGGATGCAGCCAGCCAAGGCTGGTGACGCGAGGCCTGTCAGTTCGAGCCGTCGCCCGGACCATGACCAGGTGTCGCTGTCGTCGGCAACCTGCGTGAATTCGTAATCCCTGCCGGGCAGCGCCAGGTCGGCGGCCATCTTTTCGGCAGCGGAAAGTATTGAATCAGGGACATCCCTCGCCCCGAAAATAAACGTCTTGTCGCTTCGCAGAATGCCCGCTTTCTCGGCCGCGATGCTCTCGATGTCCTCGCCGAGCCAGTCGCAGTGATCGAGTGACACATTGGTGATGATTCCGGCGTCGGGTTCGATTGCGTTTACCGCATCGAGACGCCCACCCATACCGACTTCGAGAATGGCTGTCTCGATCTGATTGGATTCGAATACCAGGACCGCTGCGAGCGTTCCATATTCAAAATAGGTTAGCGGAACATGTTGCCTTGCGGCTTCCACTCGTTCGAATGCGTTGATGATTTCTGCATCGCTGACTGGCTCGCCGTCGATCCGAATTCGTTCGTTGTAGCGACTGACATGTGGCGACGTGTAACTGCCAACGCGACTACCCAGTTGCAGAAAAAGCGCCTCGAGCATCGCGACGCTCGAACCTTTGCCGTTGGTACCGGCGACGTGTATGACCCGCCCCGGCCTCGTAACTTGCAAACGATCGAGCACCTCGAGCACCCGGTCGAGTCCGAGGTCGATCTCCCTTGGTGAAAGCGTCTCGAGCCACGCCAGCCAATTATCTAATGTGGCGTGACCGGAGCTTAGAGAACCGGGTTGATTCATGGCGATTCGTGCGCTGTGCTTTAATTGACGGGCTTGGGACGATTTTCAAATTTTGCAAGTAAATCAGCAACTTGCTCTCGCAGTTCACGGCGGTCGACGATCATATCGATGGCGCCGTGATCGAGCAGGAACTCACTGCGCTGAAATCCTTCCGGCAATTTCTGCCTGACGGTCTGCTCGATGACGCGCGGTCCGGCGAAACCGATCAATGCTTTCGGCTCGGCAATATTGACGTCACCCAACATGGCGAGACTTGCGGACACGCCGCCGGTGGTCGGATCGGTCAACACTGACACGAAAGGAATTTGCAACCCTCCGAGTACCGCTAATGCCGCCGATGTCTTTGCCATTTGCAGCAGCGAAAAAAGTGCCTCTTGCATGCGTGCGCCACCGCTTGCCGAGAATGCGATCAACGGCTTTCGGTTCTCCGCACTGTGCTGTGCTGCCCGGCAGAATCGCTCGCCAACGACAGAGCCCATCGAGCCACCCATGAACGCGAACTCGAACGCGCAGACAACGACTGGCCGGCCGAGCAATGTGCCGGTTACAGCAATAAGAGCGTCTTTCTCGCCGGTCTTTTTTTGCGCCTGAGTAATTCTGTCGCGGTATCTCTTGCTGTCGCGGAACCGTAACGGGTCTAGCGGTTCCAGTCCCGCCGCAATCTCATTTTGCGAATCCGGATCCAGAAAGAATTCGAGTCGCCGCCGGGCGCCGATACGCATGTGATAATCGCATTTGGGGCAGACGTAGAGATTTCGTTCGAGCTCGGTTCGATACAGTTGGGCGTCGCAATCCGAGCACTTTATCCAGACACCTTCAGGCACCGAGCGCGTTCGCTTCTCGGTACTGATTCTGGATGGCATCAATTTTTCGAACCAGCTCATAGGTCGGCATCATAAACGAAAATAGGGACTGACCCCGAATGGGGTCTGTAGCAGATTTTCATGGCAAATCATCGCGTTCGGGATAGTCCACTCTTGTCAGAGTCAACCCGTGTGCCGGCGCGGTCATGCCGCCTTTTGCTCTGTCTCGGCTGTCGAGCACTTCTCTGGCCCAGGCCGGTTCCTCATCGCCCTGCCCGATCTTAACCAGTAGTCCGGCGATGTTACGGACCATGTGCTGCAGAAACGCATTTGCCGTCACATCGATGCTTATCCAGTCTTCATTTCGGGTAACGTTGAATTCATGGATCTCTCGAACCGGCGTCGACGCCTGGCAACCGGCGGCGCGGAACGCGGAGAAATCATGCTCTCCAAGCAAATGGTCGGCGGCTTGCTGCATCTTGTTTGCATCGAGCGTCTGAGTTACCCACCACGCCCTGTGCCGGTTTAAGGCGGATCGAACCAGCCGGTTCAGAATCAGGTACTGGTAACTTCGTGAGGTTACTGAAAAGCGCGCGTGAAACTCCTGATCGACGGGCTTCGCCCATCGCGCACTGACATCGTCGGGTAGATTGCTGTTGGCGCCGAGAACCCAGCCGCGTTCAGATCGCTCCGCACTGGTATCGAAATGCACGACCTGTGCGATCGCATGAACGCCAGTATCGGTTCGACCGGCACAGATCGTTTCGATCGGCTCGTTCGCCACTTCCGAGAGGGCATCTTCCACGATAGTCTGGATGCCGACACCGTTTCGCTGACGTTGCCAGCCGTTATAGGCCGCGCCGTCGTACTCGACACCGAGTGCAATGCGAAAGGTTTTGTCTTTGGCGCTTATGCTTAACCAGGCAGCGAATCAAGCAGCTGTTGTGCCTGCTGCTTCTGGCTTTCGTCGCCCTCGTCGAGAACCTCTTCCAGGATGCTGCGAGCACCGCCCGGGTCACCCATATCGACGTAAGCGCGTGCCAGATCGAGTTTCGTGCCGACCTCCGTCATGGTACGGGCGTCATGCAGATCACCTGACACATCCTCTGGTGCTAACCTCGCGGTCGGGTCGCTGTCCTCTTCTTCGTCCGTGTCGTTACCGCTGGGTCGCGGATGTTCGACGGTCTCATCTTCTCTTAGCTGATCGACCGTGTCGCCGACTTCGCTGACACGTAGGGCCGCGGTCAGATCATCGAGGTCGAGGTCCATGTCGGTTTCGGCGATGCCGGGCAACTCACCCGTGTCTTCCGTCGGGTCATTACCCATAAAGACGTCCTTAGGCAATGCCTCGGTTTTTGCGAAGTCAAAATCGTCATCCGATCCCGCAAGCACTGTCGATTCGTCGCCGCCACTGTCTTCGTCATCCAGAGGAGCGAGCAGGGTTTCAGCATCTTCCAGAAGGCCGTCCGAAGAATCGTCATCCGCCGGTGCCAAAAGTGTCTTGTCCTGGTCGGAAATGATGTCTTCGATCTCACTCGCGGTCTCGACGGCCATATCGTCTGTCAGAACCTGCGTCTGACCAGTTGCGTCGAGCAGGCTGGTATCGATCGCTGCGCCGATGCCGGTATCTTCGATATCTGCCAGGGTGGGGTTTCTGCTCGTCCGTCGCGGCAATTTCCGTTTCACTGCTTGCAGCGAGTGCATCTTCAACGTTTAGGGCTTCGTGAATACCCGTGCCGGCGTCTGTGTCTACGGCAGGATTCCTTCCAGTCGCCGCCAGATCATCGTCTTCGTCCATGGCCTCATTGGTGCCGGTCGCGACGAGGTCATCGTCGAGCGGCAGGACTTCGCGCTCGGCTGTGTCATCGAGATCGGATCCCAGGCCGGTCTTGACGAGGTCATCCAGATCCAGTCCAAGATCGTCGATTTCAATCTCACCCGTCGAGTCTGAAGAAAATCCTTCAGCGTCGTCATCGAGCGATGCCAGTTTGGTCGCCTCATCGTCGCCAATGGACAGGGACGGCAGCTCACCGGTCTCTTCGAGTACCCTGAACTGCTCTTCGATGGTTGGCGTCTCGCCGGTAGCGTCTGTCGCCGTCATGGGCGTCTCGGCCGTCGGCATTTCCGCGGTGAGACCCGTCCCTTCGCCGGCTGCCGGCATCTCCGCCGTGAGCCCGGTGTCTTCAACCACTGCTACCTCTGCGCTCTCGTCTGTCGCGGGTAATTCTCCGGTCTCATCGATGGCCGGAAGCTCGCCACTCTCATCCAACGCCGGTGATTCACCGGTCGCATCGATTGCCGGTACTTTTCCAGTGGTTTCGCCAAGGTCGGTTTCTGCCGCTGGCATCTCCGCAGTAAGTCCCGTCTCTGCCGCTGCCGGAATATCAGCGGTTGCTGACTCCGTATCCTCCAGGCCCTCAGGCGCCTCCGTTTCGGCCGTATCAAACAGCATATCCAGGCCTTCGTCGCCGCCGGCGGTCGCTTCATCGCCCTCTATCTCGTCGCCGAGATCGATAATCTCGCTCTCGCCAGTGCCGCCGACAGCAAGCTCCATATCCAGTTCGCTTTCCTCGTCGAGGGCGCCCTCGAATGAAAGGTCGACTTCTCGCGTTTGCGCCGGAGCGGCGCCGGAGAACATCTCGTGATCCGCCGCAATCTGTTGGCCCATGATGACGATCTTGTCCCACTCGGCGGTGGGCTCCTGGCCCACAACCGTTCGTAAGCGGCCTGCGGCGTCGACAAACGCGTCCCGATTGCCCCACACAAAATAGATCTCGCTAAGCTTGGTGAGTAAATCCACCCGCTCCGGTTCGACAGCAAGTGCGCCGTTGATCAGATCGGCTGCCTGGTCATACAGGCCGTACGCCATGTGGAAGTCGGCTTCGGCGACAGGATCGGACTGGTCCAGGTTGATCGCGGTCTCGCTGCTGAACGTGTCCTCGAGCCCAACGCTTTCTCCCGTTGTCTCGAGTGGGTCTTCTTCAACAACCGGTTCCGGCGCTGGCGCAGCCGGTGCAGGTGCCGGTGCCTCAATCGTCTCTGCGCCGGTCACTTCTTCTGCTTCGTGGGTCGGCGCAGATTCCTGTTCGACGACAACGATGGCGGTGTCGTCCTCGCGTGCGAGGGCGCGTAGTCTTTCCGTCGAGGCCAGTGATTCGCCGTCAAGGTCGTCGGCATCGAGAGCGTCCCATACACCGGTCGATTCCTCGTCGTCACTGCTAGCAGCACGTCGTGCAAACCAGACCAGCACGCCGAGGACCACTAACAGACCGCCGATCAGGATTCCCCAGAATCCGGACACGAAGTCGAGGGCGCGATCGACGATGCCGGGCTCGTCTCGTGGTTGAGAAACGACTACCGGGGGTGGTGCGACATCGGCATCATCAACAGCGTCGGTGTCGTCTGTGCCGATCTCGTCCAGGTCCGCGTCACCGGCGAGCAAGTCATCATCGATCAGGTCCGGATCGATCGTGGCATCGATGGTTGTATCGTCATCTAACGCGGCGTCCGCATCATCGTCGAGCAGAACATCCGGCTCGATATATTCTTCGCCTCGCAGCCGCGCCAACTCCTGGCGCAACGCAGCGAGTTCGTCGTCCTGAATTTCGATCAGGGAATCCTGGTGCGCTGCCAGTGTTTCCTCGATGTCCTGTATGCGGGTTTCCGTCGGATCTTCATCGGCAACGGCATCATCGCCGAGCGAGGTACCTGCGCCCTCATCGTATCCGGTCTGATCGTCGTCGGGCGGCACGAGTCTGAGGCTCGGCTCGGTGGTATCCGCAACAGGTGTGATACCACCCCACTCTGCATTTTGTCGCTGCGCTTCCCTAAGCGCGTCGCCGCGACTGATGCTGAAGATTTCATCGGCGCTGGGAATCCTGAGGTCAGCGCCTGCCGACATGATGTTGATGTTTCCGGCGAACGCCTCCGGGTTCGCCTCGAGTATCGCCAGCATCATCTGGTTCATCGTGAGCCGGCTATCGGGCAGAAATTCCTGCGCAATTTTCCACAGCGTGTCACCGAGTAGCACGCGGTACGCGCCGCCGCTGGTCGTATCAAACGACGCCGGATCGGGTGGTGGTTCTGAGCGAGATGGAGCGGGTGCGGGCTGCGACGGTGTCGGTGGCGGCGCCGAAGTCTGCGGCTCGGGTTGGCGTTCGATTCTGCCACTGTCAGCCTGCGTCGATTGCCGCGGTGCGGTAACAGCGGTTGCCGACTCCTGAACCGGAGGCGGCGCGAACGTCGGCGGATCGAGCAACAACGTGTATTCGCGTAGCAAGCGACCACGAGACCAGGTTGCTTCAACCAAAAATGTAATGAATGGTTCGGTGACCGATTCCTGCGAGACCAGGGTGATGACGTTACCGTCAATATCACCGGTCGTGACGATTCTGAACGAAATGCTTTTCAGGAACAGCGGGCGGTCAAGCCCGTATCTCGCAAAAGTCTCTTGCGAGGCGAGCGCAACCGTCAGATTATCCAACTCCTCGGGGGTCGCCGAGAGTAACTCGATTTCTGCTCGTAAAGGCTCATTCAAAGCAGAGCTTAGCCGTATATCTCCTAGGCCCAGTGCCCAGACCTCGCTTGCAAATGCCAATACAAGCAATGGCCATACACGGGTCAGATTTCGCGACATAGTGTTTTTCTCCGGCTCCCAAGCACCCTGACGATTTATATGTCCGCAGCCTTACCTCCGGCTGGCAAATTTACCGCTCAGGTTTGGGGCGAACTATAGCTTATAAATAGTTTTTCGCCAATATTTCAGCTATTTGGACGCTATTTAGAGCAGCGCCCTTACGTATGTTGTCAGCCACGACCCAGAGGTTGATTCCGAGTGGATGACTGATGTCTTCGCGGACTCGTCCGACGTAGACCGAATCGCTTCCTGACGACTCTGTGGCGGCGGCCGGGTAGTCCCCGGTGTCAGTACCGTCCATGAGCTCGACTCCAGGCGCTGCCTGCAGCAACTTGCGGACTTCTTCGGCGGAAATCTTTGAGCCGGTCTCGATATTTATTGCCTCCGAATGTCCAAAAATGGTCGGGATGCGAACCGCCGTCGGATTAATCGCAATTTCATCATCAGCAAAAATCTTGCGAGTCTCCCAGACCATTTTCATTTCTTCCCGGGTGTAGCGATTGTCCAGAAACTGATCGATATGCGGCACAGCGTTGAATGCGATTTGCTTTTGCTCGCCTTCAATTTCGAGCGGCCTTCCGTTCAACAGGAGTGTTGTTTGACTTACGAGTTCTTCGACGGCACTTCTGCCGGCACCGGACACGGCTTGATAGGTAGACACGTTGATTCTTTCTATGCCCACTGCGTCATAAATCGGTTTCAGGGCGACTACCATCTGAATCGTGGAGCAATTCGGATTTGCAATGATGCCGGCAGCTTTGTAGTCCGCAATCTTTTCCGGATTCACTTCAGGCACGACGAGAGGAATGTCGTCGTCATAGCGAAAACACGATGTGTTATCGATGACGATGCAGCCGGATGCCGCCGCTTTGGGTGCATACTCGGCTGATACGTTCGCGCCCGCTGAGAATAGTCCTATTTGTGCATTTGAAAAATCAAACGTCGCCAGGTCCTGCACGTCCAGTGTTCTGTTTCCGTAACTGACTTCCTTGCCGACCGAACGTTCGCTCGCCAGCGCATGCACTTTGCCGACCGGAAATTTACGTTCGGCGAGAATCTCCAACATGCGCTCACCGACCAGGCCGGTCGCGCCCACGACAGCGATATCAAATGACTTCGGCATGCTATTTGGCTTTCTGCGTAATAACCGGCGTATCCGATTCGACATCCGCATTTTGCGCGCGATGCCGGAGATAGTGGTCCATCAGCACAAGGGCGATCATTGCCTCAGCGATTGGCGTCGCTCTCAAACCGACGCAGGGGTCGTGCCGCCCGCTCGTTACGATTTCAGTAGTCTCGCCCTTTTTGTCGACCGTCGCGCCCGGAACGGCAATGCTCGACGTCGGCTTCAGCGCAATACTTGCCACGAGGTCCTGACCGGACGAGATACCACCGAGGGTGCCGCCGGCGTCATTCTTACTAAAGCCATCCGCCGACATCTCGTCGCGATGCTGGCTTCCGCGCTGCGTGACGGCCGCGAATCCGGCACCGAGCTCGACGCCTTTGACCGCATTGATACTCATGAGGCCACGCGCGATGTCAGCCTCGAGCTTGTCGAACACGGGCTCGCCAAGGCCCGGCGGGATACCGGACGCGCGTATACTTATCTTTGCGCCTATCGAGTCGCCCTCGTCCCGCAATTGGTCCATGAATTTCTCGAGCTCCGGAATTTTTTCCGGTTCTGCGCAGAAAAACGGATTCTCATCGACGGCCGACAGATCCTTTGCCTCGAGAACGATCGGTCCCAATTGAGAAAGGTATCCGCGGATCTCCATGCCGAGGCGCTCACGCAGATATTTACGGGCAATAGCACCAGCCGCGACCCGCATCGTGGTCTCCCGCGCCGATGAGCGGCCACCGCCGCGGTAGTCGCGAATGCCGTATTTCTGATGGTAGGTGTAATCCGCGTGACCAGGACGGAACTTGTCCTTGATATCGCTATAGTCCTTCGAGCGTTGATCCTTGTTTTCGATCAGCAGTCCAATCGGCGTACCGGTCGTCAGGCCCTCGAAGGTGCCGGCTAGAATCTGAACCTGATCCGGCTCGCTGCGCTGCGTCGTGTGTATTGATTTTCCCG
>PVMS01050996.1_pt1 | contig 11932 bp, 12 predicted proteins | sample 1853461 | NCBI WGS metagenome assembly PVMS01 (sample SAMN08582032, study PRJNA380276) | Marine sediment metagenome, whole genome shotgun sequencing project. | isolation source: ocean sediment barecode stripped | collected 2017
CATCAAGGAGCTGCTCACGCATGTCGCGCTCTGATATCGCGCCGGTGCGCTCAAGCAGACGATCAGCCAGAGTTGACTTCCCGTGGTCGATGTGAGCGATGATGCTGAAGTTACGGATGCGCGATTGATCCAATGGAAATCTCCGGCTGGGAGATATTGAGTGTACCGTTGTCCTGCTCTGGTGCTAACATCCAAGCGACTCCAACCACCTCGTGAGGTTCTTTCGTTATGGCCAATATCCAATCCAAGATCAAGCGCAACAAGCAGAATCACGTTCACCACGAGCGGAACAAGGCGATTCGCTCCGAATTGAAGACGCGTGAACACGAAACACTTGCCGCGGCAGAGGAGGGCGACGCAGCCAAGGCTGAAGAGATGCTCCTCCTGACCCAGAAACGCACCGATATGGCGGTCACCAAGGGTGTGCTGCACATGAACACAGCTTCTCGCCGCAAGTCACGCCTCACCATCAAGGTACGATCGCTCCTCTCCTGAGCGATCAGACGAAATCAGAGGACTCCATGTCAGAAGTCAAAGGCACCCTTCTTACACCCGCGGCGCTGCTCAAGCTGCAAGACGAACTCGACCATCTCACCACGAGCGGTCGCGACGAGGTCATTGCACGTATTGCAGAGGCGCGAAGCCACGGCGATCTCAAAGAGAACTCCGAGTACGACACAGCAAAGAACGATCAGGGGCTCATGGAGGCCAGGATTCGCCAGCTCAAGCACATCATCGATCACGCAGAAGTGCTCGAGGTCGGAGATTCAGACGTGGTGCTGATCGGATCTGTCGCAACCGTGATCGACGACGACGGTGATGAACTCGACTTCTTCATCGCGGCGTCAGAGAACAAGGTACCCGGCCTTCTCATCGCCTCCCCCGACAGCCCACTCGGTGCGGCTCTCCTCGGCGCACGGCCTGGCGATGACGTTGACTACGAGGCCCCGGGCGGCACCTTCACCTACCACGTGAAAGCGATCCGCCCCTACGAGGTCTAACTCCAGACAGCTGACAGCTCTTCTATCCCATCCACCGGCACATCGCGACCGTCAATCGTTCAAGTGTCACACGATGGGTTGCTTCCGGTTGTGTCTTGAGGGTGAGGTCGGCCTTGGCGAGCGCTCGAACAGAGCTGGCCAGACCCTCGGCGGACGAACGGTTCTTCGACTGCCACACCTTCTTTGTCGCATATGAATTCGGGTTGGCTCCGGACCAGTCGGCGAACGTGTCATAGTCCGGCGCAATCGCGGCGAGGGACCGTCGACGCACCACACCCTCGAGGTAGGAGAGAAGGATCAGCGGATGCTGATGCTCAAGGAAGTCGGAGAGCCTTCTCAGTGCTTCGCCCTGGTTGCCAGCCATGATCGCGTCACCGAGGAACCACATGGGTTCATCTGGTCGATTCGTGAACCGGTTCTTCACATCCTCGGCCACGATGGTGGAACCACCGACTGCAAGCTGGTCGAGGGCCCTGGCCATTGCTGAGGTGTTCGAGCCGAAGTGGTTGAGCATCTCGGTCCTTGCAGCCTGATCGATCCGCAGACCCCTCGACTTTGCCTCATCCGACAGCCACGATGCAGCGTCCCTTTCGCTGAAGGCTCTGATGGCCTCGACACCGCCAGAGGCCTTGGCGAGGTCACGAATGGATGGGGGCAACGCGCCGGGTGAAACGAACACTGCCACTGCCTCATCAGGATTTGCGGCCGTGAGTAGCTCTGCAATCGTATCCGCCTCGGCCTTGAGCAGTTGGTTGGCATCGCTCACAAGCACTCCGGTCATACCTCCGAAGAGCGATCCTGATTGGAGCGCTGGCACGATCGGAAGCACGCTGTCGCGCATCGATCCACCGTCGTCAGACGATCCAGTCCCCTTCTGGGGCACATCTATACGCGTGTATGTTTCGATTCCGGCGTCGGCGAGGATCTCCCCAGCCCGTGCCAGCATTCGATCGTGTTCGGACGGCCCTGCGTTCTTCGGACCTGTGACTGCGTACCAACCCATGTTTCTCCAACATAGTCGAGGCGAGGCGACTGCTACCACCCAAGCCCAACAGAGATATCACCTTCGAGATACGTGTGGCGGACCTCAGCCCCTGACGCCTCGAGGACAGCGAGAACGTCGGGATGCGGGTGTCCGTATCGGTTCTCCCCGTAAGAGAGCACGGCGAGAGTACCCACGACGCGCCTGAGCCAACCGAGATCCGTCGTTGCGGATCCATGGTGGGGCACAACCAGGATGTCCGGGCTGATCTCTGGTAGCTCGGTTTGTGCAACGGCCTCGATGTCACCTCCCAATAGCGCCGTTCTTCCTGCAGAAACGAGCATGGTCACCGATCCGTCGTTCTCCCCCTGATACCTACGCTGCGGTCCGAGCACCTCGATATGGATCGACTGGGTCGACCGAACCAGGCCAGCACCGACGCGCAGCACGGGAACGCCAGCGGACTCCGCCTCATCGATGGCCTCGCCAAGGAGTCCGAAGTCGTTCATGAACATCGGCACCCACACCTCAGTGACGCGGCCGGAGGAGATGAGACCCACGATGCCTCCAACATGGTCCAGGTCGCCGTGGGTCACGACAACAAGATCCAGCTGTTTCACGCCATGGCGCCTGAGGGCCCGGTCAAGAGACAGAGGATCAGACCCACCGTCAACGAGCACTGCTTGCCCACTTGGATCCTGCAGGAGAATCGCGTCACCCTGTCCGACATCGAGTACAACCATCGTCGGCTCGATCGGCCACGTTGTCGCTGCTCCAGCGGTCGCAACGATGAAGAGCGCGGCAACCGCCAAGCCGAGTGGTCGTGAGGATCTCCACGCCACCGCGGTGCCGACGACACCCGACGCGACGGCGCCCATCCAGGCAAGCTGTGGACCGGTTGCCGCCATGGCCGAGATGGCAAGGATCGTCGATGCGCCGATGTCTGCGAGCCCCACAACTAGCGGTAGGACAAGCGCCAATGCGCCGATCGCAGTAGTGAGCGCCACCAGGGGCGCAACGATGAGATTGGTCAACGGAGCGAGCAGCGGTATCGATCCGAATACGAAGAGGATGATCGGTGCAACCGCTGCCTGTGCACCAATCGTCATGAACAACGGAGCGAATAGCCACGAAGGCTTCCGTGCACCCACGGTGCCGACTCCGACCAGGACACCCGCCGTGGCCGCCACCGAGAGCTGAAACCCGACCGAGAACGCAAGCTGGCCCGAGAACAGAAGGAGGGCTGTGACGGCAGTACCCATTGCCATCCACGGGTCGAACGGGATGCCCATCAACCCGCCGAGCAGCGGTATGGAGGCCATGACTGAGGCCCTGATCACCGATGGCTCCCACCGGGTCACAACCGCGAACACGGCGAGGCCGACGAATCCTCCGACAACACGAAACACCGGCCTGACCGCAATAGGAGCGGTGAGAAACCACCACGCGACGAGGAACATCGCGACGTTCGATCCCGATACGGCGATGAAGTGAGCAAGACCAGCTCTGCGCAGATCCTCCTCGTGTGCAGTGGAGAGCAGGGAAGTGTCGCCAATCAGCAGGCCCCTGATCAGCCCATCGCCTGACCTTGATCCGTCGTACACACCAGCTACACGATCCCGGATTGCATTCCCCAACCGAACGATCGGATTCGTCGATGGCCGCACGCGCACCACCTCGTCAACCGTCATGACTCCCGCAACGGTCTCATCACGGACGCGTGATACCCGTGCGCGCAGTTCTCCCTCGACGGTAATGGTCGCGCCAGCGGATGCCTCGGGATCGAGTCCGGCGAGCGCGAGGCGTGGTCCGTCCCACGGAACTCCATTGACAGACATCGGGTCGACAACAGCCCTCGAGTACGAGGCACCGGTTGCTTCCTCGGCCATTCGAGCAACAAGCACGACATGGCCCTGTGGAAGTTCTGCTCTCTGGATTGCATCCACCCTCGCTCCTGCGACGGCGCCGGAGAGCATGCCGAGAATCAAGAAGGCGATGGACACGAAGACAGAACGGCGACGCAAAGAAAGGACAAGAAACGCCAAGATGGCCGCCAGCACCAGTGCGAGTCGCGCCGAGGTGAATCCAATGACGGCCCCGAACCACGTGGTCGACGCGGCCAGGAGGCACCAACGACCAGGGACCGATATCTCCAACGTCACGGATAGGCAATTGAGTCTCGCATCTGGGACAGTTTCGATTCACCTATTCCTGGCACATCGAGTAGATCCTCAACAGCGAGAAAGGGTCCACGTTCGGTCCTGAACGCAACGATTCGCTCAGCCAACACAGGCCCAACACCCGGAAGTGATTCCAGTTCGCTCGCGGTCGCAGCGTTGAGATCCACTCCCCGTTCAACACCCTGGACCACGCCAGCACTCTGCTGCGAACTGTCGGGGACAACGATCCGTTCTCCCGCTCTGAGTGTCGCGGCGAGATTGATCGATGTGAGATCCGCTATCTCGATAGCTCCACCGGCTGCGGCAACGGCGTCGGCCACGATCGCGTCCGCCGGGAGCTGAACCACTCCCGGAGCAGCTACGGCACCCGAGATGTGGACACGGATGGTCTGGGTATCTGGCTCCTGCGCGGTCAAGGATCGGGCTGGAACTGGTGGCGCCTCCTCATTCCCGAGGCCGAACCACACCACGCCTGCAATGACGACAAGCACCGCAACACCTGCCACAGTCACCGCCAAGTTCGAGGGATCGCGCGCCATCCGTACCCCAACCGCCGCGCCACGCCAACGTATCACGAGGAATCAGCTCACTCAATGGGTCTGCAGCTCGATCGGACAACGTCCCCGGTTGTCACACCTAGAACAGTCGGATGATCGCTTCGAGCTGCTCCAGTTGGTCGAGCTGCTCCTCGGCCCATTGGAGAAGGGAATCGCCATAGAGGAGGGTTATCGCGGCGAGGAGATTGATGCCGGAATGCATTGCAATCGCGAGCGAGAGGTCCCCCCTCCGTATTGCAACCCATCCAAGCACGCTGCCGAGCAGGAAGAGTCCAGGGATGACGGCGATCGCGTTGGGATCAAATAGATGAATCGCAGCGAAGACGGCAGCAGAGATCACTATTGCCGCCCAGCGGTTGAGCGACCGCGCCAGGATTGATAGCAACATGCCGCGGAAGATCATCTCCTCGATTATCGGCGCGCCGACCGCCACGACGACGAGAACGAGAAGCTGCTCCATCAAGGTCTCGGATGACTCCGCAACTTCAGCAACACTTTGGGACGGCGGACCATCAGGCCAGACCCACACGATGATGGGGGCCGTGACGAGTGCTATCGCTATCTGTAACCCCATCCCAGCTGGGACTCCCCACCAGTCAGAACCGTTGATGACCAGACCTGTATCTGCCGCCAGCGATCCGGACCCACGTGTCCGCGACAGGTACCACATCATGGCGAAACTCGCTATGCCCTGGGTACCGAACACCACTGAGAACGGGATCGGGTCCAACGGATCCAATCCTGCCGCCACCAGGCCCGCGGCGGCGAAGATCGAAGCGAAGGCGCCGCTGAAGAACACGACGAGCACCTCCCAATACCGCCAAGCTGCTACCGGTAGATAGCCGGCGGGCGGCGGGGGCTGCGTCACGTCCACTCCTGATCTGGTTGTTCTGACGTGTCGAAAGCTGCTGCTTCGAATCCGATTGCTCTGTATGCGACTCGGTGGTTGAGCCCGATCAGCCGGTTCCGGAGATAGTCGCTGATGTACTGCGCCAGAAATCCAACCCTCCCCTCCCTGTGCCACTGGCCGACATGCACGAGCTCATGACGCAGCAGCTCTGGCTGTTCACCACTGACCACCCCGTCGTACCTGTGCGCTGCGACCAGGATGGTGTTGCCAAGGGTCATGGCGGCGACACGGGATCCGAGTACGCGCGACATCCACCCTGGCATTGGACGAATGCTGACATTGGAGATTTCCAAGCCGCCAACGTCGAGACCTGCGCGTCTCATTGCCACAGATGCAGGAACGCTCACACTACGAGGCTGAGGATGTTGGGCAGACGAGCGATCACCTTCCTGGGCTGCGCTCCGCCAGTGTGAGCCTGAACTCTCTCCGAGCCGAGAGCAAGAACCACAGCTTCCTTCTCGGTGATACCGATCGGCACCTCGATCCGGTCACGCACCTTCCCGTTCACCTGCACCACCATGGTTGCTGTGTCCTCGGCGATCAAGGACTTGTCGCACAACGGCCATTCAGCGGTGACGACGGACCCCTCCTTGCCCATACGCGACCAGAGCTCCTCTGCGATGTGCGGGGCCAGAGGCGACAACAATCTGGGAAGAACATCTGCAACGTCTGACGGAACTCGCTCGATGCCGACGAGCACATTGTTGAGTTCGAATAAGCGGGCGACTGCAGTGTTGAAGTGCAGATTCTCCATGTCATGGCCAACCGCTTCAATCGTTCGATGCAACAGGACCTGGAGTTCTCCCTCGGACGGGTCGTCGCCGACGAGCACCTCGCCTGTGTCCTCGTCGATGAAGTTCCGCCACAGACGTTGCAGGAATCGATGGACGCCAACGATGTCCTTGGTAGACCACGGGCGAGAAGTATCGAGGGGGCCCATGAACATCTCGTAGAGGCGGAGCGTGTCCACGCCATACTCATCGAAGATCTCATCGGGATTGACAGAGTTCTTGAGGGATTTGCCCATCTTGCCGTACACAGGTGTGACCACGGCCCCCTCGTAGGTGAAGACCCCATCCTCCTCCTCGACATCCGATGCGGGCACGTAGATGCCGCGTTCGTCCTGGTAGGCATCGGCAAGGATGTATCCCTGATTGAACAGCCTGCCGAACGGCTCCTTTGTTCCGACGTGACCGAGATCGTTGAGAACCTTGTGCCAGAACCGTGCATAGAGCAGATGCAGAACCGCGTGCTCCACTCCTCCCACATATAGGTCAACGCCGGACTCACCCATCCAGTAGCGTTCCATGTCCGGATCGACAAGACGCTCGTTGTTGGACGGATCCAGGTATCTGAGGTAGTACCAACAGGATCCGGCCCACTGGGGCATCGTGTTGAGTTCGCGTTCGTACACGACACCGTCGATCTCGACGAGCTTCCAGTCGTCTGAAGCATTGGACAGCGTTGGCGTTGGTTCTGCGTGCTCGTCGTCTGATGCATGCGGGCTGTAATCATCAACTTCCGGTAGCAGAAGAGGCAGCTCATCGTCAGGCACGGGTACAAGTTCTCCGTTGGGACCATGCAGGATCGGAATCGGCTCACCCCAATACCGCTGCCGGGAGAAGAGCCAGTCGCGCAGCTTGTAGGTGACTGTGCCCATACCTGCGCCATTCGTCTCGAGCCACTGGATGATCCTCTTCTTGGCGGCGTCGATATCCAGGCCATCCAGGAAGCCTGAATTTATTGCAGGACCAGGACCTGTATAGGCGTCACCGCCGAACTCTGGTGGTGGTTGGACGGTTCTGACTATTGGGAGATCGAATGCTTCTGCGAACTCCCAATCCCTCTCGTCCTGACCGGGCACCGCCATGATTGCCCCGGTGCCGTACCCCATGAGGACGTAGTCGGCGATGAATATGGGGACCGGATCGCCAGTGAGAGGATTTATTGCGTATCCCCCTGTGAACACACCCGTCTTCGCTCTGTCCTCTGCCTGACGTTCAATATCTGACTTTCGCGACGCTGCAAGCCGGTACGCGGCAACAGCATCGCGTGGCGTGTCAATACCGAGCGTCCACAATGGTTTGGTCCCATCGGGCCATGTCTCGGTGGTGATCTCGTCAACCATTGGATGTTCTGGAGCAACCACCATGTAGGTGGCACCGAATACGGTGTCGGGCCTTGTCGTGAACACACGCATCTGCGTATACCCCTCGACGTCGAAGATGATTGTCGCACCTTCGGACCTACCGATCCAGTTCCGCTGCATGGTCTTGACGGATTCAGGCCATTCAACGAGATCGAGCTCGTCGATGAGCCGATCCGCGTAGGCGGTTATCCGCAGCATCCACTGGCGGAGAGGGCGTTTGAAGACGGGATAGTTGCCGCGCTCTGACCGCCCATCCACTGTCACTTCCTCGTTGGCAAGGACCGTGCCAAGGGCGGGGCACCAGTTGACGGGCACCTCATCGATATACGCAAGACGTTGGCTGTCCAGATACTCGCGGCGATCAACTTCAGGCAGGTTCTGCCACATCACACCATCGGCTGACCGTAACCCCGACTCGAGCTCCTCAACAAGTTCTTCGATCGGTCTTGCCTTGCCCTTCTCGTCATCGAACCAGGCACCAAAGAGCTGGAGAAAGATCCATTGTGTCCACCGGCAGTACGCGGGATCCGTGGTTGCAACCATGCGGTCCCAGTCGTAGGAGAATCCGAAGGCCTTGAGCTGTCGGGTATAGGTCTCGATGTTCTTCTCGGTTGTGATCCGAGGGTGGACACCCGATTCCACGGCGTACTGCTCTGCAGGGAGGCCGAACGAGTCGAACCCCATCGGATGCAGCACATTTGCGCCTCGCATTCGATGGAAACGCGCAAAGATGTCGGTTCCGATGTAGCCGAGGGGATGCCCCACGTGGAGTCCCGCGCCTGACGGATAGGGGAACATGTCGAGGAAGTACTTCTTTGGCTTCGACTCGTCGAAGTCCGGATCGCCTGGATTCGGGACGCGGTACATCCCCTGGGCAGCCCACTCGCGCTGCCAGCGGTTCTCGATCTCTGTGAAATCGTACGACCCCATTGCACTCCTCGTGAGTTTGCAATCGTAGCCACATCCCCCACCCGTGCGTTCTTGGGCGGGAGCGGCCGTCAGCGGCCGAGGTCGGGGTTGGTTTGGACGGCTCGGGTGCGGATCGTGTGGGCAGAGTCTCCTGAGAGGATGCCGCCGCGGCCGAAGAGACGCCCGGATTGCCAATTCGAGAGGCCGAGCTCTGGCTTGTCGAGGGCATATTGGCCGTCAACCCACCGAGTGAAGCCATTTCCGACGAACGGTGCATCGATCTTGGCGAAGAACTCGGCGTGCGCATCGCGGTGGTCAGAGCTCAGTGATGCAACGACCCTGGGGCTGTATCGATTGAACCATTCGACCGCTTGGTCGACTGACTCGACGACCGCGATCGTGACCTCGGGGCTTTCCTCCCACTCCCACTCCTCCCCGAGCAGGGCCAACGCGATCGGTTCTGCCTGCGGCTCGAGTACCTCCCCTTCGGCTCTGGTAATCGGAACGGACCGTTCGAACCACTCCTGTGGCACCGCTTCAACAGATGTCTCGAGTACATGGAGTTTTGGATTTGTACCCCTGCGCTCGCCCGCCCTTCTGATCGCTTCAAGGACGGCCGGCATGAGGTCTGCAACCTGTGCCTTCGGGATGCACAAGGTGTTGAGCGTGTTGCACACCTTTCGGTCGAGCGAGTGATATACAGCAGCCGCAAGGTCTTGGGGATCTGCGCCGTCACCCGCAACGATCCAGCCACCGCCAGTGCCGTGGAGACTCACGGCGTTCCCTGCTTGACGGGCAACAGCGCCGAGGCGAGTGGTCGCCTCCCCTGAACCTCGTGCAACGGCGAGCGCGAGACGGGGATCAGACATCATCGCAAGTCCCGCGGCACGCGACGGACTGCCAACGAGCGAGACAGCACCAGACGGCAGACCGGACGCCTTGAGAGCAGGAACGAGGGCATGCTCGACGATGGCCTCGGCTGTGAGAAGAGCATCAGATCCGATACGGAACACGACCGTGTTGCCACCCCTCAGAACGCCGGTGGCGTCCGCGAACACGTTCGGGCGACCTTCGAAGACGAAACCTATGACGCCAAGCCCATCCTCCACCAGTTCGATCCGCCACCCATCGTGTGGAACGGTGTCGAGCACCCTGCCTCGCCCAGAGGGCGCATCGGCCCAGCCCCGCAGACCGTCGATCATGCCACTCCGCATGGTGTCATCGAGGATGAGACGTGTTGCGCTCCTGCCCCGTCTCCGCGCGGACGCAACATCCGCCTCATTCGCTCCGGCAATGGCTGCGAATGAATCCTCATCGGCGAGGGCGTCAGCAAAGGTCTCATAGAACAGCGTGATCTGGTCATCGGACACTGATCCCATCTCGGCGAATGCGTCCACTGCTGCCCCGACGGCATCCGAGGCGATCTGAGAGGCTGCGTGTGGTATGTGCAGCAACTCCCCGGAGTTCTGGAGCACGATCAACGAGTCTCCTGGCTCGAAGGCAGCCGCAAGCTCATCAGACACGTGGGACACATTCGTCCCTCCCCAGGGAATTGCCATGCCCGGGTCGAGAGACGTGAGTTGCTCGTTCATGATTTCGGAGACACGCTTAGTAGACAAGATTCGCGTGAAGCGGCCCGCTGAACTTCGCACGACCGTTCAGGACCGAGAGTTCAAGGAGCATCGTGGCTCCAACCACAACGCCGTGTGCCTTCTCGATGAGCTCCGCGCTCGCAGCCAGTGTGCCGCCGGTGGCGAGCACATCATCGACTATCAGGACGCGCGCGCCGTCCGAAAACGCGTCGGCATGGATCTCGAGCGTGTCCGTTCCGTACTCGAGCTCATATGTGACAGCAACCGTGTCGCGCGGCAGCTTTCCTGGCTTACGAACGAGCCCGACGCCAGATCCTATGCGCTCGGCAATCGACCCCGCGAGCAGGAACCCTCGCGATTCGATTCCAACGACGATGTCGACACCGGACGCAAGAAAGGGATCCGCCATCTCATCCACGGCTTGGAGAAATGCCGTCGGCGAGGCAAGGAGAGGCGTGATGTCCTTGAATACGATCCCCGGCTCAGGGAAGTCGGGCACGTCAACGATGTACTCGTAAAGATCAACCATGCGTCAAAGAGTAGCCGCCCGGTCGCCAATGTCGCCGACGCCTGCAGAATCTCTCGACTGAGGCGAGGTTCACGCAGACGTCGTGGGCTCGTTTTCGGCTGCACGGCCCTCAGCCGCTACCCGGATGATCTCTCTGGCCTCTGGTGCGGCATCCATCAGGTCCTGGAATGCTTCGTGATCGAGTCGAAGCAGCGTGGTTGACGCTCGGACACGAGCACTCGCATTTTGGCGCTGGTCCCAGATGAGGGCCATTTCGCCAAAGAAGTCTCCATCCTCTGTACCGGCAGTCAGACGGGTTCGTGTACCTGCGCAACACCAATACGCAGGGATCGGCCGACATCAGTTTCTTCTTCGGAGATAGACCCGGGTGACGTCCCGATCGCAGGAGACTTCAACGGCGACGGGTTCGACACCGTGTCGATCTACCGACCGTCGAATCAGACGTTCTACATCATCAACGACCTGGGTGAGGACGGCGGCAGTCTCGGTGCTGCCGACTTCAGTTTCGTGTTCGGTGATCCCGGTGATGAGCCATTCGCAGGCGACCTCAACGGAGATGGTGTCGATGAAGTCGGCCTACACCGTGATACAACCGGTCTCGTCTACTACCGCAACACACTGACGACTGGTGCCGCCGATGTCTCCTTCATCTGGGGGGACCCTGCGGACATCGTGTTCGCAGGTGACTGGGATGGCGACATGACCGACACCGTCGGTCTGCTCCGTTCGTCGAACTCGACGTTCTACTGGCGCAACACCAATACACAAGGTGTCGCAGACGGCAGCGCCGTTGTTCCGGGCGGAAGCACCAACACTCCGGTGGTGGGCCGCTTCGGCAGCTAGCAGGGATGCACACGACCCAGGATCGTGGTGACAACATGACCGGGACCCGACTCAACCGAGTCGGGTCCCGGTTCGTTCTAAGAGATACTCAGGAACGCGGCTCATCGGACGCATCGGATCGGCGAAAGGCGTGGCCCCAGACGCGACGAAACCCCAGCAACAGCTGGAGTTCCACGGCTTGTCACACAGCCATGAGTACACCACACTCGAGGTCGGCGGCGATGAGAACGTGCTCGCAAGCATGAAGTTTCTCGTGTCACTCGGAATCTAGAGCTGCCGA
>PVMS01170013.1_pt1 | contig 11930 bp, 9 predicted proteins | sample 1853461 | NCBI WGS metagenome assembly PVMS01 (sample SAMN08582032, study PRJNA380276) | Marine sediment metagenome, whole genome shotgun sequencing project. | isolation source: ocean sediment barecode stripped | collected 2017
TTACCTGTTCTCTTCTTGCGACCCGACGATTTCTTAACGTTACCTTCTGCATCAAGCTCAACGAATTCGTCCTCGCCCAGCGTAACCTCGGGAAGCGATGCTTTACCGTCAAGAACAGCGTCAGCAACCATGCCTGAATACAACTCAATGGCACGCATTGCATCATCGTTGCCGGGGATAACGTAATTGATACCGTCTGGTGAACAATTTGTGTCAACGATCGCGACAATAGGAATTCCGAGCTTGCGTGCTTCGCGCACAGCAATGTCTTCATGATCAACATCAACGACGAACAGTACGTCCGGCAATGTAGTCATTTCCTTGATGCCGCCAAGACTGCGCTCAAGCTTTTCCTGTTCGCGAGTCAGACCAAGGACTTCTTTCTTGGTAAGGCCATCGAACCCGCCTTCTTCTGCCATCTTCTCGAGATTTAGGAGGCGCTTAACAGATTGACGAATTGTCTTGTAGTTGGTGAGCATGCCGCCGAGCCAGCGATAGCTGACGAAAGGCATACCTGAACGAGCCGCGTGAGTGCGAACTGATTCTCGAGCTGCACGCTTGGTGCCGACGAACATGACTTTGCCGCCGTCAGCGACGGTTCCTTTGATGAACGCGCAAGCTTCACGAGCCAAGGGCAGGCTCTTTTCAAGATTGATGATGTGGATTTTGTTACGTTCGCCAAAGATGTAGGGTGCCATCTTCGGGTTCCAATAACGGGTCTGGTGACCAAAATGCACGCCAGCCTCTAGCATTTGGCGCATGGATACGTCTGCCATAATATTTCTCCGGGTTAGGCCTCCGAACACCCCATCTCGCAACCCCTTTTTAGGTGGGGCACCCAGCGTGATGTGACGATGTTCGTGTGGATTAATTGCCTCAAGGGCGCGCGCTTTATACCATAGCCAATCGCAGCCAACAACGGCGATGTGAACAAATCAGGGCCTACGCCCTGCCCCCTACGCTAAGTGTCTGAGCCAAAAGAGAAAAAGGGCTCTGACCCTTTTTTGGATAGAGAATGACCGTAACCATAAAGACCGAAGAAGAGCAGAACAAAATGCGAGTTGCGGGCCGCCTGGCGGCCGACGTCCTCGACATGATCGGCGAGCACGTCCAGGCAGGCATTACGACGGATCAGCTCAATGACATCTGTCACAAGTACATTACCGAGGTGCAGGACGCCATTCCCGCACCCTTGAACTATCGAGGCTTTCCGAAATCCATATGCACGTCGGTGAATCACGTCGTTTGTCATGGCATTCCGGGCGAGCGCACGTTGAAGAACGGCGATGCAGTCAATATTGACATTACTGTTATCAAGGACGGCTTCCACGGCGACACCAGCCGCATGTTTTTCGTTGGCAAACCCAGCGTTCAGGCAAAACGGCTGGCCGATATCGCATTTGACGGTATGTGGCTGGGTATTGAAGAGCTCGCCGCTGGTAAGCGCCTGGGTGACGTCGGCGCAGCAGTCCAGAAGCATGTCGAAAAGAATCGCTTCTCCGTGGTCAAGGAATATTGCGGGCACGGCATCGGACGCGTGTTTCATGAAGACCCGCAGGTGCTGCACTACGGCACCGCCGGAATGGGCATGGAACTGAAGGCTGGCATGACTTTGACCGTGGAACCCATGGTCAACGCCGGCAAGGCGAGCGTAAAGTTGTTGCCGGATGGCTGGACCGTCGTAACCAAGGATCACAGCCTGTCGGCGCAGTGGGAACACACCATTTTGATCACCGAATCCAGTTACGAGGTGTTAACTCTGGGCGCGCGTGATCGATGATTTTTAGTAAATAATTCAATGTCTTATGTAGCTACAACACGCGCGGAACTCAATGCCGCCAGCGATGACATTCGGCAGCGCTTTCTCGACGGCGAATCGGTGCTTACGCTCGTGCGTGCGCGCTCCGATCTGGTCGACTCCGTCCTTACGCATCTATGGCAGCGGCACGCACCCGACTGCGTTGGAGTCGCCGCCCTGATCGCAGTCGGCGGCTACGGACGCGCAGAATTACATCCGGCGTCCGACGTAGACATCATGGTGTTATTGCCGAAAAAACTGTCCACCGCCTGCAAATCTCAGATCGGCGACTTCGTCACCGCGTTGTGGGACATCGGTCTCGAGATCGGCCATAGCGTTCGCACCGTCAAACAGAGCCACGATGAGGCTAAGGCAGACCTGACAGTCGCAACGACCATGATGGAATCGCGACTGATCGACGGACCGGACGACTTGTATGCGGACATGCAAGCCGTAATCTCGCCGAAAAAGATCTGGCCGTCGGCTAAATTCTTCGAGGAAAAGCGCAAAGAGCAGATCGCAAGACATCGTCGCTACGATGATTCGGCATACAACCTGGAACCAAACGTAAAAGGCAGCCCAGGCGGATTGCGCGATATCCAGATGGTCGGCTGGGTCGCCAAGCGCCACTTCAATGTCGAAACATTTGAGGAGCTCGTAGAGCACAAGTTTTTGACCCCCGGTCAGGTGCAGCGCCTCAATGACGGTCAGGAGTTCCTCTGGCGAGTCCGATTCGGCCTGCACATTCTGACCGGCCGGCGTGAAGACCGGCTGCTGTTTGATCATCAGATTAACTTGGCCAAGATGCTCGGCTACGAGGACGCCAGCTATACCCTCGCAGTCGAACAGCTCATGCAGCGTTACTACAGAACGGTGATGGACCTGAGCCGTCTCAACGAAATGCTGTTGCAGTTGTTCGAAGAAGCGATCCTGATGGACCCCACTGCGACGCCTGCAGCGCTCAACGAACGCTTCAAGTGAAGAATGGCTTCTTGCAAACCGTCGATGAGCAAGTATTCACCCGCGACCCGTCTGCTTTGCTCGAGCTGTTCTTGCTGTTGCAGCAAAATCCGGAAATTCGCGGCGTCAGTGCTTATACGGTTGGGCTGATTAAGCGCAATCTGCATTTGATCGACGAAGAGTTTCGGTAGAATCCGCGCAATCAACGATTGTTTCTCTCAATCTTGCGTGCACCGGAAGGCGTCACGCACGAATTGCGGCGCATGAATTTATACGGAGTTCTGGGCCTCTATATTCCCTCTTTTGGTCGCATCGTGGGCCGCATGCAGTACGACTTGTTTCATGCATATACGGTAGATGAACACACGCTGTTTGTTGTGAGTAACTTGCGCCGCTTTGCACTGCCCCGCTTCGACCATGAGTACCCACAGTGCAGTCGCATCATGCAGGCATTTGAGAAACCCGAAATTGTATACCTGGGTGGTTTGTTTCACGACATCGCCAAGGGCCGTGGCGGCGATCATTCCGAACTGGGCGCCGTTGATGCCGAAGCCTTTTGTCTCGAACACGGTCTCAGCAAGTACGATGCCGACGTCGTCTCCTGGCTGGTGCGCAACCATCTAATTCTGTCCACAACGGCACAAAAGAAAGACATAGGCGATCCCGATGTCATTGACGAGTTTGCGTCCCTTGTTCGCGACCCTTTGCACCTGGACTATCTGTATGTACTAACTGTGGCGGACGTGCGCGGTACCAATCCGAAACTGTGGAACTCGTGGAAAGCGTCGCTGTTCGGAGATTTATACGACCTAACCCAACGTGCGCTGCGTCGCGGACTCGAGAATCCGACAGACCGCGCGCAGCTGGTTCTCGAGAAAAAAACACAGGCGCGAGAGTCGTTGCTGGAACTAGGCATCAGCAACGAGAAAATCGACACAATCTGGGCATTATTTGACGACAGTTATTTCTTGCGACACCGAAGTGAGGAAATCATCTGGCATAGCGAGTGGCTGACGGATTCCGACACCGAGTCTGAAATTGGTCTGGTCGATGTGCGTCTGCGTACTGATGGCGATGGGATCGAGGCCGTGCTGTATACACCGAGATCGAAGCGCACTTTCGCGCATGCGACCGCCGTCCTTGATGAGTTAAGTATGAATATCGTCGACGCACGAATTGTCCCGATCATCAACGGTTATAGCATCGATACCTATATCTTCATGGAACTCGACAGGCGCGTGGAAATAGATGAATCCCGGTTAATCAAGATCAGGCGCTCGCTGACACGCATTCTTACTGCAGACGACGATGACGCCGTATCTGTAACGCGCAGCATGCCGCGACGAGCTCGAATGTTCACAACCCACGCGAGTGTTGAGTTTGGGGATGATACGGCCAATGGGCGCACGGTGATGGAGCTGGTCGCCGCTGACCAGCCTGGAATGCTTAGCAAAGTCGGACGAACATTTATCGAATTGGGCATCGACATCGACGCCGCCAAGATCATGACCATCGGCGAACGCGCGGAAGATGTATTCTATATCAGTGATGAGGCTGGCAATCCGCTGGACGAATTGGCGAAAGAACGATTACGCGACAAGCTTGTCGCCAAACTAGGTGATTAATGCAAGATCTGATCGATACCATCGAGAGTGGATTTGAAAGCGGCGGCCAGTTAGCTGACGACGCCGAGACGAAGCGTCTAAAAGACGCCGTGCAAACAGCGATTTCAATGTTGGATGCAGGAACCTGCCGCGTCGCAGAACTCGGCGAGAATGGTTGGCAGGTCAATCAATGGCTCAAGAAAGCCGTGCTGCTTAGCTTTCGCCTGTCCGACAATCGGGTCATGCCGGGTACGCACAGCAAATTCTTTGACAAAGTGCCCATGAAATATGCGGATTACTCTGAGAGCGACTTCAAGAAAGACGGCGTACGCGTGGTGCCCGATGCCCTGGTTCGTCGTGGCGCATACATCGCGAACGACGTCGTACTCATGCCAAGTTACGTCAACATAGGCGCCTACGTTGACTCAGGAACCATGGTCGACACCTGGACCACGGTCGGCAGCTGCGCGCAAATCGGCAAAAACGTGCACCTGTCCGGCGGCGTCGGCATTGGCGGAGTGCTCGAGCCCATTCAGGCTGGACCAACAATTATTGAGGACAACTGTTTTATCGGCGCGCGATCAGAAATCGTCGAGGGTGTTGTTGTTGAAAAAGGCTCCGTGATTTCAATGGGCGTCTATATCGGCCAGAGCACGAAAATTTATGATCGCGCAACGGGCGAAGTCAGCTACGGTCGAGTACCGGCCGGTTCTGTGGTTGTATCCGGCAATCTGCCATCCGCTGACGGTAAGTACTCATTGTATTGTGCCGTCATCGTCAAGCATGTTGATGAAAAGACTCGTTCCAAAACGAGTCTTAATGACTTACTGCGAAACGCGGACTAGGGAATATTGCTTTGTTAACGATCTACGGAATCAAAAGCTGCGATTCCTGCCGTGCGGCCAGGAAATTTCTCACTGCCAGAGAAATCGAATTTCGCTTCCATGATTTACGCGAACAAGGGCTCGATATTCAGATGCTTGAACGATGGAGTGATCGACTTGGATGGGAACGCTTGTTAAATAAGAAGAGCCTCACTTGGCGAAAGATTCCAGAAGTTGATCGCAATGACATGACCAGAGACAAGGCATTGGCCTCCATGATCGAAAGACCTACATTAGTTAAGAGACCGGTTCTGGAAACTGATAAATTCATTGCCGTCGGATTTTCCGAAAAACGGTTCGACGAGTTCTTGAAGAATTTATAGGCAGACTCGATGGCGGTGAGCGAAAACTCGGCAGTGATCTCCCTACTGGAACAGCTTATCCGCTGTCGCTCAGTCACGCCCGACGACGCCGGATGCCAACAGATCCTTGCGGATCGATTGCGCGCGCTGGGGTTCGTGTGCGAGTCCATGTGCTTCGGTGACGTCACCAATTTGTATGCGCGGCGCGGCGACACTGCTCCGGTATTGTGCTTCGCAGGACACACCGACGTGGTGCCGCCTGGACCGATTGAAGAATGGACCTCGGACCCGTTCGAACCCAGTGTTCGCAACGGTGCGATCTATGCACGTGGCGCGGCGGATATGAAAGCCGGTCTCGCTGCCATGATTGTCGCATTGGAGCAGTTTATCGCCAAGCACGCAGAGCATCGCGGCAGTCTCGCCGTACTGATCACCAGCGACGAGGAAGGTCATGCGCGCGATGGCACACTCAAGGTCGTTGAGGCGTTGCAGGCGCGCGGCGAGCACATAGATTGGTGTGTGCTCGGAGAACCCTCAAGTGAACAGTCGCTGGGCGACATTGTTCGAATCGGCCGGCGTGGATCACTTAGCGGAATGCTGACCGTTAATGGCGTGCAGGGTCATGTTGCTTACCCACATTTGGCGGACAATCCGATTCGCAGATTTGCGCCGGTCCTTGCCGAATTACACCAGGTCGAGTGGGATCAGGGTAACGAGTTTTTTCCACCGACCAGTTTTCAAGTCGTAGACATTCAGGCGGGTATTGGCTTTCCAAACGTCACTCCCGGCGAACTAACGGCGCGATTCAATTTCCGCTATTCAACCGTCTGGACGCAAGATAGCTTGCAAAAGCACGTGCAGGAGATATTCGATGAGCACAACCTCGAATACGAATTGAATTGGCATCTGTCTGGCGAACCGTTTCTCACGCAGCCAGGTGATCTGGTTTCCGCAGTGTCGACAGCTGTTCAGGCACACACCGGCCAAGCCCCGGAATTGTCAACTGGCGGCGGCACATCGGACGGCCGATTTATCTCGCCAGCAGGTACAGACGTTGTCGAACTGGGCCCCGTAAATGCATCAATTCACAAGATCGACGAACACGTACTGATCGACGACGTCATAACGCTATCGTCGATGTATCGTCGCATTTGCGAAGAATTACTGGTCGCGGATTAAATTATTCCAAAGAGCCGCTGCCGTTAATCCGACTATGCCAAGCAGTACCCACATTGGCATCGACAAACCAACCAACGACCAATCGACCGAGGCGCATTCGCCGGAACCGGTAAATACCATCTTCAACGCATCGGCAAACGGAAAACTATCGAGCATGTAACCGAGTCCTGGCCCGCAGGACGGCACCTCGTCAGCCGGTAAATGTTGCAACCAAACGTGTCGGCCAGCAACGATCAGCCCTTCGATCGCGAATAGAGCAAAGATACCGAGGTAAATACGTCGGGCCCATCCGGGACTCGGGTTATGCACAGCCAACAGCAAGAATCCCAAGCCCATTCCAATAACGGCAACGCGCTGCAGTATGCATAACGGACACGGATCGAGGTAGAGCTGGTGCTCCGCGTACAACGCGTACCCCATCATCCCGGCACATATCGAGAACCCTAAGAGATTTAGGGCACGCCTAGACGGTAAATTCATTTCTACCTCCAATTCCACTGCATATCGATCATGAGTCGATCAAAATCACGCGTTGAACCTGTACTCAGATCGATTCTATTGATGAAGTATTGTGCACCAATCGTCCAGGTCTTACTGACACCGTAATCGAATTTTAACCAATGTCCTTTGTTATCGGTACCGCCACCGCCGAAGTCTGAATCGGTAAGCAAACCGAGCATCGAGTCAGCCCCTTTGTCGGCGTAGATGTAAGTGAATTGCATTTGCCCCCGATCTTTGGCCTGACCAATTTTTGTACCCAGCGTCCAGCCCGTATTGTTATCCGATGCATCGCTATTGTTCACATAGTCGGCGAATACGCTAATCGGCCACCTACCCAGCTCAAAAGATGCCTCCGCGAATACCTCAGTCAGCATGTAATCGTAGAGATACTCGCAGTCTGTTCCCGCGTTGGTCCCGCAAGCGAGGCCGCCGGTCTCGACGGCCGTATTGCCGTAGAAATCATCCGGATCACTCGGATCACCGAAGGACGTACTTTTTCCTTTGGCCTGTATATCGTAGTAGGCAACACCGCCGGTCAACTCCACGTCACCGAACGTAGCAGTTGCGCCAAACTGACTACCCCAGGCAAAACTGTCATTGTTGTCCTTGCTGTCGCTCTCGAGAAATGAACCCAAAGCGTTCACAAAAAACCAATCGCGTTCGTATTTGAGTGCAAACCCTTCCGGCGTCCAGTCCCCATCCCACAGCAGCGATTGGCCGCCAACTCTGGTCAGAGGATTCCTGAATTTTCCCGCAAACAGATGCAATCCATCGATGGCCTCCCAATCGACATAGGCGAGATTCAAGGCAATGCTCTTGGACGAGCCTCCGCCACCCAATGTCTGGTTGGTCGAAACCGGGTCATCACCACCGGTTGCAAGACCGAAACCCACATCAATATTGTCTGCCACTTCCGCCGTAATGTTGCTGCGCGCACGGATTCGATTGCGGCGCCGCTTCGAGTCGCCTTCAACATCGATAGTTTCGTAGCGATATCTAAAGTCACCGTCCAAATTGACCCGATCCGGCCAGGCCTCCTCGGTCACAACCGGTTCCGTGGCACGGACCTCCGCCACGCTTACCTCTACATCGGCAATTGCGGATTGCGTCTTGTTCTGAGCCTGCCGCAGTTCAGCGTTCTCGGCGGCGAGTTGGTCGAGCCGCTGCGACATCAGCGCAAGTTGTTCGCGCAGCTGTGCAAAGTCTTCATCACTTACTGCAGCCATAGCATTTGGCATCGCAACAATAGAACCAAGCAGCGCCAGGGAAATTATTCGCTTCATCATTTTGCATCCGTGGGACTTGATAGGAGGGAAAGCAGGCACGCGGCCGCGCCATTATGCCTGGATTATATTACAGACCTGTCACGACCTAGAAGTCGGCTTTTCGGCGACCTTTTGACGAAGATAGGCCGGCATGAGCTCAGCCGGGCCTATCGATAAGCCTGTCTCAAGGCTCTGGGCACCAAGACCCAACAGGTATCGTGCGCTCGGATACAACGCATCGGACACCGTGTCGAGCCTGGCAATATTTCTTGCGAGCAGCTCTGGATAGCGTTGCCAACCTGCACCGGCCGCGATTCGCGGTCCTGCGGCGTCATTATTGAGCTCCGCAATGCCGTCTTGCACCTGCAAGCGCTCAGGCATTGCCGCAACCGGCAAGTCATCGCAGCCTCGAGCGAAAATGCCGAGGTATACCTCACTCATATGCGCGTCCTGTGTGACGACGACCTCTGCTGCATCACCCGCTGCAAACACTTCTGCCGCCACAGCGGCCAGCGACGAAACAGGAACGATATTTAAGCCCGAGCCATAGGCGAGGCCTTGCGCCACAGATGCCGCGATACGCATGCCGATAAACGAACCCGGCCCGTTCCCAAGAACGATCGCGTCCAACTCGGGAAGTGTTAGCCCAGACTCTTGTAACACCGCCTTGATCATCGGCAAGAGCAAGCGCGTATGCTCGCGCGGCTGCTCTTCGTAGCGCTCGATAATCGCAGCATCGATTTTGACGGCAACCGAACAGGAGATCGACGAAGTGTCCAGCGCCAGCAGCTTCACGCAATGGCCTTCTTGTTCTCGTGCCTCGCCAGAAAATCCGCAACATCGCTAATGGATCTTGTCGACGGCATCGGCTCGAAACTCTTGAGAAAAGTGCGACCGTAACTCTTGCTCGTAATTCGCGGGTCGCACAGCACAATGACACCGTAGTCGTTCTGGTCTCGCAGCAATCGGCCAGCACCCTGCTTCATCGCAAGTACGGCCTGCGGCAACTGATGTTGTGAAAATCCATTGCCGCCCTCGCGCCGGATGTATTCCAAACGCGCCATCATCAAAGGATCCGCCGGCGAACCGAACGGAAGCTTATCGATAGCGACAACAGATAGCGCCTGACCGCGAACATCGACACCCTCCCAGAAACTGCCCGTACCGAGCAATACCGCATTACCTTCTTCACGAAAGCGTCGCAGTAATTCGTCTCGCGGTGTTGCACCCTGAACGAACAGCTTGCGCCCTGCCAATACTTTTTTGTTGGTCTTGAACCATTGCGCAGCGTTGTTAAGTGCACGATGGCTGGTGAACAGGCAAAACATGCCGCCCGACGTCATTTTCAGAAGCGGCGCAACAGCTTCCAGCGCAGCTCCTGTATGCAGCGGATTCGATGGCTCAGGAAGGTCCTGCGGCAGATAGACGAGGCCGTTATCAGCTACCGCGTACGGACTGGGAAACGTTAGTGCCGTAGTCCCTTCCAATCCCATACGTGACAGGAAGTGGGAAAAATCGTCTCCGATGGCTAATGTCGCCGAAGTAAATACCCATGCCTGATCCGGGTTGTTGATCATGCCGCTCAAGGTCGCCGACACATCAAGTGGTGTCAGGTTAAGACGCAGACTGCGTGGATTGATCTCCAGCCAGCGCAAGCCATCCCAGGTCTCGTCACTCGACAATAAAGCCAGTCGCTCGATGATACTAATCACCTGGGTATGCAGTTGCTCCAACTCGGCAGACGCGTCAGAAATATCGAGCAAAGCCTCTTGCAGCTCACCCAATGCGATTCGTAAGGAATGCAAAGCGTCGCGAATATCAGGCAATACTTCGACGAGTTGGTGCTTGCCCTCTTTTTTCGGCGCCTCCGCTTTCAACACACGAATCGCTGTCTGCAATTTGTCGATACGGCGCTGCAATTCAGGTTGTTGAAAAGAAATGGATTCAGCACGCACTTCGTCAACAATACGATCAAGCTCGCGACTGCCAAGACTGACTCCGAAAAACTGCACGGCAAGATCCGGGATCTGGTGAGCTTCGTCCAGAATGATGGCTTCCGCGTCGGGCAGGAATTCAACGAACCCCTCTTCCTTCATCGCGAGGTCGGCCAGCAGCAAATGGTGGTTGACCACCACCAAATCCGCTTCCTGCGCCGCTCGCCTCGCTTTGACTACGTGGCAGTTGGAGTATTCCGGGCATTTTTGTCCCAGACAGTTATCAACCGTAGAAGTAACATGCGGCCAGACGTAGGAGTCTTCGGCGACTTCGCTGAGTTCGGCGCGATCACCGCTTAAAGTCCGATGCCGCCACTCGCGAATCTCGCGCAAGTCATCGAGCAAGGACGGCGCCAGATCGGTTGCCTGATCCAAGCGGTGCACGCATAGATAATTGGCACGCCCTTTCAATAGCGCTGTTTTCACCGGTCGCCCAACGGCCTTCGCAATTAACGGCAGGTCGCGGTGGTAAAGCTGATCTTGCAAGGCCTTGGTACCAGTCGAGATAATCGTTTTGCGCCCGCTCTGCAGGGCAGGCAACAGATACGCAAACGTCTTACCCGTTCCCGTGCCCGCCTCGACCACAATCTTGTCCAGATTGGCGATCGCTTCGGCCACAGACTCGGCCATCCACGCCTGTCCCGCCCGCGGCTGGAATCCGGGTAGGTAGGTTTGCAGGGGGCTGTCTTCACCGAAGAAATCTGAAAGCTTGGTCACGACGCAAAGATTACACGGATTGAGCCAGGAATTTATGCGCTATATGTCAATCCAATGCTGATTATTGTCGCTTAGCAGGTATGATTGTTGTCCCAGCACGCGGCTCGCCCGCCCAAGATAACAAGCAAAACGCTTAACGAGATTCTGACATGTCTACATCCCTTTCGACCCTCAATGCGTGGGTAGATGAGGTCGCAAATCGCACACAACCGGAAGATGTTGTTTGGTGCGACGGCAGCGATAAGGAATACAAACGCTTTATTCAAAAAATGCAAGAAGCCGGTACCTTGTCGGAGCTCAATTCCGATACTTATCCGGACTGTTACTTGCACCTCTCGGACCCGAGCGATGTAGCCCGGGTCGAACATCTAACTTATGTTTGCACCGAGAGTGAGATAGAAGCCGGACCAAATAACAATTGGATGAGTCCGGCTGATGGACACGCCAAGATAGACGCTCTGTTTGATGGCGCCATGCGCGGACGTACCATGTACGTAATCCCGTATTGCATGGGACCGATTGATTCGCCGTATTCCCGCTGTGGTGTAGAAATTACAGATAGCGCATACGTCGTCGCGAACATGAAGTTAATGACTCGCATGGGTTCGGCTGCGCTGCAACGAATCGAACGCGAAGGTACATTTGTGAAGGGCCTGCATTCGACCGGCGACCTCGATCCGGAAAGGCGCTTTATCATGCACTTTCCCGAAGAGCTCTCGATTAAAA
>PVMS01145748.1_pt1 | contig 11929 bp, 8 predicted proteins | sample 1853461 | NCBI WGS metagenome assembly PVMS01 (sample SAMN08582032, study PRJNA380276) | Marine sediment metagenome, whole genome shotgun sequencing project. | isolation source: ocean sediment barecode stripped | collected 2017
GCCACACATCGCTGAGAGCCGCACGCACGCCATCGATTCGCCGCATGTCCCGCCTCATATCCCGATCGGGGTCGTGTCCGTCGGGAACATCGCCCGCGAACGTCGGGGGAATCGGGGACCAGCCGGAATCCCGATCGACATCGGAACTGTCTCCCTCGGACTCCGTCTTTCGCAGCTTCGCGAGGAACAGTCCGCCCGAGTCCAGATGGTGTGGATAGATCCTCACGGAACGCTCGAGCCGTGAATCGAATCGCTGGTCGCCAAACGTCGTGAGGCCGGGCGCGAATGGGACATCGAGCGCGATCGGCTCGAGCTCCACCGGGGCGTCCCGTAGCACGGCGTCCACCACGGCTTCGTTCTCTTCCGGCGCGAAGGTGCAGGTCGAGTACAGCACCGTGCCCCCCGGGCGGGTCAGTTCGATCGCCCGGCGAAGCAGATCCTCCTGCATTCGCGTGATGTAGTCGTGGTACGCCTCCGGCCTCGAACGGATATTGCCCTTCCCCAACCGAACCGTGCCCTCGGCCGAGCACGGTGCATCCACCAGGACTCGGTCGAACAGCGCACCGCCGGGAAAGAACCGCCCGTCTGCCGCCACGGTCAGCACGTTGACGTGCGCCGTGCGGTACACGTTCCCGGCCAGGGCCCGGATCCGCGCCTCGTTCGGCTCTACGGCGACGAGCGGTCCCCGGTCCTCCATCAGGTCGGCGAGATGTGTGGTCTTGCCACCCGGAGCGGCGCACAGATCGAGCACCCGTTCGCCTGGATTCGGGTCGAGAATCGGCGCGGCGAGCCCGGTCGAAGCGCGCTGTACGTAGAACAGACCCAGCCAGTGCTCGAGCGTGAGAGCGATCGAGCGGGGCTCGGCCTCGACCCTGAAAAAGTCCGGCTGACCGTCGACGGCAACCAGGCGGTACCCCTGCTGTTCGAGCCGGGGCACCAGGATGTCGGACTCGATCCGGCCCGTTCGAACGCGGATCGTCGTCGTCTCGGGCCGGGAGACGGCATCCATGAACTGATTCCAGTCCGGGATGATCTCCCGGTATCGTTCGAATGGCATGTGGAGCAAGAGGCCCGGGGTCGCGCCGCGCCGCAACCCGGCTTGCGGAGTCGGACCTCGATCCGGACTGTGCCAGTCATGGACAAGCACGACCCGCTGACCCCGCGATCGCCTGCCGAGGCCTACCCCCTGCTCAAGGGGGCCGTCGGACCGATTCTCGAGAGGAATGAAGAAGCGCGAGCGGCATTCGACGCGATGCGTGAGCGTGGCCTGTCCGAGGAAGCAGCGCGGGAGGAGATCGCCAGGGTATTGCTCGCGGTGATGTTCCACATCGGAGCCGGCTCCGACCGGCTCACGGCGGCGGGAGGCGGAAACGGCCTTCGGAGTGAAGCCTACCGCAGGCTGGGCGAAGGAGAAACGGCCCGCGAGATCTTCGACGGCTGAATTCCCACCTTCCCACCTGCACCGACCCTGTTTACTCTGGGCGAGCGTTTCCGAGCCCATTCTCCAGCGAAAGTGATACGATGAGATTTTCCCCGTCCCCGCACGGGCCGTCTTACCGGCTTCTGGTTCCAGTGCTGGCAGTGATCGCGGCCGTGGTCGCCGCCGGTCCGCTCCTGGCGCAGGACGCCACCCCGCCGCAGGTGGAGAGAATCGTGATGGAGCCGGATTCGATCGTGCTCGCCGTCGGTGAGCGGGTGCCGATCACCGTGACGGCGTACGATGCGTCCGGGAATCCCGTGGCGAACCCTGACATGATGGTGTGGACGCAGGGAGCCGAGGCGTCGGTCGACCAGGCAGCGGGCCTGGTGACCGGGATCCGGCCGGGCGAGACCGTGATCGAGACACGCATCAGACGCTGGGCGCCGGGGCGGATCGGGTACGAGGACCTGAAGGCCTACACGCACGTGGTCGTGCGCCACCCGCCGGTCGAGCAGGTCGAGATCGATGCCGGATCAGGGGAGATCTACATCGGGACACGTGAACGACTCGCCGCCCGTGCGTCGTCATCCGGCGGCATCCGGGAAGATGCGGCCATCCGCTGGTCATCCTCCGATCCGGACGTGCTCGAAGTCGGCCCGGCGGGGCTCGTGTACGCCAACCGGACCGGTACGGCCCGCCTCACGGCGGCGGTGGATGGAGCGTCCGGCACGACCGAGATCCGGGTGGTGAAGAACCCGATCCGCGAGCTCGTCGTCGAACCCGCCTCGGCGTCCGTGCGGGTGGGAGACGTACTGCGTCTGACTGCCGGAGCGCTCGACGACGCCGGGCAGCTGGTCGCCGGGGGCAGCGTGCACTGGAGCTGGGAAGCCCTGGAGGACCAGCCGTTCGACGCGCTCCAGGTCGACGCGGATGACGGGCGCACTGGCGTGATCGTGCCGAATGAACCCGGTCTGTATCGCGTCACGGCGCAGATCGGGGGTGTCTGGCACGACGTGCTGGTCCGTGCCCTGCCGCGGCCACCGAGACGTGAGATCAGCCTCGTGGCGCACGGGGTCGTCCCGACGGGCCAGGCAACCACCGATCTGTGGGCATTCGAAGGGCGGAACGGGCGGGACTACGTGTACACCGGCACCTACCACGGAAACCTGATGTACGCCTGGGACATCAGCGATCCCGCGGGCCCGGTCATCGTGGACTCTGTCGAGTTCGACGGCAGGCGGGTGAACGACGTGAAGATCAACGGCGCCCGCTCCCTGGCCGTGGTGACCAGCGAGCACGCATCGGACCGGAAGAACGGGATCACGGTGCTGGACATCACGGATCCCGCCCACCCTCGCAAGCTCAGTCATTACACCGACGGCCTCACTGGGGGCGTCCACAACACCTGGATCGTGGATGACCTCGTGTACGCGGTCCACTATGGCACGCGAGCCGTTCACATCATCGACGTCTCGAATCCGACCGCTCCGGAAGAGGTCGGGCGCTGGCAACTGCCGAACCCTGACCGGTTCCTGCACGACGTAACCGTGCTCGACGGCTACGCCTACCTGTCGTACTGGAACGATGGCGTAGTAATCATCGATATCGGTGCCGGTACTCACGGTGGCACGCCCACCGAACCCGCGCTTGTGTCGCAGTTCACGTACAGCTACCGGCTCGGCTCCGAGAGCTACGCGAACACGCACCACGCGATCCGGTACGGCGACTACGTGTTCACGGGAGACGAGATCTTCGGCTGCGCCGAGTGCGTCAACGGTCCGCGCGGCTACATCCACGTGATCGACGTCAGCGACATCGACAACCCCCGGAAGGTCGGCTGGTACCGAGTCCCCGAGGCGGGATCGCACAATCTGTGGGCCGAAGACGACAAGCTGTACATCGGATACTACCAGGCCGGTCTGCGGGTGGTGGATATCTCCGGCGAACTGCGCGGAGACCTGTACCGCCAGGGCCGGGAGATCGCCTGGTACATGACTGAAGACGGTACGGGAAGCTTGCCGAACTCGACCGACACGTGGGGTGCGCAGCCATTCAAGGGAAAGATCTACGCTTCGGACAGCGCGTCCGGACTGTGGATCGTCGAGATGGAGGACGAGCCGCCGCTCGTCCCCTGATCTCGTTCAGTCGAACAGGCCGTCCGGGACAGGCCGGCCCGGGAACGGAACCTCGTTCGTGATCGCGGCCACGCGCCATGCTCCGTCCCGTCGAATGAGCGAAAAGTTGTCCACGCCCCGGTTGCCGCCACCGTCCGGAACTCGCGCCTCGTACAGCACCCACACCTGCGCCATATCGCCGAACTCGGTGGACTTGAGCTCGAGAATCGTCTCCTGGAAGCCGTTCTCCTGGACCGCTGGTACCTGGTAGAACTCGTCGAAGTCCTGGATGAAGCCATCGAGCGTCAGCACACTCATCGCCTCGCGCGAGCTGCGAAGGATGATGAGAGCCTCGGGAAGGAACAGGGCCCGCACCGGCTCCCAATCCGGGACCCGGCCCGCCTCGGAGCTGATGATATCGTACAGGACACGGACGGTCGCCTCTGCGGTCGACTCGTCCGCAGCCTCATCGGTTTCCTGGGCGACAAGCGGAGTTGCCAGCAACAGCGAGGCGAGGCCGGCGATCAGTGGGAAACGGCGAGCGTTCTGTGACATGAGATCCTCCAGGAGACGACTCCGCACCCGGGAGTGTTCTGGTTCGGTTCAGCGGGAGCGGGCTGAACTCGAACATAGCTGTCCCGCGCAGACACCGCGCCACCTCGCGGGCTCCCGGAGTGGTCCGCAGAATCCATTCGGTTGTATTCTACAGATCGGCGGCCACCGGCATCGAACCAGCTTCCGGCAACGCGTATGTCCCTTCAGCAGGAAACATGGATGTCTACTGAATTCGGATTTCTCGCCCAGGTCCACCGGACCTTCGACCGGGCGGCGGCGCTTACGGACTGCTGCGACGGGCTCCTGGCGCAGATCCGAGAATGTAACAGCGTGTATCGGGTGACGTTTCCGCTCAAGCGGGACGACGGCACGATCGAGGTGATCCAAGCGTGGCGGGCCGAGCACAGTCAGCACAAGCTCCCGACGAAAGGTGGCATCCGCTTCAGCACCGGGGTGACAGAGGATGAGGTGATGGCCCTCGCCGCGCTGATGACCTACAAGTGCTCGGTTGTGGACGTCCCGTTCGGCGGCGCGAAAGGTGGAGTCCGCATCGACCGCAAAGAGTACTCGGCGGACGAGCTCGAGAGGATCACGCGCCGCTACACATACGAGCTGATCAAGAAGCGGTTCATCGGCCCGGGCATCGATGTCCCCGCCCCGGACTACGGCACTGGCCCGTCCGAGATGGCCTGGATCGTGGACACCTACAAGTCGATGTCGAACGGCGAGCAGAACGCGGAAGCGTGCGTGACCGGCAAGCCGATCGAGCAGGAAGGGATCCGGGGCCGCCTCGATGCTACGGGGCGGGGCGTATTCTATGGCATTCGCGAGGCCTGCAGTTCGGCCGAGGACATGAAGAAGCTCGGCCTGTCGCCGGGCCTGAAGGACAAGCGGGTCGTGGTCCAGGGACTGGGCAATGTCGGATACCACGCGGCTCGCCACCTCGCCGACGGAGGCGCCGTTCTCGTGGGGCTCGCCGAGTGGGAAGGCGCGATCGCCAACCCGAATGGCCTCGATCTCGATGACGTCATGAAGCACAGGAAGGAAACCGGGTCGATCCTCGGGTTTCCGGGGGCAACCGACCTGCCGCACACCACCGACGCCCTCGAGCTCGACTGCGACATCCTCGTTCCGGCCGCGCTGGAGAATCAGATCACTGCGGAAAATGCCAGCCGTATCCAGGCGAGGATCATCGGTGAAGCGGCGAACGGGCCCACCACGGCCGACGCGGACGAGATCCTGCTGGAGCGCGGGGTCCGGGTGCTCCCGGACCTGTACCTGAACGCCGGCGGCGTAACGGTCTCGTACTTCGAGTGGCTGAAGAACCTGTCTCACGTCCGGTTCGGCAGGATGGAAAAACGGTTCGACGAAGCGGCCCACCGGAGCCTGCTGGAGGAGATCGGACGGGCGACGGGAGTGGATGTGTCCTCGACCGAGATTCCCGATCTCGGGGCGGACGAAGAAGATCTCGTCCACTCGGGCCTCGAAGAGACGATGGTCGTGGCGTATCACCAGATCCGGGACATCGAGAAGAGCCTGGGAATCGATGACCTGCGAACGGCATCGTTCGTCACGGCGATCAAGAAGATCGCGATCTCGTATCAGGAACTGGGGATATTTCCGTAGGTCCTGCTCCCCCCGGTCGGATCTGGCCTTTCGGAAAGGTCTGATCGGCCCGATAATTGCTCGTTGAGGTGCGGGAACGGCCATACCGCTACCCGGGGAAAACGGCATGAGGGTGTGGGGCACAGGGGATACGCACGAGACCGTCGGCTGTCCGAGCCGTCGGTCTCCGCTCGTCATCATGCTGCTGTTTCTCGTCTGTTCTCTCGCCTCCCCTCCGACTGAAGCCCACGCACAGCCGGTACAGACGGCACAAACAGCATCCGCAACATCCTCAGTATCCTCGAACGGACTCGATCTGTGCCTCGTCCCGGACTCGGTCGGCACGCAACTCCGGAAGATCACGCACCGCGTGGGAGGGGAGATCGGCGTTGCCGCCGTCCACCTGGAGACCGGCGCCCGGGTCTCGTTCAACGGGAACGTGCGATTTCCGATGGCCAGCGTGTCCAAGATCCCGATGACGCTGGAGTTCCTCAGGCGTGTGGACGAAGGCGAAATCGATCTGTTCGAAGACCTCGTTGTCCCGACAACGGATTTCCGGCCGGGTTACAGCCCCCTGGCGAGCTGGTCGGGCGGGCGTGCCGAGCGGGCCACGGTGGACAGTCTGTTCCGCCTGATGATCGAAGTGTCCGACAACACCGCGACGGACATGATCCTCCGCATGGCGGGCGGACCGGAGGAAGTCACGCGGCGTTTGCGTGAACTCGGGATCGAAGAGATCGACGTGGACCGCTCCGAGGCCCGAACATTCGCGGATCTGTCCGGCATTCCCGACACCGTGCCGGAGGCCGAGCTGTACCGCTACAAGTACTTCCGCACGCGAGACGCGCTTCCGGCGAAGCACCGTCAGCAGGCCCGGCTCCGATTCGGCGATGATCCGCGGGATACGGCCACGCCGAATGCGATGGCCGAATTGCTCGGCCTGATCCACGTGGGCGAGGGGCTGACCCCGGAATCCCGTGACTACCTGGTCGAGTCGATGCTGGCGAGCCGGTCGGGTCCACGGCGTATCAAGGGCCTGCTGCCGCGAGGAACTCCGGTCGCACACAAGACCGGGACGATCGCCGGCGCGATCAACGATGTGGGGATCATCACGCTACCGGACGACGCAGGACACGTGGCGATCGCCGTGTTCGTCTACACCTTCAGCCGGACGACGTGGAGACGCGAGAGGACCATCGCCGAGGTATCCCGGCTCGTGTATGACTACTTCTCGACGGCGGTCGACCCCTTCGAGTACGGGCCGGTGCCCACAGCCTGCATCGGCGCACGACCTGCGTACACCTCCAGAATGCTGGAGGCAGCCGGGCGCTGAGCTCCCGCCCCGCCCGGCTCACCCGGCTCACTCGTAGCGGAGCGCCTCGATCGGATCCAGCTCGGCGGCCTGCCGGGCGGGATAGAACCCGAAGAAAATCCCGATCGCGCAGGAAAACGCCAGCGCCACGAACACGGTCAACGGCGAGATCGTGGTGGTCCAGCCGGTGAGGGAGCTGACGATCCGCGCCCCACCCAGTCCGAGCGCGAGGCCGAGAAGACCTCCCGCCGCGCTCAGCACGGTGCTCTCGACGAGAAACTGGGTCATCACATCCGAGCCGCGTGCCCCGATCGACATCCGGATTCCGATCTCCCGGGTCCGCTCCGTGACCGAGACCAGCATGATGTTCATGATCCCGATTCCGCCTACGAGCAGGGAGATGCTCGCGATCGCGGCCAGCAGCAGCGTCATCACCTCGGTCGTGCCCTGTGCCGCATCAGCCAGGTCGGACTGGTTGCGAACGGTGAAATCGGCATCCTCCCAGCTCGCCAGACCATGCGACTCCCGCATGATCGCCGTGATCTCCTCCTGCGCCGCCGGGATGTCTCCTGGCGAGAAAGTGCTCGCGAGGATCTGCGGGATGAACTGGTGGCCGGCGAGGCGGGTCCTCACCGTCGTATAGGGAGCGAGAATCACGTCGTCCAGGTCGGAGCCTCCCGGCGTCTGCCCCTTGGACTCCAGCACTCCGATGACCTGGAACGGCACGTTCCGGATCTGGATCTGCTGCCCGACCGGGTCCTGCCCCGGGAACAGGTTGTCCACCACGGTCTGACCGAGCAGAGCGACCTTCTTCATCGCACGGACGTCGGACGCATCGAAGTAGCGCCCACTCGTCACGTGCCAGTTTCGAATCGACTCGTACTCGACCGAGACGCCGTTCACCCGGGTGCGCCAGTTTCCCTGGCCCCCGATGATCTGTCCGCCCGTTACGATCACAGGGGACACCGCGGCGAGCAGAAAGCCCTCGCGCTGCAGCTTCTCGACGTCATCGATGTTCAGCCGGTTGAAGCTGCCCGCTCCGTGTGATACGCCGCCCTGGCTCGAGGCCCCGGGCGAGATGACGATCATGTTGGTACCCAGGTTCTCGATCTGATCCCGGATCCGGGACTGGGCGCCCTGTCCGATCGCCACAAGCAGGATTACCGCGCCAACACCGATGATGATCCCGAGCATCGTGAGCAGGCTGCGCATCTTGTTCTTCAGGATGCTCTGAGTCGCGACACGCGTCAGCACTGAGGCCTTCATGCAGCGCCTCCCTCGGATTTCGGGATGGGAGCGAAGGCCGAAGCCGCCTCATCTTCGTCCGGGTCTATCCATTCCGCCAGGTCACGCACCGCGTCACGGCGGTCGAGCACCGGCTCGTCCTGCAGCAGACGCCCGTCCCGAAGCCTGACGATCCGCTTCGCGTAGCGGGCGATCTCGTGCTCGTGCGTGATCACCAGGATCGTGATCCCCTGCGCGTTCAGCTCCTGGAACAGGCCCAGGACCTCGATCGACGTGCGCGTGTCGAGATTCCCCGTCGGCTCGTCCGCCAGCACGATCGCCGGCTCGGTGACCAGCGCCCGGGCGATCGCGACGCGCTGCTGCTCTCCCCCGGAAAGCTCGGACGGCTCGTGATCCATCCGATCCCCCAGGCCGACACGTTCCAGTGCCGCCGCCGCAATTTCGCGAGTGTTCCCCTCCCGCCCGGTCCGGTCGTACAACAGCGGAAGCTCCACTTGTTCCAGCGCGGACGTGCGCGGCAGGAGATTGAAACCCTGGAATACGAACCCGATACGCTGATTGCGGATATCGGCGCGTTGGTCCTTGTCCAACCCGTCCACGCGGATCCCGTCCAGTTCGTAGGTGCCGTCCGTGGGACGATCCAGGCAGCCCAGAATATTCATCAGGGTCGACTTGCCGGATCCCGAGGCCCCCATGATTGCCACCATCTCGCCCTGCTGGACGTCGAAGTCCACGTCGCGCAGGGCCCGAACTTCCGTAGCCCCCGTGACGTAGGTCCTGGTGAGTCCACGCGTGCGGAGTACGGTCTCCGGGTGATTCACCGTAACCTGAGTATCCATCGTTCAGAATCCGCCCGGCGGGCGTCTACCCGACTGCCCCGAGGAGGGCTGGAATGGATTGGTCGTGGCCGACGCCGCTGCGCCCGACACGATCCCCGCGATTGCCTGCATTCCCTCTTCGAGTTGCTGACCCGAGATTTCGGTGTACTGTCCGTCAGTAATTCCCGGCCGGACCCGTACACCGGTCAGTTCGCCGTTTTCATCGAGCATCCACAGGCGGTTGCCGGTGCTGCGGCTCGCTCCGCCGGCCGCACTGTGGCCAGCCCCACCGCCGGGAACCATTCCGGCCATTCCTGTTCCCCCGGGGCGACCGCCTGCCGGGTCGGCAGGAAGTCCGGCAGAGTCTCCTCCGGCCGAGTCCCGTGCAGCTCGCCGTGCCTGCATCTCCGCCATCATTCTGTCGCGGAACGCCACGAGCATCTCCTCCGGTGGCTGGAACCGCAGTGCCGCGTTCGGGACCTTGAGCACGTCTTCCACGCCCGCCGTGACGAATTCCACGGTCGCCGTCATGCCGGGCAGCAGCGTACCGTCCGGGTTCCGGACCGCGACCACGACCGTGTAGTTGACCACGTTCTCCTGCGTGGCCGACTGCAGACGTACCTGGCGTACGGAGCCCTCGAACGTAAGGTCCGGATAAGCCTGCACCGTGAACCGGCTCTCCTGCCCGACTTCGATCGTCCCGATGTCGCTCTCGTCCACCGAGGCGAGGATTTCCATCTGCATGAGATCGGCTGCGATCAGGAACAGGATCGGCGCGGAGAGGCTGGCGGCCACGGTCTGCCCCACGTCCACGTTCCGCTGGATCACGATCCCGTCAATCGGGGAGTAGATCTCCGTATATGCGAGGTTGTTCCGGGCCCGCTCGAGGCTCACCTCCGCCGAAGTCCGATTGGATCTGGCAATCTTCAGCGCATATTCGGCCGCATCGAACTCGGAGTCCGTGGCGCCCTGCTGAACGTGCAGCTCTTCAGTTCGGTCGAATTCCCGCTGTTTCTGCTCCACCTCGGCTCGCGCTCGTTCGAGGCTGGCTACGGATTCCCGCACCGCCTGTCGCTGCAGCGTCGGGTCGATCCTGGCCAGCAGTTGGCCCTTCACGACCTCGTCGTTGAAGTCGACGTACAGCTCCGCGATCTGGCCGGACGCCTGGGTTCCGACCTCGACTGTCGTCACCGGCGTCAACGTGCCGGTGGCCGCGACCACCTGCTCGAGTGATCCCCGCTCGACGGTCACGAAACGCCAACTGCTCGTTTCCGCACCGCCTCTGTTCGTCAGCCAGACGATCGCCGCGATCACAACGGCGGCGATGCCTGTCAGGCTCAGGATCTTCTTCATGCCTGTCCCTCCGTTCAGCGACCGCGCCCCGGCGGCCGGCCCTGGCGCATGCGCTGCTGAATCAATTCCTGGTGCTTCTTCATCTGTTCCTCGGTCAGGACTTCGGCGTACGCTTCCTCGGTCTCGTCCCGGAGCTTCATCATCTCCGCGCGCAGCGTCTCGCGGTCGCCGCCGGCGTTCTGAAACAGCTCCTGTTGCTTCTTCGTCTGCTCTTCGATGATCGGTTTGAGCTCCTTCACCTGCTCGTCGGTCAGGTCCAGCTGCTCGGTAAGCTGCGCGAGGCGCTCGTCGGCATCCAGCATCTGCCGTCCCCCCTGACTCTGCTGGGCCAGCGCGGGACTGGCGGACACGGCTAGCGCGAACGTCGCGACGAGTACGGTAAGCGTCCGGCGCGATCGCGTCGAGCCGCTGGCCTGTCGTGGGCTGTGCTTCATCTAGAGTCTCCTTCCAGTTCGTCTTCCAGTTGTTGCACGTGCGGACTCGTGATCCGCCTGATCCTGCCGATTGGACCGCCCGTCGGGCGGATTCATTCCAACCCGGGCAGGCGGGTGAGCTTGTCATCGCCGCATTTCGCCACCCGGTCACCCGATTTCCAGCGCCCCACATGGACCAGTCGCTCGCCCGGTTCGACATCCCATCTCGAAACGGTGCGGAATATCAATGAATTTTCATGCCGGCGGGCGGAATCTGGCCATTTAGCAGGCTGGAACGAGCCTTGCCCATTCGGTTTGGCAATATCCCGGTTCGACGCCGGTCGCCGGACCGCTCGGGGATTCGAACAGCCAGCCGAATGCGAGACAAGATGGCAGACGAGAACGCCAGGGAGCAAAGCCCCACCGCCGAAGCGTCGACTCCCGACCCGGGAGCCGACCGATTCCACATGTGGGCGCCGCGGCCGCTGCTGCGGAGCATCCGGTGGGTGCCGCGCGGCCCGGCAAGCGACAGCGAGCCTGCCTACGACGTGTTCATCACGCAATCGGCCCTCGCATCTCTTCTCGACCACGTTCGTTCCTCGCCGGAAGACGAACGCCCGTTTGGACTGCTGGCCGGAGACCTGTGTGAGGATCCTGACGGTGGATCCCGCTATGTGCTGATCCGTGAAGTATGTGCTTCCAGCGTTTCGCTCACCGGGACGGAGGGAGACCAGATCCCGGCCACGGCATGGGAGGCGCTGCGGGACAGGGCAGAGGGCCGGAAGGGCAGTCTCGTGGGCTGGTATCTCCGACACGACGTCGGACACCTCACCCTGACGGACTCGGAAGTCGCGACACACGCCAAGTACTTCAACGAGCCCTGGCACAGCGCGGTGCTGGTGGTGGCGGACCGGAATGAACCGATGGGCGGGTTCTTCCGTCGCACCCAGGCCGGATTTTCGGGCTCGATTCCACTTCCTTTCCACGAGGTGGTCGCGGCCGACACCCTGGGTGGATCGCAGCGACTGACATACGTGGACTGGGAAAACGTCCAGACGACGGAAACGGTGAAGCGAGGCGAGATCCCGGAAGGC
>PVMS01077305.1_pt1 | contig 11928 bp, 12 predicted proteins | sample 1853461 | NCBI WGS metagenome assembly PVMS01 (sample SAMN08582032, study PRJNA380276) | Marine sediment metagenome, whole genome shotgun sequencing project. | isolation source: ocean sediment barecode stripped | collected 2017
GTGACCCTTGTGACCTTTTTGAGCTCCTTTTTTACGCTGGCTCTTTTTTATGTTTTTCTTTGGTTTCTTAAATGGGCTGCTTTAGCTTTTACGGTCTTACCACAATTATGGCACTTGCCTTTGTTGAGGATCAAGTGCAAAACATCCATTTTGATTTCGGTTAGTTCGATAACCTGGTGTGTATAGTAGGGCTGCAGACTATCAGCGATGATTGTTGAACACCCGCATTCACATTTTTCTGGTAAGATTCCTTGTTGCTCAGTCGGTTCCAGCAGTTGTTGTTTGTGACCCTTGTGACCTTTTTGAGCTCCTTTTTTACGCTGGCTCTTTTTTATGTTTTTCTTTGGTTTCTTAAATGGGCTGTCAGACGATGGTGGTTTACTGGAATTTTGAGAATTTTGATTCGTCTTGCTCTCAAGCTTCTCAGTTCGTTTTTCCAGATCTTTGACTTTATTTACTAGCAGTGCGATTGTTTGCTCCAGTTGCCTGATATATTGTCGCACAGGCTCTGGAGTAGCTTGCCAGTCTTGATCTGAAAATGGTTGATTGGCTTCCATACTTGGAAGCATAACATACAAAAAATGGAAAATCTAGCTTTTTATTCAATTATTTAAGTATGTTATGGAAAGCTTTTATTTCTCATTAAATCAGGGGGTTATGAGACCGCTCATACCCCTGAATGAATACAAATACAGTATCATTACAAGCCTCAAGTACCTACTCTCTATAGACTTTAACGGGAACCAGTTCAATGAGCATGACAAAAAATATAAAAATGCACTTTGCCAAAGAGCGAAATCAAAGTTATAAAATAGTTGACAATTTTTATTTACAGATGTTAATGGTACTGCATTACGCAATTCTGTTACGCTATGCGTCACTTTGTATTTAAAGTATTTCAAACTGAAATTGGAATCACTTGAATTTTTGGTTTCTTTGGGAATAAAAATGAACCGCAGATACCACAAGATTTCATTTCCTCCTGAAAACGCATTTGAAAAAGTTTTTTTCCTGAATGCGACTCTGCGGTTCCGATTGAATTTTCTCCGAATTTTACTGATGGTGAGCCCTATTAGGGAAACGATGGGTGCTTCCTTTACCTGCTATTCCCACATTGTTTATTTTCAAATTTTTTCCAGACAAGGTGTACCAAACAATTTATATTCGATAGGAAGGACAAGATACGAAAACGCTATCTGAAATTCCTGCCTGAAGAGGAAATGCAGAAAATCCATAAAAAAATACTCTGTTTTCTGGGCTCTAAGGAAACAGTTTTTTTAACCAGGAGAAAATAAATGAATAAAATTGGCATGTATTATTCCTATTGGATCGACAATTGGGAAGCGACCTATTCATCCTTTGTCCCTATGGTTGCGGATTTAGGGTTCGATATTTTTGAGATCAATTCATCCCGGCTGTTTGCAGCTGGCAGCCAGGAGTTAGAAAAACTGAGACAGAGTGCTGAAGAAAAACAAATTGAGTTAACCTATTGCACGGCCCTTTCAAAAGACAGCGATATATCGTCTGAAAATGGCGGCATAAGAACATGTGGTATTGAGCTCTTAAAAAAGAACTTGAGGTTGATACATGATATGGGCGGCAGTATGTTATCAGGGGTGATTTACGGCGCCTGGGGCCAGTCCCTGGATGGTCCCTTAACGAACAAATCAGATCATTTAAACAGAAGTATCGAAAGCATGGCAGAAATTATCAAATTGGCTGAAGAATTAGGTATATGCTGTAATATAGAAGTCATAAATCGTTATGAACAGTTTATGATAAACACATGCCAAGAAGCATTAGACTATGTCAATGCAGTGGATAGTCCCAATATTAAAATTCATCTCGATACGTACCACATGAACATAGAAGAAGACAGCTTTGATAGGGCTATTGTAAGCGCAGGCGAAAAACTCGGCCATTTTCATGTCGGAGAAAATAATAGAAGATTGCCGGGAAAAGGGCATATCCCGTGGGATGAAGTATTCAGTGCATTGCGGAAAATTGAATATCAAGGAAATATCGTCATCGAACCATTTATTCAGCACGAAGGAGAAGTTGCCAAAAGCATAAAGCTGTGGCGAGACCTAAAAAAAGATGAAGATCTTGGCCAAGAGGCAAAGAAGTCCTTGGCATTTTTAAAAGAAAAACTGACGAATTAAAGGGAGATGGGATTCAGCCATGGAAAAGCTTGACGCTCAACAGCTGACAAAAAAAGCCAATGAATTGCGCATCGTCTGTCTTGAGATGCTAAAAGTAGCAGGTAGTGGACATGTCGGTGGTTCGCTGTCGGCGATGGATATTCTGACCGCACTGTATTTCAATATCCTGAATATCGATCCGGAAAACCCCAGGGATAACGGTCGGGATCGGTTTATTCTCTCCGGCGGGCACAAAGCGGCTGCCTATGTGGCGGTACTCGCTGCCCGTGGTTTTTTCGACGTGGACCTTTTAAAGACCTTCAATAAAATGGACAGCCCGTTTGGCATGCACCCCGATATGCACAAAATTCAAGGGTGTGAAATGAGCACGGGAAGTCTCGGGCACGGTTTGCCGGTTGGCGTGGGGATGGCCCTGGCCCTTCGCATGGATGATCTAAAGAGCAAGGTCGTTATTTTAATGGGTGACGGTGAAACTCATGAAGGAACTGTTTGGGAAGCGGCCATGGGCGCGGCTCATCATAAATTAGATAATCTAGTGGCTATTCTCGACAACAATAAATGCAGCATGGACGGACCCACTGAAAGCATCCTGAATATAGAACCGGTTGTCGATAAATGGAAATCTTTCGGGTGGGGAACTCGAAGAATAAACGGCCATAACATGGAAGAAATACTGGCTGCTTTCAAAAATCTACCTGACGAAGGAGGCAAGCCTACAATGATTATCGCCGATACGATCAAAGGCAAAGGGCTCCCTTCTGTTGAAGGAAAGTACTCCTGCCACTATGCTGCTTGTTCTGATGACATGATAAATGAATGTAAACTGCATGTTGAAAAAGAGGAATAGAAAATGTTTGAGAAATCCATATTCCCTGAGGATCTTGCCGGCATGGAAATGAGAAGTGTATTTGGAAACGCGCTGGTAATTCAAGGCGACAAACATGAAAATTTGGTAATGCTCGGTGCAGATGGGGTGGAATCTACACGCGCTATCGATTTCGCGAATAATTTTCCTGAGAGAAGTTTTAATTTTGGTATCGCGGAACAGGAGATGCTGTCTGCCTCCGCCGGGTTTGCGCTTTGCGGCAAGATACCGGTTGTCGCAGCTTACGGATTTCTAATCTCGCTTAGAGGTTGCGAACAAGTCCGCACAGATATCTGCTATCCGAATTTAAATGTAAAACTGGTGGCTACGCACACCGGTCTTTCGATGGGACCCGGTGGTACGACCCACCACTCCACTGAAGACATAGCCATCATGAGGAGTTTCGCTAACATGACCGTTATCGCTCCTGCCGATCCCTACGAGCTGGTAAAAGCATTGGATGCGGCCATTCTTCACCCGGGGCCGGTTTACCTGAGGGCCGGGCGTGGGCCGACACCCGCCATATTCTCGGATGCAATGGTATTTAAAATCGGCCAATCTCATCTTTTGAAGGATGGCCATGACGTCACCTTGATCGCATATGGTTCGATGGTCGAACCCGCCCTGCAGGCCAGCGAGATTTTAGCGCGGGATTCGATTGAAGCCAGAGTTTTAAATATGAGCACCATCAAACCTTTAGATGAAAAAGCGATTATCTCAGCCGCCGAAGAGACCGGGGCGATCGTCACAGCAGAGGAGCATAATATTATCGGCGGATTGGGTGAAGCTGTGGCCGGACTCACATCAAGGGTCAAGCCGGTGCCCATTCAAATGGTTGCGATCAACGATACTTTTTGCGGTATCGGCCCTGAAGCGCTGTTATGGCAAAAACATGGTCTCACACCCGAGAATATTGTCATGGCAGCCAAAAAGGCCATCACTTTCAAAGAAGCCAAACAAATTGGATAAGATCTGAGCATCAAGCATCAGCGTGCAGGTGAATGAACCTGTCACAAAGGGGGAAACCGTGAACTTCACCAAGTCTCAAGAACTGTTTCAAGAAGCCCTGGAATTATTGCCGGGCGGGGTAAAGGGCATCAGACATCCTGATTTTTATGTACCCGGGGCATACCCAATATTCTTAAAAGGAGGAAAGGGCGGCAGGATTACCGACGTTGACGGAAATGAATATATCGACTGGCTGTGTTCATACGGGCCCAATATAATAGGTCATGGTCATCCTCGAATATGCGAAATGGTCTTGCGCGAGGCCGAAAAGGGATTTTGCCTGACGCTATGTCAACCTGTGCAGAATCGATTGGCGCAAAAATTAAAAGAGCTTATTCCATGCGCTGAACGGGTGATCTTTGTCACCACAGGATCGGAATCTACCACCTCTGCCGTTCGAATTGCACGCATACATACCGAACGGGAACTTGTGCTGCGCTGCGGCTATCAAGGTTTTCATGACTGGTGCGTGCCTTATACCGCCGGTGTTCCCAAGTCTGCCCAGGATTTTACTATCCAATTCGAATTTGGAGATCTTGACCAGTTTGAGGAGTTGATCAAGCGGCATGGAGAAAACATCGCCTGCGTCATCATGACACCCATCGGGCACGACGCCCGGCGTCCATTGATTGTACCATCGAAAGAATATCTGGAAGCGATTCGAAAAATTACCGCCGATTTTGGAATTGTCCTCATATTTGATGAAATTCGGACAGGATTCCGGCTGGCTTTAGGGGGTGCGCAAGAATATTTTAATGTCATACCGGATATGGCCACATTTTCAAAAGCCCTATCCAATGGATTTCCTCTGGCCGCCATCGCTATGAAAAAGGAGTTGGATACAAGTGCCCGGAAAGCCTATATTTCCGCTACCTACTTCCCCAACTCCACGCCCATGGAAGCTGCCCTCATCACCATAGATGAAATCGAAAAAAACAAGCTCATCGACCATGTGTGGAAAATCGGAGAGACAGTCCAGAAAGGCATGCAGGAGCTGTCCGGCAGATATGATGTCCCTTTAACCGTAAGTGGCCTGGGGCCGATATTTTACATGCACTTCGACGAGGACTTTAAGGATAATACGGTACAGTTGGGTAAAACGACCCGAACTTTCTACACGGAAATGATTAATCGAGGGGTATTTCTCAATCCCATTCATAACTGGTTTGTCTGTGGGGCACACACAGAGGAAGACGCGGCCCAAACACTTCAGGCCATGGAAGATGCATTGAAAATCGTCAAAAACGAACGCTGATGGCGCCCCAACACGTATGCAATATAACATAGTTGCCAATCTTTGAATGCCATGCGGGATCGGAAATATATTATCTCACTGGAGCGGGGACTGAAAATCCTTGAGATTTTTGGAGAATCCGCCCGCAGGCTGACGCTGACCGAAGTAGCATCGGCCTGTTCGCTTAACAAGACCGCAGCGCAGCGTTTTTTGTATACGCTGTGCACGCTGGGATATTTAACCCGGGATGAAAACAAGAAGTACCAACTGAGCACCAAGATTCTATCTTTAGGATTTAGCTTTCTCAACAGCTCTGATCTGAGATCCGTATGCAAGCCGCACATTGATTCCTTATCGGCTGAGATCGACAGGACCGTTAATCTGGGGATCCTTGACGGCTTTGAAGTTATATATTTATACCGCAAAGAGGTAACCAGATACTTAAAATATGACCTCTACGCCGGGTCGAGGCTTCCGGCCTATTGTGTGTCCATAGGGAAGGTACTCCTGGCGGGTTTAAACGAAAAAGACCTCAAAGATCGGATCGAGCGCATGACGCTGAATCCGATAACGAGAAAGACGGTAACCTCCAAACCAAAACTCTGGGATGAAATTATGCAGACCCGCAAAAGAGGATACAGCATTTGTGATCGCCAGTTGTCGATGGATTTGTATTCAATGGCGGTTCCGCTGATAAATGAACGTCAGGAGGCAATCGCGGCGGTCAACGTTACGATGGATCCCAGAGAAAGCGGTATGGAAATAAAAAGAAAAATAGCACAAAAATTGATAAACACCGGATTATCGCTTTCGAGAATACTCGGTTATCAAGGCCCTTACCCCAAATAACGAACCACTGAAAAAAAATTTGAAAATGAAATAAAGGCGCTGATTATTCAAATGTCGACGTCTGAACAGGACCTGGCACAATGCCGGGGTGAGTAAAACCGTAAATCATTTTATCTGGAAAGGAGGAACACATGGCTAGAATTTCAACTCAAAGCATTATTCAAAAGAGTCGGGTGACCTTGTTGGTGGTGGCTGCAATCGCTGTTCTGGCCGGCGGTATTTTTGTCGAAGGCGCGAATGCAATCGAAAAAGACACCATTGTTATTGCCCGGGCGATGGATTTAAATTCACTGGATCCAAATCGTGCCTGGTGCGATACCTGCAAGATCTATGTCGGGGCTGTTTACGAAACCCTGGTCGGTCTGGCACCGGACAACAAAACCATAAAACCCAAGCTCGCGAAAAGCTGGGAGGTGAGTCCGGATGGCAAGGAATTTACCTTCCATCTCGATAAGCGGGCCATGTTCAGCGACGGCAGCCCGGTGGAGGCCAAAGACGTCAAATGGTCGCTGGAGCGCCTGAAAAACATCAAAGAAGGTCCTTCCATGTTCGTTGAAGGTATCCAGAATATAGAAACGCCGGATGCCCATACGGTTGTCGTCAGCATTGATAAGTGGGGCTCTGAATTCCTCGGCCAGGTAGCTGTGCCTTATGTATCCATTATGAATAGTGACGTCGCCATCGCCAACGGTGCTGTTGCCGGGCCTGATGCGGCTTCAAAAGATACTGCCGAGGGTTGGTTTCTGAAACACTCGGCCGGCAGTGCGGCCTTTGTGCTCGATACCTATCGCCCCGACGAGGAACTGCGGCTCAAGCGCAACGACAAATATTGGGGCGCCAAGCCCGCCATCCGCCGGATCGTGATCAAGGAGGTGAAAGATGCCGTAAGCCAGGCCCAGATGATAGAAAGTGGAATGGTCGATATTGCAACCCAAATCGATACGGATACGGCCAAATCGATAAAGAGTGATGATGTGGTTGTCGAATCCCTGCCTTCATTCAATTTCGTTTATATCGGTCTGATTCCGGGATCAAAGAACAACAAGGTTCCGTTGACTCCCAAAGTCCGTGAAGCGATCGCCCTCGCTCTGGATTACGAGGGCATTATAGAAGTCACGGTGGGGGGCAAAGGCAGGGTTCAGTCCACAGCTATCCCCAACGGCTTTCCGGGCACCGAGAATCTTCCCAGGCCGAAGCACGATCCGGCCAAAGCTAAAAAACTCCTTGCGGAAGAGGGCTTGTCTGAAGGTTTCGAGATCGAATCCGTCTACCCCAACGTGAACCAATACGGGGTCGACTTTGGAACGATGATGCAAAAGGTTCAACAGGATCTGAAAAAAATAAATATTCGGGTCAAATTGCAGCCCGTCACATTCCCCGTATGGATCGATCGTATTAAAAAAGGGACCATACCCATGACAGGCCTGTGGTACGCGCCGGATTATTATGGCACAGCCCAATATGTCACCTATTTTACAATGACTCCGGGAGTTCGCTGGTATGGTCGAGCGGGTGGCGGAAAAGAATTGCCCGAATTGCTGAACAAACGCGCGGCCGAGATTTTAGGGAAGGCTTCGCAGGTCAGTGCTGAGCAGGCACAGAAACTGTATCACGAACTCGGTGTCGAAATGATCAAAGACCGGATCATCATCCCCGTGGTCAATCCCGATTTAATTTTCGTTTATCGGAAAAATATGACCGGCGTTCGTTTTGATATCAGCAGTGAACTGCCTTTGAGTGAATTCGGAAAGAAATAGTCAAATCCGGCAATCGGCGTTGCCCGAGGTCTGCCGTATCTTCTTTTTTAAATTTTGGGAGAACAATCGATGCTGCGATACATTGTCCGCCGTCTGTTGGCCATACCCTTTCTGATCCTGGGTGTGGCCACATTGGCGTTCATTCTTGGACACGGTATTAAGGGAGATCCCCTGGCCTCACTCCTTTCAGAGCGACAGATGGGCAACGCAGAGGTCGTGGCTGCCGTAAAAGCGCGTTGGGGCTTGGACAAAAGCCTGCCGGAACAATATGCCACTTATATCATAAATTTGCTGAAGGGCGATTTGGGGACTTCTTTCCGAACGAAGCGCCCGGTATTAGAGGATATTCTCGAGCGCTTGCCGGCCACGCTTGAACTCGTTATCGCCGCCATGATCTTCGGCAGCTTGTTTGGTATAACCCTCGGCATCATTGCGGCCTACTATAAGAACCGGCGCATTGACGATTTTTCACGATTGTTTGCCCTCATCGGATCATCGACGCCTATCTTTTGGTCCGGGCTCATTATGCTTTTCATATTTTCCGTAAAGCTGCGCATTTTACCGGGCCCGGGCCGACTCGATCCCAGTACGGAACTCCCCCTTTTTGTGACCGGGATGTTCACCTTCGATGCGCTGATCGCGGGGGATTTTAAAAAATTTCTGGAAGCGCTCAGCCATTTGATTCTACCGGCTTGCCTTCTGGGCTGGGCAGTGATGGGCATTATCTCCCGCATCGTGCGGGCCAGTATGCTTGACGTGCTCAATCAGGAGTACATTCTCACAGCCCGTGCCAAGGGCGCCAGGGAGCCACGGGTCGTCGTCAACCATGCGCTCAGAAACGTCATGATTCCGACCCTGACGATCATTGGATTTTCCTTTGCTTACCTGATCACCGGAGCCGTGCTGACCGAGACGATCTTTGCATGGCCCGGTGTCGGATCTTATGCCGTCGGCTCTGCCCGTTCCCTTGATTATCCGGCGATCATCGGCGTGACCATCGTGGGGGCGGCCGCCTTTTTATTCACCAATCTTGTCACGGATATTTCATATGCCGTGGCAAATCCGAAAATCAGACTAGGCTGAGTTAACCATTGTGAAGATATTACGACCGGCACCCTTTATGCGACGATACGCCCACTGGTTGACCCTGCCCGTGGTGATCGGCTTGATTATCGTCACATTTTGGCTGACCGTGGCGTTAACCATCAATTTTTGGTCTCCCTATGATCCCCTGGAAATGGTTGCCCGCAGGCTCAAGCCGCCCAGCCCGGAACATCTCCTGGGCACTGACGCCCTTGGACGCGATGTATTGTCCCGTACGCTTCATGGCGCCAGGCATTCCATTCCGGTGGCCGTGATGGTGGTGTTCGCAGCGGTATCGATCGGTTCGCTTCTGGGCGCCATTGCCGGATACATCGGCGGATTGGTCGACGCGGTTATTATGCGTCTGGTCGACATCACCCTGTCTTTTCCTCCCATTTTGCTGGCTATGGCGGTAGCCGCATCACTGGGGCCCGGCATCGAAAATGCAGCGATTGCGATGGTTGTGGTCTGGTGGCCCGTCTATACCCGGCTCATGCGAGCGCAAGTTCTTGAAATTAGAGAACGCGATCATGTCGAGGCGGCAATTGCCAGCGGGGTAACGCGTCCCCGGCTGTTGTGCATTCACATTTTGCCCCTGTGTTGGACACCTGTTTTCATCAATGCCACGATGGACTTTGGCCAGGTCGTCCTTCTGGCCGCATCACTGAGTTTTATCGGCATGGGGGCAACGCCACCAACGCCTGAATGGGGTGCTATGATATCCGATGGGGCCGTTCACTTCTACCAATGGTGGATTGCTTTAGGCCCCGGACTGTCAATTCTGGCGCTGGTGCTGGGATTCAATTTTCTCGGTGACGGACTACGCGACATTCTTGATCCCCGGTCGACCGAATAGTGGAACCGGAAATGACCCAAACGACACCCCTTATAGAAATAAAAGATTTGAGAGTGGCTTTTAAGTCGCCCCAGGGTGAACTCGAAGCGGTGCGCGGAGTCAACCTTGTCGTTGAAGAGGGTCAGGTCGCCGGCATCGTTGGAGAATCCGGCTCGGGAAAAAGCGTTGCCATGCTGGCGGCAATGGGACTGCTGCCACCCAATGCCACGGTCTCGGGCTCGGTTAAGTTCCACGGTAAAGAACTGTTAGGCCTGTCATCGCGGGAGTTGGCCGGAATTAGGGGCGCACGGATTGCGATGATTTTCCAAGACCCATTAACAGCCTTGAATCCCGTGATAAAGGTTGGCGGACAGATCGTGGAAGCCATACGTCTGCACAATCGCGGAATATCGAAAAAAGATGCGCTTGCGCGTGCTGTGGAACTCCTTGATCGGGTGGCCATTCCACAACCTTTGCAACGGATAAATCAATATCCGCATGAGTTTTCGGGTGGTATGCGCCAGCGAGCCATGATCGCAATGGCCGTCGCCAATGATCCCGAGCTGCTGATCGCTGACGAGCCGACAACAGCCCTTGATGTCACGGTCCAGGCCCAGATTTTGGAAGTGCTCGAAAACCTACGTATAACCACACAAATAGGATTGATCCTGATTACCCATGATCTTGGCATGATTGCCGGCACCGCGGATTCAGTTACGGTGATGTATGGAGGCTGCGTGGTCGAGTTTGGCGGCGTGGATGATGTGTTCTATAATTCCCGCCACCCCTATACTCACGGCTTGCTCGCATCGCTGCCGAAACTCGATGGCGAGCAAGAGACGCTATTTTCCATCGAGGGGGCCCCGCCCTCCCTCTTCGCACGGCCCGCGGGGTGTTCTTTTCACCCGCGCTGCCCCTATGCCGTCGAGCGCTGTTTGAATGAAGAACCCGTTCTGCGTTCAGTTGACAAGGTCCTGACAGCCTGTCACCGGGCGGAAAATTTTAGAAATCATAAGTCTGTACCCATGGCGGATACAATTTCCCGGGTTGATTGATTGGAAAGAGATACAATGACCGTCTCTAATATTGCGGAAGTTAAACCTGGCACCGGCCGAAACGTGCTTTCCGTGAAAAAGCTTATTAAAGATTTTCCGATTCGCAAAGGGATTATCTTTGATCATGTGGTTGCCAATGTTCGCGCGGTTGCAGATGTATCTTTCGACCTCAAATCAGGTGAAACACTGGGTCTTGTGGGCGAGTCGGGTTGCGGAAAGTCGACGCTCGGGCGCTGTATTTTGCGCCTGCTCGAGCCGACATCCGGCGAGGTATATTTTCATGAGCGCAATATTTTAGACCTGCCGGCAAGTGAGATGCGCCGTTTACGTCAATATCTACAGTTTGTTTTTCAAGATCCGTATGCCTCGCTTCACCCCCGTATGCGGGTCTCATCCATCGTGTCTGAACCCTTGCGGCTTGTTGGGATGACTCAAAACGAAAAGACGGATCGTGTTAATGAACTTCTTGAGCTCGTTCGACTGGGGGCTGAAAATTCGGATCGCTATCCACACCAACTGTCGGGAGGACAACGACAAAGAGTTGGGATAGCGAGAGCCCTGGCACTTAAGCCCGAAGTTATGGTCCTAGACGAGCCGGTGTCGGCTCTGGATGTCTCGATCCAGGCCGGAGTGCTCAATCTGCTCAAAGAACTGCAGGATTTCTTCGGTGTCGCTTATCTTTTTATTGCCCATGACCTTTCCGTAGTGCGCCACATATCCAATCGCGTGGCGGTAATGTATCTGGGAAAGATAGTCGAACTCGCGATGGCGTCCGACCTTTATACAAATGCTATGCATCCGTACACCACTGCGCTGCTGTCGGCAATACCCATGCCGGATCCGAAACGCGAGAGAGCGCGTAAACACATCGTGCTCAAAGGCGATGTTCCGAGCCCTTTGAATCCGCCCTCAGGATGCCATTTCCGCACCCGCTGCTGGAAGGTGCAAGAACGCTGTGTGGAGGAGGCGCCTGTACTCGACACGAAAAAAGACGGCCATTGGGTTGCCTGTCATTTCCCAGAGTGAGCAAACCGCACCGGCCGCGCAGCCCTTTCACCGGGTCCGAATGTTTTGATTTGA
>PVMS01108337.1_pt1 | contig 11927 bp, 11 predicted proteins | sample 1853461 | NCBI WGS metagenome assembly PVMS01 (sample SAMN08582032, study PRJNA380276) | Marine sediment metagenome, whole genome shotgun sequencing project. | isolation source: ocean sediment barecode stripped | collected 2017
ACCGGTGAGTCTTTCCGAAAAAGAAGGCCTGGCCGGAGCGAGACTGGCGGTCGAGTGTGGATTCGACATTCTAATGGGCACGGTTTTTTTTGAGTCGATAAATGACTACCTGAAAGATAAGCCGGTCAAATATTATCCTTTCCCGGGAAACGTTCATTCTCATCCCAGTATTTTGGACGGCACTATCGATGAGATCGTGGAACATGCGCGGTCCATGGAGGCCAAGGGTGTGGATGGAATGGATCTGTTAACCTACCGTTACACTGGGGATCCGGTGGCGTTGCTCAAGGAGGTGGTCAAGACTACCAGTGTGCCTATTGTTTCTGCTGGAAGTATCGAATCCTACAAACGAATTGGTGAGGTTCGAGATGCGGGTGCTTGGGGGTATACTATCGGCACAGCATTTTTTGAGAAAAAATTTATATCAGACAAATCCTTTAAGGAAAATATGATGGCTGCCTGGGATTGGGTCCAAAAAAACGGAAGGGCGGACTAAATTAATTCCCCACAAAGATTTCATGTGATTATAGCCGCTTGCCAAGGAGGGATCTAAAGGAAGGATCTAAAAGCCTGGTTAAAGCTTGGGCTTTTTTAACAACCGGTTAGATTATCTAAAGAAAAGGCCACATGGATCAATTGATCGACAATTTGCGTGATCACTGTAATTTCTTGGCTGACCCCGTATTAAATGGACGAGTACCCGGGAAAGAAGGGAACCGTCTAGCCAGGGAGTACATCAGAGACAGATTGTCCCGGTTACCACTATCCCCTCTATTTAATGGAAATTGGTATCAGGAGTACCTTACTGAAGCTTCGGTAACCCCAGTGGCTGCGGTGAATATTGGAGCGGTATTGGCATCAGAGATCGAGGAAAAAGACAGTCCTTGTCTTTTGGTTGGAGCCCATTATGATCATCTGGAAGGAATACCCGGAGCTGATGATAATGCATCATCTGTGGCCATAATGATCGAAACCGCCAGGATATTAGCCAGCCGGCAAGATGGCCACCGGCGTAAAGACATCCTATTCGTAGCCTTTGATGCCGAAGAACGGCCGTACTATCTTACAAAGGACATGGGAAGCATCTATTTTGACGAACATAACCCACGACCCCAAGTCGAATGCGCCATATTATTAGACCTGTGCGGTCACGATTTCCCGCTGCCCGGTAAAGAAGACGCATTAATTGTCATCGGGGCTGATTCATCACCCGATTTGCTTCGCGAACTTCCTAAAATTAAGGGACAATCAGTTAGTAGCTATTTTGTAAATGATCATTACGCCGGCGATAAATCCGATTATTATATATACAAAAAACACGGAGTCCCCTATGTGTTCCTCTCGGTGGGCTGGTGGGAATGTTACCACAAGCCTTGCGACACTCTGGACAAACTGAATTTCAAAAAAATGGAAGGCATCTGCCTTTATTTAGTGGATTTAATTGAATGCCTTCAGGAGGTGAAAATAACTACGGGCCCAGCCGACAGCTTAGAACTTGAAGCCCAATCTCTAAGCGCTTTGCTAGAACGAAAAATTCCGGCCAATCGGGACAAAATTGATGAAATAGTATCCGCTTTCTCGGTCAGCACTTTTGAACGCTAAGCATTAGAACATCAAAAAAACGAAGTAGTACTATAGCGCAACCAAGTTGAACTATACTGAGGGAATTCTCTGCATGGTATTAGTATCGAACAACCGGTCGCCTGAAATTTTGAAGATAGGCAAACAGCCGTTCAACTTGCCGCCTATAACGCCTCAGCTTTCTACCATCTTGGGTAGACAATTTTTTGAGCCTTCGACGATGTGGCGCAATCATTTCAACACCACAATTTTGGGAAAGTTGCTGATCACGGCTATCGCCATCATAGGCTCTATAACCAACAAGTTTGTCAGAAGCATATTGAGTAAAACAGCTGTTTATGGTTCCCTTGACACGCTTTACTTTATTAGGCGAAGCGCTTTCCACTTGAACGCCCCTCGAATATCAATTTGGCCACGTTCATACAGTTATTCTGCCAGCTCTTGTGCAAGTCGTTGGAAAATACCTTATCCGCCCCATTATTGGAATTGGCGATGGCGCGTCTGCTACGGCAGATACCCCTGTGACAAATCTTTCCAGCGAGCACCAGGTGGTAAAATCCACAATAGACTGTTTAGGGTTTTTCGTAGATCAAATGCTGGCCGACCTCTGGGATCTTTTTTAGGTGTTAGTGTTAAAATTACAAGCTCTATCCATCTCCATTGTTTATTTGTAAGTTCCATCCTGATCTTATTACATAATCAGGATCTTATTTCTAGTTTTTTTTGAGATGGGTTCTAGTACAAATTTTAATATAAACTCGCTAAAACACATAACTTCCAGCGTTTCGCAAGTACCCGTGTGGTCCTGAGAAACCGGAAGTAAAGCGTAAAAAGAATCCCTATTATCTTTTTGTTTCACCCACTAAAATAATCGCGTTTAAAAAGGATAGGCTAAAGCAAATAAATGTATAAGTCTTCAAACTCTAATAAAACTTTGGAGGGAAAGGAAAATGGGAAAACTAGACGAAAAGGTTGCGGTTGTAACTGGGGCCGCAATGGGCAACGGAGAAGGAATCGCGCGGGTCTTTGCAAAATACGGGGCTTACGTGGCTTTGTGGGATATATCTGATAAGGTATTTGAGACCGCTGAGTCCATTGAATCAGAGGGGCATAAGGCTATTCCTTTCAAAATGGACGTGACAAAATTCGAAGACTGCAAAAAGGCAGCAGACTCAATAATCGCCGATTTAGGAAAAATTGATATCCTGTGTAATAATGCAGGGGTAATTAAATTGTCGAAATTCCTTGATATGAGCGATGAAGTAAGGGACTTCCATTTCGATGTAAATATTAAAGGTCCCTGGAACTGCACTAAGGCAATTTTACCCGAGATGATAAAAAATAAATATGGAAAGATTGTTATCATGTCTTCTGTAACCGGTCCTATGGTTGCAGACGAGGGAGAGACTGCTTACGCAATCACAAAGGCGGCGCTCTGGGGTTTTACAAAGTCGCTGGCGAGGGAAGTTGCAAATGATGGTATTTCCGTGAATGCCATCTGCCCAGGCTATATCCTGACACCCATGGCGAAACAGGTAGCAAGTGAATCGAATCCCGATAATCCAAATGACGTTATCGAGGAAATTGCAGGCGGTGTACCGATCGGAAGACTCGGAAACATACTGGAGATTGGAGAGTTGGCGGCATTCCTCGCTTCGGATGAATCGACATATATCACAGGCACACAAGTTGTCATTGACGGAGGTAGTACGCTTCCTGAGACTGTGTCTGTAGGGGTATAACGTTTTTTTGAAATACAGACACCATGACCAAATGAGCTATTTAAACACAACAAGATTTCGAAAATCATAAGAAAAAGAAAGGGAAAACATTGGAAACTTCGATTAGAAAAACACGCTGGAAAGGGTATGCCTGGTTATGGCCGGTCTTGATCTTGATAGCAATAATTGAATTGATCCCTTTCTGCGTTATGCTTGTCTACAGCGTTGAGGCAATCAATTATTTGGATATATCCGCCACTGGACAGTATATCGGATTGAATAACTACAGGGAGGCGCTAAATGATCCTGATTTTATTTCGAGTGTCGTGAAACTCTCCAAGGTCATCGCTACTGCATTACCGATTGAGTTTATTCTAGGGCTCCTTGTAGCACTTTCAATTGCAGCACATCCCAGACTAAGAAAGTACCTTCTTCCCATAATTATCATTCCTATGATTATATCTCCTGTCGTGGTAGGTCTGATTGGCAGTCTTAATCTGAATGCTGATTTTGGCATGATCGGTATCATGCTAAAAAAGTCAGGACTGGTAGAGAAGACGATCTTGGGCAATTATCACCTTGCGCTTCCCGCAATAATCACGATAGATATCTGGCAGTGGACGCCATTCCTTATACTGATCTTCACTGCTGGTCTACTATCTCTTCCCAGAGAGCCCTATGAGGCAGCCTATGTTGATGGGGCTTCTACTTGGCAGGTCTTTCATCGTGTGACGCTGCCCTTGATGCGACCCATATTTCTTATTGCGTTACTTCTAAGATTTACTGATCTGTTCAAGATATTTGATAAGATCTTCATTATGACCGGTGGAGGTCCTGGTTCAGCAACGGAGATTTCTAATATATTCGCCTATCGAATAAATTTTAGATTCTGGAATTTAGGTTATGGAGCAGCGATTGTCACGCTTCTATATATCGTAAGCTTTTTGGTTTGCTTCGGGTTCGTGAAAATTGTTACGGCAAGAGACTGAAAATTTAGAAAATAAAGGAGATATGATTATGACAGTTGCACAACAATCTGTCGCAAAGGACGGAATTAATATTTTAAAAATACTCAGAATCGCCCTTATTCTTTTTGTGGCTTTAATAAGCTTTATTCCTTTTTTGTGGATTATGATGTCTGCATTTAAAATGAGGACAGACATTATGTCACCCACCCTGAATTTCTTTTTTAGCCCAACCATATCTAATTTTGTCGAAGCCTTTTGGATAGGAAACTTTGGGGTCTATCTGCGAAATTCATTAATTGTTGGAGTAGGTACGGTTATTCTATGCCTCGCAACCGGTGTTCCGGCGGCTTATGCCTTTTCACGCTACTTTGTACTCGGGAAAAAGCACCTTTATTTTTTCATTCTCACAACGAGGATGGCTCCAGCGATCGCTGTCGCACTTCCCCTCTATATCGTATTCAAGAAGTTGCATCTCTTGGGAACCATACCCGGTGTTATTTTGGCGCATGCTACATTTACTTTGGCCTTGGTAATCTATCTCATGAAAGGCCTGCTTGACGAGATTCCCAAGGAGATAGATCAGGCAGCGCTGACTGACGGGTATTCAGAATGGCAAACGTTTATATACGTTATACTACCCATTTCAAAATCTTCAATAGCAGCAACAGGATTCCTTGCCTTTATCTTTTCCTGGAATGAATTCCTGTTTGCCATGCTTTTGGGTGGCACTGCTGCAAGCACGCTGCCGGCAGCATTCCCTGGTCTTGTAACACCTTTGGGAACATATTGGGGGCAGCTATGTGCCGCTGCCTTTGCTGTAGCCATCCCTGTTATTATCTTAGCGGCTTTTATACAGAAATATCTCGTCAAGGGTTTAACTCTGGGAGCAGTAAAGGGCTAACCCTTAACCCTTCTTTTCATTCTCATGAGGTTTTGAGGAGGTTATTCATGGAACTCGGAGATATCATATTTTATTCCATTGGTGCCCTGACCTTACTTATATTGATCTGGCTGAAATTTATCGAAAGCCTTATCCCGTTATGGGGTGCATGGGTTTTTTGGATTTTCCTTACCGCTTTTCTCATATCAAGATATGAGGGGTTTACAAAAAAGAAAGGTGCAAAATATGGCAGAGGTAAAATTAAAGGATCTAACTAAGCATTTTGGTCCAGTTGTCGCAGTTGATTCGCTCAATTTGACCATCTATGACAAAGAATTCTTTGCACTGCTGGGACCGTCTGGTTGTGGAAAGTCTTCTACCATGAGAATGATTGCAGGTCTGGAAGAGGTGACAGCTGGGGATATCTTTTTCGATGAAGTAAGGATCAATGATCTCAAGCCTCGTGAACGCAATATCGCTATGGCTTTTGAGAATTACGCGCTCTATCCCTATTTAAATGTCTATCGGAACATCGCATTCCCTTTAGAAATACGGAAAATCCCAAAGGATGAGATCGATAGGAAAGTTAGAAAAGTTGCAGAGCTTATGGGCCTTGCGGACATCTTAGGCCAGAATGTCAAATCTTTAAGTGGTGGTCAACAGCAAAGGACGGGTGTGGCTCGGGCTTTAGTGCGAAAGCCTACTGTATTTCTTTTGGATGAACCCATTTCACATTTAGAGTCTGAGTTGAGAACCAATATGAGGACCGAACTACGACGCATCCACAAGGACATCAAGATTACGAATATTTATGTAACACACGATCAGGCAGAGGCCATGACGATGGCAGACAGGATCGGCGTAATGGACCTGGGGAAATTACTTCAAGTTGGCACACCTCAGGAGGTTTATTCTAACCCTGTAAACGAATTTGTTGCGGGTTTCATTGGTGAGCCTGCCATGAATTTTATGAATTGCAAAATTTTAAGTGCAAATGATCAGTTGAAATTGGATATAGGCGGTAAAAAAATCGATGCTCCTCCCTATTACCAGAGTACACTAAAAAGCTTTACAGGGAGAGATTTGAGGCTTGGCATCCGACCTTCAGATATTGAATGCTTTGAAGCTGAGGAACGAAATGATCTGCTTGGAGGGAACGTCATTTTTATAGAGCCTAGAAATGAAAACGTTTTGATTAACGTAAAAACAAGAGATTTCAATATAATCGCACAGGCGGTGAGTTCATTTAAGCGAGAATTAAAGACAAAAATATATTTGAAACTAAAAGAAGATGCAATTTATCTTTTTGATCCTGAAAGTGGGAAAAACTTAAACAGGTTACCTGGAGGATGAGATGGCCAAAATTGTATTTGAAAGTGTTACAAAGGTCTTTAACGAAGAAAATGCTATCGACGATTTGAGTTTTGAGTGCAAAGATGGTGAATTTTTTGTACTTTTCGGGCCTTCTGGAGCGGGAAAGACCACGACAATGAATCTGATATCCGGGATGGAAGAAGTAACCAGCGGCAGAATATGGATAGGCGATAAGGTAGTCAACAACATTGAACCCAGATTCCGCGATGTAGCGTATACCTTTGAGAACTACTCCTTGTACCCACATTTAAATGTCTATGAAAATATTTGCTTTCCATTAAAATCCCCCATCAGGAAGCACGAGTTCACACAGGAAAAAATCGATACATTAGTCAGTGAGATTACGGTCACATTACAAATAAATCACCTTCTTGAAAGAAGTATCACTCAACTTTCAGGAGGGCAAAAGCAGAGGGTTGCCTTGGCAAGAACTATGATCAGAAAACCTGCAGTTTATCTTCTCGATGAAGCTATCGCCCATTTAGATACCAAACTCCGGCATTCGATTAGAGCCGCCTTAAAAGGATATCAAGAAGAAAAAAGTGTGACAACGATTTATGCTACCCCGGATCAGCTCGATGCAATTGCAATGTGTGACCGGATGATCATCATTAGATCTGGAAAGATGCAACAAATAGGGAATGCAGATGATGTCTATCAGTTTCCTGTTAACGAATTTGTTGCAACAAGTATTGGATATCCTCCGATGAACGTATTGCCTGCTCGATTGATTTCTGAAGGGGATGAAGTATTTATAAGGCTAAATGGAATTGATCTCAGGATACCCAATGAGATGAAAGTGCACCTAAAAGAAAGAGCCAAGCACCAGGAAATTAGACTGGGAATTAGGCCCAATGATATGGGGCTACAAAAAGGAGGTGATAATGAGGATATCAGTATAGCTGGCGAACTTAATATGATTGAGCATTATGGAGATTTTTGTGTACTGCATGTTCAGGTTGAAGGATCGGATGTAAAGGTCAAAATAGAGGGAGAAACAGCAGTTAAAGTTAACGAAAAAGTTCAGTTAACAACTGATATAGATAAGGCCTATATTTTCACTTCTGATGACGGAAAGACAATCTGGCCTGCAAGGGAATAATTGCATTTGATCCAATGGGCGCCAGTACAATCCTAAATTGAGACAAGAGAAATGCCAGCGAAAGTAAAAAAGTAAGGGTGTCAAGTATTTTAGAATTTTATTATCAGACACACAGACAAATTTCAGACAAGGGGGAAGGAAATGAAAAACGCATTATTAGTTGTAATTGTATTATCAGTTTTGTTCGCATTTACCTCGGCCGCGGTAGCAGAATCAGAGGCCGACAAATGGCTTAGAGAAGCCGCTAAACCCTATAAAGGAACGACCATAAATGTAATCGGCGAGGCTTTGCCCCCACTTGATTCCTTGGCCAAACAGTCATCGGAATTTACGAAGATATCGGGCATAAAGGTCAATGTTGAACCCCGCGATATGGATTCCGTGAAGCAAAAGGTGACAGCTGATTTTGTTGCTAATACACATATGTACGATGTATTCATGAATTATTTTTCTTGGGTGGCTGCTATGGTCGACAATGACTGGCTGATACCGTTGGAGGACTTCATAGCGAATAAAAAGATTACGGATCCCAGTTTTGATCTGAAGAAAGATATTTCCAATCAGGAGTGGCTAAATACGATGGCTGCCTATAAAGGAAAACTCTATGGAGTTCCCTTTACTGTCCACACAATATTCCTTTACTGGCGATGGGATCTGTATGAGCACCCTGAAGAAAGAAATAAGTTTAAGGCCAAATATGGATATGACTTGCCCTCGCCGCCAGTAACAATGGATCAAATGAGGGATTGCGCCGAGTTTTTCACCAGGAAAAAAAGGCGAAACAATGGGGGGTAAGGTCCTGGATCATGATACGTATGGTATGACCCTAGCTGGCAAGCGGCATATCTCAACCGTGTACAATTGGATGAATGTCCTCTATGCCTATAATGGACAAACGGTCGATTCACCGGGCCATTTTGATTACGGGCCGGTCATCGTCAACTCTAAAGAGGGCGTGAAGGCGTTGACCTATTATAAGGATTTGGTGGATAAAACCTGCCCGCCGGGAACGGTTACCTACACCTGGGATGAACAGTTGGCTGCTGTACAGAGCGGGCTGGCCGTATCAGCCCTGTTGTGGGCCGACGCTGCATTCGCGGCGACCGAAGATGCCTCCCAGTCAAAGGTTGTTGGGAAGATCGCCTACAGCGGGACTCCCATCGGTACCCGAAAGATCACAAACATGAACGGTTGGGCTCTCTCGATACCCAAATCATCTAAAAATCAAGAGGCTGCATGGCTTTTCCTCCAGTGGACTCAGCGCAAAGAAATGCAAGCCCTGTTGATGTCAACCGGCACTATCGCTCTCCCGGATTCAGCTTATACGGTTCCTGAAGTTTATAACCTGACATATGCGCCAACGCACTACTTTTTCACGCATGCTAAGGTCCTTGAAGTGAATGGAAAACAGGCATTTAGAGATCCAGGACAGGCTTGGGGCCTACCGAGAGAATACTATGAAGCGAAAGACCCTTTGACAGGCAAGAAAGAAGTTTCAATATTCGTGATGAAATGCTTTCCGGAATCTCTGATTCTCGAAGATATTTTAGGTAAATATATTAATGAGTGTTTAGCCGGGGGATTGGAGCCCAAGGAGGCCCTGGATAAGGCAGCTGCAGAATTAAGGAAAAAAATTCCAAAGCTAAAATAAAAATATTTTTTATCCCTAAGCGAGCTATAGCGTCGCTGTTCGCGTCGCCTTTTGTGATGTCGTCGCAGATGGGTATTCGAATTGCCAACATTGATAGCGCTTGATTAAATTCATTGGTAGATGGCTTCACAGCTGATACTCATTAGCGCGTTGTTAGGATAATCAGCAATCAGTCCTCCGGCGATTTACTCCGATGACCAGTCATCGATGGATTTGATTTGAACATGGCGCACTAACTGCTGGTTAGATCTTCTGCGCTAATGATAGGGTTTGCCTTTTCTATGATCGGCAAACTGTTGAGCTGAATCATAGCAGCAAACAGCACCATCGGCATAGGTAGATCGGTTACGTTTAATCTTCGGACTGAAGGTGCTATGATGTCAACCATTGTGGCGACCGATCTGCCTCAAGCCCAAATCGTAAAGAACTAAATAGAAGATGACATATCGCTCATTAGATAATAAATGACAATAGGACATGGCAGGCTCCATCTGGCTGCGAGGTTGGTCGTTTTTCCTCACACCACCAGATCGCCTGTCATGTTCACTATTTATTATTTATATGGTGCATTTTGAATTTGAATGCACCCTTTCCTCCATATTAGTTAACACCTTTCAAAACTTCCTGATTTGTTTTTTTGGAAATCCTACAAAAGCAAAGACTTGGTATAAAAAATATCGAACTATCTTAAAGGAGGATCCAAAAAGGGCAGCCAAGTTGCTAATAGTCGCTCCGCCTATGCGAAGTCTCGTAAAAGAGAACTCGGGAATAGAGGAGGAAATCATGTATCTACAGCACAATAGAAATAGAAGTTGCCGATAGTAAGCAGGGTCGAAAAAACTGCCTGCAAGAACCTAATCGGTGCCCGAATGAAAAAGTAAGGCAAGCGCTCCAGCATCGATGGCGGGCAAACTTTATTGACCCTCCGTTCGATCATGTTGAACAAGCGCTGGGAAATTCTGGTCTTACTTTATCAAGCAGCAGTTTTCCGAATTAAGGACGCAATATCTGGCGTACACCCCGATTAACAGATGCTGTCATCTGAGTTGCAAAACCAAGTGGCAACGCCCGAAAAATTAACGAACTGGATTCTTTACCTTTGATTTGATAAATAAGCATAAGCAGCAAAGAAAGGATCAGTTGTATTAATAGGCGACCTTAGGATTAGTACCCGAATTATACCAGGAAAAGTTTGAATCAAATGTTTCCTATGATGTGTTTATTCAAAATGAAAGATGGAAGCTGATAAGAAGAGATAGTATAGTATCTTGTGCCCATTTATATGATCATTTGAATAAGCACGATGCCTATGGGTGAGGCAGATCATATTTCTTCGTTAATATCCCATAGGTTTCAGGCCTCCTGTCTCTTAACTGCGTCCAATATTCTACTCTTAGTCTTCTAATCTTTGAGAAATCAATCTCTGCGCATAAAAATCCTTCTTTCTCTTCATTAAGTGAACAAATAATACTACCTAAAGGGTCCAGAATTCTACTACGGCCGAAGAAGGATAAGGTCTTATCACAGCCGATTCTGTTAGCTGCAGCCAAGTAAAGAGTGTTATCAAAAGCCCTAGCTGAGGTAATAAAATCCCACTCCTTTGAGTATGGGTTTTCCCAGTTTGTTGAAATTGCTAATAAATCAGCGCCCTGAAGTGCATAAATTCTCGCTACTTCAGGAAAAAGTGTATCCCAACAGATAAATATTCCGATATTTCCTATTCTTGTTCGAAAAAGTGGGTACTCCCATCCGGGTCTAAAAAAATAGAGCTCTTGCCCGAATAAATGGACTTTCCTGTATACTCCTATAGGTGTACCATTATCATCAATTAATGCGGCTGAATTGTATAAAATCCCCTCCATATTAGAATCCTCTTCTGGAAATCCGAATATAATATGGGTCTTGTGTTCCTTCGCCAAGTTAGAAATAAATTTTACAGACGCGCCAGCCGGAAAAACTTCTGCAAGTTCGAAAAACTTTTCATTGCATTCATAACCACTAGTTACTAGTTCAGGAAGGATAATCAAATCCATTCTTTTTTCATGGGCGATAACTTCCTCAACAAAATGTGCAATTTTTGCCATATTGTACTTTCTATCACATAATTTTGGATCCATCTGGATCACACTAACCCTGATCTTCATAATTTAACCTCTATTTCTTCTTAGTAAGTTAAATGTTAAGTGGAATTGGCCTAAATTTTTGAAATGCCCTGATGGGAATATTTTCATAAGGGTTGATTTTTGTGAAAGCATGAAAAGCCTCTCCAGATAAGAATATGCCTCTCTTCAGCGTATGATAGTGTCAACATACTGCCTACACATGAATTGTTAAACTAATGAATCAGGATATTTTACAGTAATCTCCTCAAATTTCGCGTCAATATTAAGAATTAATGACCAGCTGTGGTACCACCATCAATCTGTAATGAAGCACCAGTTATAAACCGCGCATTATTTGAAGATAAAAATAGAATCGATTGGGCGATTTCTTCGGGAATAGCAATTAGTTTCATTGGTGAAAACTCTCTGAGGCACTGCTCTGTTTCATCCGGGTTCTCTGACTTTTCTATATAATCACGTCTAACCATATCGGTATCAACGTATCCCGGACAAACGCAATTTACGCGGATCTGTGGAGCAAGTTCGAG
>PVMS01004599.1_pt1 | contig 11926 bp, 12 predicted proteins | sample 1853461 | NCBI WGS metagenome assembly PVMS01 (sample SAMN08582032, study PRJNA380276) | Marine sediment metagenome, whole genome shotgun sequencing project. | isolation source: ocean sediment barecode stripped | collected 2017
CTACACCCGCGAGATCGCCAACGGGATCCACTACCTGACCGAGGGGTGATACTTCGTGTTGGTCGCCGAGCACGATGACGGGCTGGTCGTCGTCGATGCTCCCCCGACGATCGGATCGGACTTCCTGGGCAACAACCTGCTCAACGGGATCGGGGAGATCTCGGACAAGCCGATCACCCACGTGATCTACAGCCACCACCACCGGGATCACATCGGCGCCGCCAACCTGTATCCGGACGATGCAATCATCATCGGTCAGGACCTTTGCGCCGACTACGTGGAAACGGCCAACGACCCCCAGCGGCCGCCGGTGACGCAGCGCTTCACCGACAGCTACACCCTCGCCCTGCCCGGGCGCACCCTGCAGCTCGACTACCACGGCAACATCCATTGCCCGGGAAACATCTTCATCTATGCGCCGGATGAGAAGATCCTGATGAACGTCGACGTGATCTTCCCTGGATGGGCACCGTTCTCCAGCCTGGCGATGGCGTCCGACCTGCGCGGGTTCCTCAAAGGACACGACGTGGCGCTGAGTTACGACTTCGACACGTTCGTCCCCGGGCATCTGTCCCGTGTCGGGACCAGAGCGGATGTCGAAACCCAGAAGGCCTATTTCGATGACCTGGTGGCCGCCACGATGACGCACCTCGACGAGGTGTCGCCGGCGCGCAACGCCATGGATGCGGAGATCAACTTCATGGGCGTCGCCGAGCAGGTCGGCGGGTTCGAGAACGCCTGGCTGGTGTTCGACACCTACCTCAACAGCATCGCCGACGCGGTGACTGCCGAGGTGCTGCCCAAGTGGCAGGGCAAGCTGGCCGCCGCCGACGTGTACACCAGGTCGCACGCGTGGGAAATCGTCGAGCGATTGCGCATCGACGCCTAGCGCCGGGGTGAGTGCGCAGAGACACGCCGTTGCCAGGAGCAGTGAGGCGCGATATGAGGTACCGGAGCGGTTTGCCGCGATCAGCGACCGCTTTCGCCGGTGGACCATCATCGATGGCGAAACCGGATCGGTGCACCAGGACTTCGGGCTGTGCGCGCTCGATCCGAGCGGATCGATCAATACCCATATCCACTCGTTCGAGGAGAGCTTCTTCGTGCTCTCTGGAGAGGTCGTGTGCCGCACCCACGAAGGCGCCTTTCGCCTGCAAGAAGGCGACTACGGGGTGGTCCCGGTCGGCTCGGCCCATGCCTGGCGGAACGGCGGCGCGGAGCCAGCGCATTGGGTAGAGATGCTGGCGCCCCAAGCGCGCCTCGGTAGCGATGGCGATACCTGGCCGGCCCCCGCTCTCGCAAATGTGCCGCCCATCGATGTCGATGCTCGCGACCCGCGCACCCGATCGTTTGGCAGCATCCAGCCCGGCAACATGGAGGTCGCCAGGCAAACTCAGGACCACCTGGCCGCCTCGGCGAGCATGCGCACCGCACTGCTGGTGTACAGCGGGATCACCGTCAAGATGATGGTCGACTCCGACCTCGGCGCCTCCCTGTCGACAATGTTCATGGTGCAGTACGAGCCGGGTGGGTTCGCCGGCGCCCACGATCACCCCTTCGAGGAGACCTTCCTCATCCTCGAAGGGGAGACCGACGCCGTGTTCGACGGTGAGCCATACCGGCTGACGCCGGGAGACGTGGCCTGGGCCGGCGTCGGCTGTATCCACGAATTCTCCAACCGGACCGACGGCATTGTCCGTTGGCTGGAGACCCAAGCTCCGCAACCACCGGCGCGGCACTCGTACCGGTTCGGCAGGGACTGGGCGCATTTGACAGAAGCACTCGAGTAGAGAGGACGGCAACCATGGCTAGCAGCGGATCGGTCCTGATCGTCGGAGGAACGTCGGAGATCGGCAAGCGCATCGCACAGCGATACGCCGATCGGGGTGAGAACGTGATCGTCACCAGCCGTGACGCCACTAAGGCGCAAGCGGCGGCAAAGGAAATCGGGGGCGAATCCTCCGGGATCGCACTCGATCTGGTCAAACCGCACGAAATCACAGATGCCCTCGCCGACGTCGGGCCGGTGAAGTATCTGGTGCTGGTCGCCATCGAGCGTGACTCCAACATGATCGATGAATTCAACGTCGACGGGGCGCTCAACCTGTTCACGATGAAGCTGGTCGGCTACGCCGAGGTGATCCACGCCCTGCGCGATCGTCTCAGCGACGACAGCTCCATCGTGCTGTTCGGCGGCCTCGCCAAGGAGCGCCCGTATCCCGGCTCGCTCACGGTGACGACGGTCAACGGCGGGGTGTCGACGATGATCCGGTCCCTGGCGATTCAGCTGGCCCCGATCCGGGTCAACGCCATCCACCCCGCCATCGTCGGCGACAGCCCGTTCTGGGCTCAGACTCCGCCCGAAGTGCTGGAGGCCTTCCGCGCCCGCACCCCCCTGGGTCGGCTCGTCGAGATCGACGACGTGGCCCACGCCACCGAGTTCCTGCTGGAGAATCGGGCGGTCAACGCGGTGAACCTCAATGTCGATGGCGGCTGGCTCGCCATGTAACCGCGGCCTGCCGGTGAAGGCTGACCGTTACTTGCGTCTCCACAGCCCACCGATTGCCGCCCTCGAGAACGCCTCACCACTCGGCGGCGATGTATTTGGTCTCCAGGTATTCGTGGATGCCCACCTGACCACCCTCGCGACCGAGGCCGCTCTCCTTGACGCCGCCAAACGGCGCCGCCGGGTCGGAGATCAGACCGCGATTGACCCCGACCATGCCGGTTTCTAGAGCCTCGGCCACCCGCAGTCCTCGTTCCAGGTCACCGGAATACAGATAGGCGGCGAGGCCGTGGACCGTGTCGTTGGCCAGGGCGATCGCCTCATCTTCGGTGGCAAACGGCACCACCGGGGCCACCGGTCCGAAGATCTCGTGGTTGAGGATCGGGTTGTCCGGGCTGACATTGTGCAGCACCGTCGGTTCCCAGAAATAGCCGGCACGGTCGGGGGCCCGGCCCCCGACGGCCACCGCACCACCGGCATCGACACAGCTGTCGACGAGGAATCCCATGTCCTGCTGTGCCTGGGAGTTGATGAGGGGACCCAGCTCGACGCCCTCGTCGAGCCCGGGACCAACCGTGATCGCCCCCATCGCTTCGGCCAGGCCACTCGAGAACTCATCGGCGAGCGATTCGTGGACATAGAAGCGGTTGGCCGCGATGCAGGACTGTCCGCCGTTGCGCATCTTGGCGATCACAGCGCCTTCTACGGCCGCAGGGATGTCGGCGTCTTCAAACACGAGGAACGGGGCGTTGCCGCCGAGCTCCATCGAGGCGTCGATGATGCGGCGGGAGGCGAGCCCGAGCAGCTCGCTGCCGACAACGCTCGATCCGGTGAACGACAGCTTGCGCACCCGTGGATCGTCGAGGATGGCGGGGACGACCTCACTGGAGCGGCGGGACGGGATCACATTGACCACGCCAGGCGGGACTCCGGCCTTCGCGTAGAGATCGGCGAGCGCCAGTGCCGTCAGCGGGGTGTCTGAGGCCGGTTTCAGCAGGACGGTGCAGCCGGCGGCAAGAGCGGGTGCGATCTTGCGCGCCGCCATCGCCGCCGGAAAATTCCAGGGCGTGATGAACAGCGAGACGCCGATGGGTTGGTGGACGACCATGATGCGTTTATCGCCACCGGGAGCGATCTGGAGGGAGCCGATGTTGCGCACCGCCTCTTCGGAGTACCAGCGGAAGAACTCGGCGGCGTAGCGGACCTCGGAGACGGCTTCCAGGTACGCCTTGCCCATCTCGAGCACGATGATCGTGGCCAGACGCTCCTCCTGTTCGATCATCAACTCGAAGATCCGCCGCAGGATCTCAGCTCTGGTGCGAGGGGCGGTGTCGGCCCAGGCCGGCAATGCCTCGTACGCCGCGGACACCGCACCGAGGGCGTCGTCGACCGAGGCACTGGGCACCGTCGTCACTACCTCGGCGGTGGCGGGGTCGTAGACGTCGATCTCGGCGCCGTCCGATGCCGACTTCTCCCAGGCACCGCCGATGTAGAGCCCGGTGGGCAGGGATGAAATGAGATGGTTCATCAGGACACCTCTTCTCTTGGTCCTGAACTTCTCTTGGTCCTGAACTTCTCTTGGTCCTGAACGCCGTCTCCGCTCAGTTAAGTCCGTCCTGTCGGCGGTGCCGGGCTCCCGGCTCCTGACGGTCAACCTGGATTCACCCGCGTAGATAGTCGGCAACGGCGCTCATGTCGCGGTCGCCAAGTCCGGAGGCGATAGCCTTGCCCGCCACGGTCCGGTTGGCCGAGCCCTGATCCATCTCGACGCCGGCCCGCTCGGCGAGCCCGAGAATGAGATCGAGGTCCTTGGCGACCAGGTCAAGGGAGAAATCGACCGGAGTCTCGTCGGGGTTCAGGAACGCCCCCTGCTTGTATTGGATGAACGGAGATCCGGCCACGCTGTTGGCGAACACCTCATACGCGGTCGCGCGATCGACACCGGACCGTTCTGCCAGGACCAGCGCCTCGGCAACAGCAATGTTGACTGCGTGAACAATGGCGTTCAACGCAAGCTTGATCGTCGCTCCGGCCCCGACGTCGCCCACCTCGTAGACCTTCACCGCCAGAGTCTCCAGAACGGGGCGTGCCTTCGCCATCGCTTCTCCGGAGCCACCGGCCATCACGGTGAGCGCACCCTGCTCCACCAGCGCCACGCTACCCGACACCGGGGCGTCGATCAGGGTTCCCCCTGCGGCTTCAACCGCCGGTGAGATCTCGGCGACGGTTGCCGGATCGATAGTGCTCGTCTCCAACACCACGGTTCCGTGACGGAGCCCGGCGGCAGCGCCGTCGGGGCCCGCGAAGACGTCACGGACGGCCGCATCGTCGGCGAGGCTGCTGATCACGATATCGGCTGCAGCGACGGCCTCCCGTGCTGTTGGCGCCGCGATCGCGCCGATCTCGCCGGCGAGCGCCTCGGCGACGGCAGGTGTCCGGTTGTACACGACCACGTCGAACCCGGACTGGCGCAGGGTTCGGGCCATACCGGCCCCCATCCGGCCCGTGCCCAGCACGGCGACGGTTTGTGTCATCTGATCCTCCTGAGCGATCGCGCCGCTCTGGCTTCGAGCCTAGCTGTTCAGTAGCACTTGACGGGCGTGAATGCCCACCGTACGTTGGTGTTTGCGGTGGCTACGGTAGGGACCTAGAACACGCAAACGGCAATCGTGCAGGAATCCATCAAAAAGGAACAAGACGGCCGTCCGACGGATGTCCTCGGGAGCCGGCTGCGGTCGGCAAGAGAGGCGTACGGAATCAGCCTGCGCGAGCTCGCCCGCAGAGTGGGCGTGTCGGCGAGCCTGGTCTCACAGATCGAAACCGGCAAGGTTCATCCATCGGTGAGCACACTGTATGCCCTTGCTTCCGAGCTCGACGCCTCGGTCGACGAGCTGCTCTTCGATGACGCGGCGCGTGCCGGCAAATCCGGCGCCGAGTGGTCGAGCTTGCTCACTGATCATCCCCTGATGGAGCCGGTGCAGCGGGCTGCGGATCGCCAGGTGATCGACCTCGATTCGGGCGTTCGGTGGGAGCGCCTCACCAGCAAATCGGTTCCTGGGATCGATTTTCTGTATCTCGTTTACGAGCCAGGCGGTGAGAGCGCCCCGGCGGATGCGATGCAGCGGCACGCCGGCCGAGAGTGGGGGTACATCGTGGAAGGCACCTTCCACGTCACCATTGGATTCGACGAGCACGTCCTCGAGCCGGGTGATGCCATCGCCTTCGACTCGACGATTCCACACCGCTTGTACAACGAGGGCCCCGGGGTGGTCCGCGCCATCTGGTACGTGCTCGGCTGGCAATCGGGGCCGCCGCTGTCGTCGTCGTGACACCGCCGGTCCGCACCATTCAGTCACGATGAACGGAGTCTCGCCCGGGGACTAAGCTCGAGGCCAGCGGTGCATCATGCGTGCGACCGCTCGGCACACACTGTCCCGTCGGCCACGGCTCCACCACCCAAGCCGAGCCTGGTGACGGCGACACGCACCGGGTGAAGCGTCGCGGCATCCGGAGAAAGGACACGACAATGGCCGAATTCCCAGTAGCCACAAGCCCTGCCCCCGGCATCATGAGCGTCGACTGGGAGCAACGCGTCGACTTCGAGCGGCTGCGCGAGTACCGGGTGGCCCGGGTACGCGAGCAACTCGAGCAGTCCGATCTCGGTGCGATCCTCCTCTTCGAGACCAGCAACATCCGCTACCTCACCAGCACCCATATCGGGTACTGGGCGTTCAACAAGGGTGAACGCTACGCCCTCATCACCCGGACCGGCGAGCCCAGGATTTGGGATTTCGGGTCGGCGGCGAAGGCGCATCGCCTGCAACAGCCGTGGATGAACCCGGGGAACTCCGTCGGTGGTAACACCGGACTCCAGGGCGCCATCGCGCCGACGTCCGGTCTGCAGAAGCGTGCCGCCGAGGAAATCGCCTCGGTGCTCGCCGAAGAAGGCGTCGGCGACATGCCACTCGGTGTCGACATGGCCGAGACCTCCGTGTTTCTCGCCCTGCAGTCGGCAGGCATCGACGTACGCGACGGCCAGCAGCTGATGATGCTGGCTCGCGAGATCAAGAGCCCGGACGAGATCATGCTGCTCACCCAGGCCTGTGCCATGGTCGACGGCGTCTACCACGACATCTACGAGTTCCTCAAGCCCGGGGTCCGCGAGAGCGACGTGGTCGCCCTCGCCCACAAGCGGCTCTTCGAAATGGGCTCCGAGTTCGTGGAGGCCGTCAACTCGATCGCCGGCGAGCGGTGCAGCCCGCATCCCCATGTCTTCTCCGACCGTCTCATCCGGCCCGGCGACCAGGCCTACTTCGACATCATCCATGTCTACAACGGGTACCGGACCTGCTACTACCGCACCTTCGTGGTGGGGCGTGCCACCCAGTCCCAACGCGACGCCTACAACCAGGCTCGCGAGTGGATGGACGCCGCCATCCAGCTCGTCAAACCCGGCACCTCGACCGACGAGATCGCCAGGGTGTGGCCCGAGGCCGAAGAGTTCGGGTTCGAAGACGAAATGGACGCCTTCGGGCTCCAATTCGGCCACGGGGTCGGCGTCGGGCTCCACGAGCGACCGATCATCAGCCGCCTCAACTCCCTGGAGGATCCCATCGAGATCAAAGAGGGCATGCTCTTCGCCCTCGAGACGTATGCTCCGGCCTCCGACGGCCGATCGGCGGCCCGAATCGAGGAAGAGATCGTGGTGACCGCAGAAGGCCCCAAGATCATCACGCTGTTCCCCGCGGAAGAGCTGATGGTCACCAATGAGTACTGAGCAAGCCGACCCCGACCGCTACGACTATGCGCAGCGGCCGACCCGGCTACCGGAGCCGGTGGACGAAGGCAACGGGGACCTGCCGATCCCCCTCGACGACCGGCTCGGCATGTATCGCCTGCAACAAGAGATTCGGCAGTTCGAGAAGCGGGCATACGACTTGTTCATGCAGAACCTGGTGAAGGGAACCAGCCATCTGTCGCTGGGCCAGGAAGCGGTGGCCGCAGGGGTGGCGGCGGCGCTGCGGCCGGACGACTACACCTTCGCCACCTATCGGGGCCATGCCCACACCCTGGCCCGCGGTGCGCCGATGGGTCCCACCATGGCCGAATTGCTGGGCAGAGAGGCCGGGATCCTCGGCGGCAAGGGCGGGTCGATGCACCTCACCTCGGTGGAGCACGGGATGATGGGCAGCTACGCCATCGTCGGTGCCCATCTCTGTGTCGCCAACGGGGCCGCCTGGTCGGCACAGTTGCGGGGCACCGACCAGGTGGCGGTCGCCTTCTTTGGCGACGGCACCACCAACATCGGGGCCTTCCACGAGGCACTCAATTTCGCCGTGATCTGGGAGCTGCCGGTGATCTTCGTCTGCGAAAACAACCTGTACATGGAGTACACCCCGATCGACCTGGTCACCGCGGTGCCGCACCCCGCCGCCGATCGCGCCTCGGCGTACGGCCTGACACCGGTGATCGTCGACGGCAACGACGCCGACGAGGTGTATGCGGCCGCCAGAACCGCCATTGCCAGGGCTCGCCACGGTGGTGGGCCCTCGCTGATCGAAGCGGTCACCTACCGCCACGGCGGCCACAGCCGCGCCGACCCCGGCAAGTACCGGCCGGAAGAAGAGGTCGAGGCATGGATGGACCGGGACCCGATCCCGATGTACCACCAGCGGCTGCTGCGCCTCGGGGTCGCCGAGGATGAACTGGTCGAGATCGAACAACAGGTCGCCCAACGGGTCGACGACGCCACGGAGTTCGCCAAGGCCGCGTCGCCGCCGGGAGAAGACGCGCTGCTGACTGAAGTGTGGGCGGATGGAGGGTCGGCGTGGCGGAACTGAGCTACCGCGAGGCGGTGACCCGCGGCATTGCCCAGGAGATGCGGCGCGACCCGAACCTGGTGATGCTCGGCGAGGACATCGCCGGCGCCGGAGGGGTGTTCAAGACGACGGTGGGTCTGCTCGATGAATTCGGGCCCGATCGGGTGCGCGACACCCCGATCTCGGAACAGGCCATCATCGGTGCCGCCGCCGGAGCGGCCATGACCGGGGTTCCCACCATCGCCGAGATCATGTTCTCCGACTTCATCGCGGTGTGCTTCGACATGATCGCCAACGAGGTGGCCAAGGCCCGCTACATGACCGACGGGCAGATCTCGGTGCCCATGGTGATTCGCACCGCCAACGGCGGTGGGGCACGATTCGGGGCCCAGCACAGCCAGAGCGTGGAAAACTGGTGCATGATGATCCCGGGGCTCAAGGTGGTCGCCCCCGCCACCCCGCGCGACGTGATCGGCCTCATGGCCGCCTCGGTTCGTGATCCCGACCCCGTTGTCTTCTTCGAGCACAAGTCGCTGATGGCGACCAAGGGCGAGGTCCCGGATGGGGAGATCGTCGACACCCTCGGCACCGCCCGGATCGTGCGCGAGGGCACCGACTGCACCATCGCCGCTCTGGCGCTGATGGTCCCCCGCGCCCTGGAGGCCGCCGACCGGTTGGCGGAGCGCGGAATCTCCGCCGAGGTCATCGACGTGCGCTCACTGGTGCCGCTGGACACCGCGACCTTGCTGGCCTCGGTGGCCAAGACGGGCCGGCTCTACACCGTCGAGGAGAACCCGCGGCTGTGCGGCTGGGGCGCGGAGATCGCCTCGATCATCGCCGAGGAGGCTTTCTGGGACCTCGATGGTCCGATTGTTCGTGTCACCACTCCCCACGTCCCGCTGGCGGCGGCCGAGGCCCTCGAAGACCTGGCGATCCCCTCGGTGGACCGCATCGGCGACACGATCATCGAGACGATGGAGTGAGGTCTGACGTTGGCCTCTACCGTTCTTGCGGAAGAAACCGCATCTGCGGATATCGACGCAAGAACGATTGGTGAACGGTGACTGAGCTTCAAGCCGACCTTCCCGACAGCGCCGACTACGTCGTCGTCGGGGGGCGGCATCATCGGTCTGGCCGTCGCCCGCCAGCTTCTGCTCGACGATCCCCATCGATCGGTGCTGGTGGTGGAGAAGGAACCGACGATCGCCGCCCACCAGACCGGGCACAACAGCGGGGTGGTCCACGCCGGGATCTACTACCGCCCCGGCTCGCAGAAGGCCGAGCTGACCAGAAGAGCGGTGGGGATGCTGCGTGAGTATGCCGCGGTCAACGACCTGCCCTTCGTCGAGTGCGGCAAGCTGGTGATTGCCGCCTCGGCGGAGGAGGAGGCACCGCTGCGCGACCTCTTCGAGCGAGCGTCGGCCAACGGGGTGCCGGACCTCGAGTTGGTCGGGCCCGAGGGCATCCCCGCCCACGAGCCCTCTGCCATCGGGCACCTCGCCATCTGGTCACCAACAACGGCGATCACCGATTTCGTTGCCGTTGCCCAGCGCCTCGCCGCCGAGATTGCCGATGCGGGTGGCCGGGTCATCACCGGCGCCGAGGTGGTCGATCTGGCTCCCCTCACCGCAGGAGTGGGGGTCATCGTGGGCCCGGCGCAACGTTCCCTGACCGCGGGAGCCGTTGTGGTCTGCGCCGGTGTCCAGTCGGATCGCCTGGCGGTGATGGCGGGAGATTCACCCGAGCCGGTCGTCGTGCCGTTTCGCGGCGAGTACCTCAGGCTCGCCGACGCTAAGGCCGATCAGGTTCGCGGGCTCATCTACCCGGTACCGGACCCCCGGTATCCGTTCCTCGGCGTCCATTTCACCCGCACCGTCGACGGCGAGGTCCTGGTGGGCCCCAATGCGGTGCTCGCCTTTGCCCGCGATGGGTATCGGTGGCGGGATGTCGAGGGCCGCCATCTCAGGAGTCTGGCGAGCACCCCCGGCTTCTGGCGCCTCGCCGCCAGCCACTGGTCGCGGGGGGCGGCGGAGAGTTGGAGGTCGTTCAACACCAGGGCCTATGTTCGCGATGTCCAGCGTTACGTGCCCGGTGTCGAGGCAGCCGACCTCTCGAGATCCATGGCGGGGGTGCGAGCCCAGGCCGTCGATCGGAGCGGCAAGATGATCGACGACTTCCTCGTCACCAAGGAGGGCCGGGTGGTGACGGTCAGGAATGCCCCCTCACCGGGAGCCACCGCCGCCCTCGCCCTCGCCGAAGACATCGCCACCGAGGTCGCGAAACAACGGTGAGCGGGATCGGCCGGGAGATTCGCATCCGACCGCGGTGTGTGACTACCCTGCCACTCGCAGGAGGGATACACTATGTGGTCGTGGGGGCACCCTCTGTGGTGGAGGGTGAAGGAAGGGGAGATCCGGTCTCCGTTCTCCGACACTCCAGCTAGCTGGGCTCTAGCTGGAGAAGGAAGTCGGACGACGGACCTTGGGGAAACCAGTTCAGGCGGTTGCTTGAGCGCGCGCCGCCCGCCCGGCGCGATCGACCAGCGCCACCAGCTCGATCGTCGAGCTCACCGGAACGATCTCGTGCTGGGTGCCGATGCGCACCGTGCTCGAGGGACGGCCCTGTTCCGGGTCGGCAAGCCGGATCACCGCCGCCCCGGGGACGGCCGAAGTCGGTCCCTCGGAGATCACCGCCACATCGAAGCGGTCCCCGTACACCGTTTCGACCTCAGGATCCACAATCGTGACATGGCGACCGTCGCGGTCCAGCAATCGGCCCAGGGCCGAGGCGAACAGCCGCGGTCGCACCGCGATGAGCACTTCGAGAGGTGGTTGCGATGACACTCCCTAGATCTAACCCCGAAGTGGGCAGGCAAGTCATCAACAGAACTGATGATTCCACCGCTCCCCACACCAGGGTCGGCGTGGTGGGTATTTCGGGACTTTCCACCGATGTGATCATCGAAGCACTGCTCGCCACCGGCATCAGTGCGTGGCGAATCGGTGGAGATGATGGTGCCCGGCTCATCGATGCTCTCGAGGAGCAAGGCCCCGATCTCGTCCTGCTCAACGTGGGAAGTCACGGCTACACCGAAAGCGCCGGTCGCCTCATCAGCAAGATCACCGACGGTCGGCCCGGCGTGATCGTGCTGGGCGCAGGCGACGATCAGACGGCCGCCGAGGGATTCTCCGCCGCCGGCGCTCTGTGCGTGCTGGATCCATCGACCACGAGCTTCGAGGAACTGGTCGGCGCGATCCGAATGGCAGCGGGCTTGACCACCAGCACCGAGCGGGAGGTCCGGCTGCGCCTCGCCGAGGCTCGCCGCTCCCGGCCCTTTCTCAGTCGTCTGCGCACCCGAGCCAATCATCAATTCTGATGATGCGCGACACCAATCACCCCAACGAGGATACGTACGGGCGGAATGGGCGCCCGGCCGATGCCCGGCGGCGTCGATCCGGCAGGCATCGCGGGAGGCGAGCAGGGAAGGCAGGTCTGGGTGGTCGCGGGATCATTAACAAAACAAACCTCCGGGGGAAGGCGCGCGGGAATGGATGGAGAGCGTGAACCGAGGAGAGTGCAGCGCATCGGCCGGCATGATGCA
>PVMS01065267.1_pt1 | contig 11926 bp, 9 predicted proteins | sample 1853461 | NCBI WGS metagenome assembly PVMS01 (sample SAMN08582032, study PRJNA380276) | Marine sediment metagenome, whole genome shotgun sequencing project. | isolation source: ocean sediment barecode stripped | collected 2017
ATTTATATTTTTACATGAAAAAACAGGCTCTTTTCTGCTTAATAAGTCTTTGTGTCATGTTTGTAACAGCTTCTTTTCCCTATAAACTTTACAAAAGTTTTGCCTATATCATACTTTTTGCAGCAATTGCCCTGCTTGTGGCCGTTCTTTTCCCTGCATTGAATATCCAGGCTGGTGGCGCTCACAGATGGTTGAATCTGGGGGGCTTCACATTTCAGCCGGCTGAATTTGCAAAACTTGCCCTGATTATTTTTCTTGGATACTCTCTTTCCAAAAAACAGGAGATGATTAAAATGTTTTCCGTGGGCTTTATTCCCCACGCCTTTATTTTCGCTGTCTTTGCCTCTCTTATCATAATTCAGCCTGATTTTGGAACTGTTGTTGTATTGGGAATAATCACATGGGGAATGATGTTTACAGCAGGTGTAAAGATAACCCATCTGATTTCTCCAACACCTCTGCTTATCCCTTTGATCTATTTTCTTGTTTTCAAGGTTGAATATCGACTGGAACGGATTCTCTCATTTTTAAATCCCTGGGATGATCCATTCAATACTGGATACCAGATTACCCACTCTTTAAAAGCATTTGGATCAGGAGGAATTTTTGGTAAAGGCATTGGTCTTGGAATGCAGAAAATGCATTATCTTCCAGAGCCACACACAGATTTTATTTTTTCCATTATTGGTGAAGAACTTGGATTGATTGGTGTGCTGACTATTCTATCACTATATCTGGTTTTATTGTTAAAAGGAACCCAGATTGCCAAACAATCAAAAACCCTGTTTGGAACTGTTACTGCAACCGGCCTTACCATTTATATCGGTATTCAGGTCATGATCAACACCGGGGTTGCCCTCGGAGTTCTTCCAACAAAAGGGCTTACCCTGCCTTTCATCAGTTACGGCGGCACATCACTTGTGGTCAACATGGCTGCCATGGGGATTTTAATGAATATCGGGGCTTCAAAAAATTATGAATAGAGAGTTTAATATAATAATTGCAGGCGGCAAAACAGGTGGGCATCTGTTTCCCGGGATTGCCATTGCCCAGGCTCTTGAAAGGATATTTAAAACAACAGGCCATGATGTTCAAATTCTTTTTGCTGGAACAAATGCTGTGTTTGAAACACAAACCCTTAAAAAATACGGGTATGCCCATAAAGCAATCCTTTCAAAACCCATTAAGGGCGGCAATATTATATATAAAATTTTTGCTGCAAGCATTATCCTTATTTCCCTGATCCAGTCCTTGATGATAATGAGAGCTTTTAAACCCGATTTTGTTATTGGAGTGGGTGGTTTTTCGTCATTTGCAGTGATTATAGCTGCATGGATTTTTGGCATTCCAACAGCCATCCAGGAGCAAAATGCATTCCCTGGAATGACAAACTCAATGCTGTCAAAATTCACCAAAACTATTTTCACATCTTTTCAGGATACAAAAGGATTTATTAACAACCCAAAAGTAAAATATGTTGGTAATCCTGTCAGAAAAGTTGCCGGCATTAAAACAAAAGAGGATTTGAATTTGAGTAGCTATGACTCAAAAAAACTTACCATTCTTGTAACAGGTGGGAGTCAAGGGGCTGCAAGCATTAACAAAGCATTTATGGATGCACTTGAATTAATGGAAAATCCCAATCAATTCAATATTATCCATCAAACCGGTATTAGTGAAGAAGACCTTATCAGGCAAAAATATAAAAATCTGAAAATCAGTGCGACAGCCAGGGCATTTTTCCATGATATGCTAAAAATTCAAAAAATGGCAGATCTTGTCATTACAAGGGCAGGAGCTGGAATAATTGCAGAACTCTGCATAAAAGAAGTACCGGCTATTTTAATTCCTTTCCCATATGCAGCTGATGATCATCAGACCTTTAATGCAAAAGCCCTTGAAGAGCAAGGTGCGGCCATAATGATCCATGACAAGGACCTTACCGGGCAGATTTTAAAAACCAAGATGGAAGAGTTGATAAATGACCAAAACAGACTTGAAAGCATGGGCAAAGCCTTAAAACGACTGTCCATGCCAGATGCTGATGAAAAAATTGCTTCATACATTTTAAATACAATAGGTTAACTATGTATCAAAAAAATTACCATATTCATTTTGTTGGAATCGGCGGTATTGGTATGAGTGGTATTGCTGAACTTCTTATCAACCTTGGATATAAGGTGTCAGGATCAGATCTGAAATTATCCTCTATTACAAAACGCCTTGAAAAAAAAGGCGGAATAATCTTCAAAGGGCACAGCAAGGAGCAGGTAAAAAACGCCCATGTTGTGGTTACATCTACTGCCATTGCAAAGGAAAACCCGGAAGTAGTTCAGGCAAAAGCTTTATCCATTCCCATTATTCCAAGGGCTGAAATGCTGGCTGAATTAATGCGCATTAAATACTCCATAGCTGTATCAGGTGCCCACGGTAAAACATCAACCACTTCCATGATTTCTCAAATTCTTAATACAGCCGGACTTGACCCTACAGTGATTATAGGAGGGCTTCTCCAAGGACTTGACACTAATGCTCTGCACGGCAAAGGTGACTTTATAGTTGCTGAAGCAGACGAAAGTGATGGATCTTTTTTAAAGTATGCTCCTGCCATTGCTGCAGTTACCAATATTGATCTTGAGCACTTGGATTTTTACAAGGATATTGAAGATATTAAAGATAAATTTGTCCAGTTTATAAATTCTGTTCCCTTTTACGGCCTTGCAATTCTCTGTCTTGACAATGAGCATATTCAAAACATACTTCCCAGAGTCAAGGTTCGATATACCACTTTTGGCATGACAGCCCAGTCTGATTTACAAGCCAAAGATATTTCGTTCAACGGTAGCAAAAGTTTTTTCAAAGTTTTTCACCATAAGAGACTTCTCGGCGATATTGATTTGAATATTGCAGGGAAACACAATATTTACAATGCTCTTGCCTCAATTGCAACAGGCCTTGAACTCAACATTGACTTTAAAACAGTAAAAAAAGCATTGGGATCAATGAAAGGTGTCAAGCGCCGGCTTGAAATCAAAGGAGAGAAGAAAGGAATTATAGTGATGGATGATTATGGCCATCATCCAACAGAAATCATGGCAACCCTTACTGCAATCAGAGAAAGCTACAGGAACAAACGTTTGATTGTCGTGTTCCAGCCGCACAGATACACGAGAACCCAGGGACTGTTTCATGAATTCACCCGCTCTTTTTATCAATCTGATATTCTCATTGTCCTTCCCATTTATGCGGCAAGTGAAGAGGAAATAAAGGGAGTTAATTCTCAACAATTATGCCGTGGCATCGAGGCACATGGGCATGGAGATGTGAGCTATGCACCGGATTTTACTCAGGCTTTATCCATAATTACCCATAAAGTTAAAAGAGGCGATATAGTCTTAACCCTGGGTGCCGGAGATATCTATACACTTGGTGAAACCGTGGTGGAAATATTATAGGGGTGGCATGATAAAAGAGACAATCAAACCATATTCAATACTTGCTCAAGAATTCGATCTTCTTGTTGATGAGCCCATGGCAAACCATACCTCCTTTAAAATTGGTGGCACAGCTGACCTTCTTGCTTTGCCAGAAGATAAAATTCAATTAAGAAATCTCATTAAAACAGCCTGTGAGCTTGATATCCCGATTACTCTTTTCGGAAGGGGAACTAATCTTCTGATTTCTGACAGAGGCATAAGGGGTCTTGTAGTTATTACAAAACAATTAAAATCAAAAATTGAACTCATTGAGGCAGATTCCAACACAAAAACAATTATTGCAGATTCTGGAGAGCGTTTATCAAAAATTTGCCGGTTTGCCGTCAATAACAGCCTTACAGGGCTTGAGTTCGCTGCCGGGATACCTGGAACAATCGGGGGAGCCATTATAATGAATGCCGGAACAAACTCCGGCGAGATGTCAACAGTTGTCCAATCCATTGAAGTATTGAATCAGGATACTTTTGAGATGAAAACTATTGGAAAAAACCTTTTAAATTTTTCTTATCGACACCTTAATTTGCCTGGCATTATTGTTTCAGCAGCAATCACATTGAAAAAAGGAAATCAAGAACATATAAAACAGATTTTTAAACATAATTTAAATAGAAAAAATGCCAGTCAGCCTGTTTCTGCTGCAAGTGCGGGGTGTTTTTTCAAGAACCCTGCTGTTGGCAGATCAGCAGGGGAACTTATTGATAGAGCCGGATTAAAAGGTATGAGTGTAAATGATGCAGCAGTCTCGGAAAAACACGGCAATTTCATTGTAAACATGGGAAATGCAAGCTGCCAGGATATTCTTTTATTAAAACATCAGGTTCAAAAAATAGTGTTTGAAAAATTCAGTATTAAACTTGAAACCGAAGTGAGGATTGAAGGTGAATAAAAAAATCAAACAAAACAGATATAAGCCTGAGACGGGGAAAAACAGGGGGACCAAGGGAGAATTGTTAACCAGTGCTGAAACCATTGATTCTTGCCTTAAATGCATCATGATAGTTGTCTCTATCACTGTTTTAAGCCTTTCATCCATATTTATATACGATTTTATTACCCAGACCGACTTTTTGAATATTAAAACCATAGAAATCTCAGGCATAAAACAGACTTCTAAAAATGAAATTCTTAAACTTGCAAATATAGACTCTAATAAAAATATTTTCCAAGTCAATTTGTCAACTGCACAAAAACTAATTGTTTCCCACCCCTGGATTGAATCTGCCGATATTAAAAGGAGCATATCCTTAAAGCTGATTATCTCCATTATTGAAGAGAAGCCTTTGGCAATTGTTAAAATTGAAAACCTGGCAGATATTTTAATCAATACCAGTGGTAAACCTTTTAAAGAATACAATCCTCTGAAAGACAGCATTAAAAATTTACCTGTTATAACCGGAGTTGACCTTAACAAATCAAATTACCAATATACATTTGACAGCCCTCTGTTCAACTCTGTCATGGAATTTTTCAAAGCTGATAATTCAAACAGTGTAAAATTAATAAAGGCAGATATAAACTCAGGTATCAGCATTGAAACCAATGATATCTACAACAGATTTTCTGTAAACAATGACAAAACAATTCAAATGAAATTAGGATTCAGCAAATTTAAAGCAAAGCTGAATAAAGCAATAGAAATAAGTAAGTATATTGATGAAAACTTTCCTGAAAGAACAATCAGCACAATGGACCTTTATAATATTGAAAAAGTATTTATCAAGACAAAACCCGACAGATTATTTCAAATGGATGATTTTAAAAAGGGGGTTTAATTTGCAGGGAAATGAAAAAATAATCGTGGGTCTGGACATTGGCACAACAAAAATCTGTGCCATTGTAGGAGAGATGCTTGAAGATGAGATCAATGTGATTGGTGTAGGTTCTCATCCATCCACCGGACTTCGCAAAGGCTCAGTTGTTAATATTGAATTAACTGTGGATTCAATAAAAAAGGCAGTTGAAGAAGCAGAACTCATGGCGGGATGTGATATTTCATCTGTATATGTTGGAATCGCAGGCAATCACATCGAAGGACTTAATTCCCATGGAATTATTGCCATCAAAGGCCGTGAAATTACTAAAATGGATGTTGACCGTGTTATTGATGCTGCAAAAGCTGTAGCTATTCCCACGGACAGAGAAATTCTTCACGTCATCCCCCAGGAATTTATTGTTGATGATATGGAATCCATTCAAAACCCGGTTGGTATGACAGCCATACGTCTTGAAGCTAAAATTCATATTATTACAGGTGCTGTATCATCGGTGAGGAATATTGTTAAATGCTGCAATAAAGCAGATCTTGAAGTTTGTGATATTGCCCTCGAATCCCTGGCATCGGGAGAAGCTGTTCTTACAAATGAAGAGAAGGAGTTGGGGTGTGTAATCGCTGATTTGGGAGGAGGAACTACTGACCTGGCGCTTTTTAAAGATAATAACCTGAAATTTATTTATGAGCTTACCCTTGGGGGTAACAACCTGACCAATGATATTTCTATTGGATTGCGGACTCCTTTGCCAGAAGCCGAAAAAATAAAAATTGAACACGGCACATGTATTCCGGAAAATGTCAGAAAGAGCACAACAATAGAAGTTCCTGCAGTTGGCGGCAGAGCCCCTAAAAAACTTTCCAAAGGAATCCTTGCTGAAATTCTTGAACCCAGGGTTGAAGAAATCTTTTCGCTGTTAAAAGCAGAATTGCTCTCCAATGGTCTTGAAAATACCTTCCCGGCAGGGTTTGTGCTAACAGGGGGAAGCGTAGTTCTTGATGGAATAATTGAACTTGCAGAATCTGTTTTTAATGTGCCTGTGAGAATTGGAGAGCCAAATAAAATTGGAGGGTTAAAAGATATTGTTAAAAATCCAGCCTATGCAACTGGAGTTGGACTTGTAATTTTTGGTTCAACAGCCAGCGATCAAATGGAATTTAAAAATCTACAAGCTAAGGGTTTAGCGGAATACTAAATAGAATGAAACAGTGGTTTAAAGATATAATTTAATATTATTAAGGGAGGTGGATATGACTTTTTCCTATGTAGAAAACGAAAATTCAGCAAAGATTAAGGTTATTGGTGTTGGCGGTGCCGGTGGTAATGCTGTGAACAACATGATTGATGCCAAATTAAAAGGTGTAAAATTTATTGTTGCCAACACTGATGTGCAGGCTCTTGATGCATCCAGAGCTGAAGTAAAAATTCAGATTGGAAAAAAGCTTACAGAAGGTCTTGGCGCAGGAGCTGATCCAGCCAAAGGCCGGGAGGCTGCTTTGGAAAACATGGATGAACTGCGAGCAGCCCTGGAGGGCAGTCATATGGTCTTTATTACAGCAGGATTTGGCGGTGGTACAGGAACTGGTGCTGCCCCTGTCATTGCAGAAATTTGTAAAGATCTTGGAATTCTGACTGTAGCAGTAGCTTCGAAACCTTTCTCTTTTGAAGGGAAAAAAAGAGAAAAACAGGCTTTTAAAGGTCTTAAAAATCTTCATGGAATCACAGATACAGTTATTACAATCCCAAATGACAGGCTTCGCGGGATTGCTCCCAAGGGTGCCAGAATGGTTGATATGTTCATTAAAGCAGATGAAATACTGCATCATTCTGTAAAGGGAATCACTGACCTTATTATGATGCCGGGGCACGTCAATCTTGACTTTGCAGATGTAAGAACCACCATGCAAAAATCTGGTAAAGCTTTGATGGGTATTGGTGTTGCTTCAGGAGAGAACCGTGCAATTGAAGCTGCTGAAAGAGCGATTTCCCATCCTCTTCTTGAAGATATATCAATTTCAGGAGCAAAAGGTGTGCTAATGAATATAACATCCAGCTCTGATCTTACCCTTGACGAGATGACAGAAGCATCTGACAGAATTTATCAGGAAGTTGGAGATGACGCTGAGATCATCTGGGGTCAGACATTTGATGAAGATCTTGGCGATGAAATGAGAATTACTGTTATTGCCACAGGTATTGACTCTGGTGAGCCTGAAGAATCCAATAATATTCATCATTTTGATCCTGCAGCTCAACTGCCTGAACATCAACAGCAAAAAATGGTATCAAGAGCTGTAAATCAGACAGGCAAACCCGTTGCCCGTGGACATTTACGGACTCCTACCCAGGAGGAACTTGCAAACTGGAATGAATTTGACAACCCTGTCACCATGACACATAAAAAAGTTGTTGGGGATGAGAGTTTGACAAGTGATTACGCTTCAACGGCATTTGACAATGATGATCTGGAGGTACCAACATTTCTTAGACGAAAAGCTGATTGAAATCTGAGATTTGGGACATTAAAGGTGAATTATGAATGAAAAAACGGTTTAAACCTGGCCATAATTATGGCGTGAAAAACAGTATTGAAACAGGAGCCATAATTAAAAAAGGCAAGGGTTTGATAAAAACTGCCCTTGTTTATCCCAACACCTATAAGGCTGGCATGTCAAGCCTTGGCTTTCAAACAGTCTATAAGCTTGCAAATAAAATTGAGTTTGTATCATGCCAACGGGTTTTTTGGTCCATGCAAAAAAAGGATACTAAATGCCCAAAAAGTATTGAAACCGGGTTAAGACTTGATCTTTTTGATATCATCATGTTTTCAATTTCATTTGAAAACGATTTTTTAAACCTTGCTCAACTCCTTGCCAGTGCAGGCATCCCTCTGCGATCATCTGATCGAAACCACATCCACCCCCTGGTGGTTGCAGGGGGAGTCGCCTGTTTTTTAAATCCTGAGCCCATAGCTCCCTTTATTGACTGTTTTCTCCTTGGTGAAGCTGAAAATCTTTTAGAACCTTTCTTTAATGAATTTTTGAAAAAGACTGATAAGAAATCTTTTTTAAAAAATCTTGAAAAGAAAATCCCAGGTTCATACGCTCCTCTCTATACCAATAAAAAAACATTGCCAATCAAGGTGCAATATCTTGAAAGCCTTCAAAAAATAACAAGCTGCACAACTATTCTTACCGCTGATACAGCTTTTAAGGACACGTTTCTTATTGAAATCCTTAAAGGGTGTCCCCATGGCTGTAGGTTCTGCAGTGCAGGGTTTATTTATCGCCCCCCGAGAATTTACCCAAAAAAAAATATCTTTGCTGCAATTGATCAAGCTTCAAAAAAGACAGATAAAATAGGATTCGTGAGTTCAGCCATTGCAGATCATCCTGATATTATGGCCATTTGTGACTATGGCTTAAAACACAAATTTAAATTATCTTTTTCATCCTTGAGAGCTGATAAATTAGATAATAAATTTATCCTTTCGCTTTCAAATTCAAAAATGAAAACAGCAACTCTTGCCCCTGAGGCCGGATCACAAAGAATGCGCAGGATTATCAATAAAAACATTGATGAAGAAGATATAATTCTGGCAGTTAGAAAACTTGTTAATGCCGGTATCATTAATATCAAACTTTATTTTATGATCGGACTTCCCTTTGAAAAGATTCAGGATGTGCATGATATTGTTGAGTTAACAAAAAGAATTAAAACTGTTTTTCTTGAAGAGTCAAAAAAAAATAGAAAAATCGGCACCATTACATTAAGTGTTAACCCTTTTATCCCTAAACCATGTACTCCGTTTCAATGGGCTGCCATGGATGATGAAACCATATTAAAGAAAAAGGTAAATATAATTAAACAGGGGTTAAAAAAAATTGCCAATATTAATATAAATATTGAATCACTGAAAAAAGCTAAAATCAATGCTCTTTTGTCCCGTGGCGACCAAAAGACAGCTGACATAATAGAATCTGTTCTCAAAGAAGGATGGTCGTCAGCCATTAGAAAAAACAGAGAATATTGTCACTCAATTATCTATAAGGAAAAGGGTGTGGATGATACCCTGCCATGGGATTTTCTTGATAACCGCGTGAAGAAAAAATTTCTTGTCAGAGAATTTATTAAAGCAAAACAGGAAAAACAATCTGCGCCCTGCCCCATGATTAACTGTAAAATCTGCAAAACCTGTATTTAATTTAGTGCTTGAGCAAATTAGCGGTTTTCGGTTGGCACTATTTAATCAACTTTGATTCTGCTGATTACACAGGCATGACAGCTGCCTGACCTCAACCGCGCTGCATCTGAAAGCGATATGATACCTGAAACCGGCTGATGTTTTTTTGGAACAACAAACAGACGGTGTAAATCTTTTAAAATCATTGATTTAATAGCGCTTTCCACTGGAGCCTCCTGATGGCAGAGAGCCACAGGAGCGGACATAATTTCACCGGCAGGAATATTTAAATCCAAACCATGCCTGTAGCAGAGAATAATATCTGTTTTTGAAATAACCCCTTTTGGATAGTTTTGGCTGTCTGCAACAAGAATAGCACCGACTCTTGAAGCAGAAATAGTTTCCACAACAGATTCAAGTGTATCCTCTTCCTTGCAGGATTCAACATTTTTTGTCATAATTTCAAAAACTTTATATCTTTTGACCTTCTCTTGTAAAGTTTCACCTGTTTTATTAAAAAGCCCCTGATCACATTTGCTGCAATAGTGATAAAGCAGGCCCACAATATCCGGATATGCTATTGCACCAACAGCATGTTGTACATCTTCTTTTAATGCATAAAGCCTGTAAACATTATTGGTTCTCATGGTGATTAACGCAGAATCAAGCGTTTCATCGATTGAGCAGAAGAGCGGAGGTGAGTTCATTATCATTTCAATTGGGCTTGACAAAGGTAATCCTGCATACCAGGCACCCATTATATCAGTTTTTGAAACAACTCCCAAAGGTCTCTTCCCATCCTCACCTATAAGGAGAGCATTAATTTTATATTTGATTAAATATTGGATACAGCAGTCAATGGTGTCATCAGGTTGCAGTACAATCAACTGCTTTCTTATGGCATGGTTAACTTTCAGCCCTGTCAGAGTGTCTTTTCCCATGGTCAGACCCTTTCAATAAGATGATTAAAAAGGTCTGAGATATAGACAATTCCAATGGCTTCATCATTAAAAACAACTGGAAGTCTTCGAACATGCTTTTTTATCATGATATCCAGAATCATCATTAAATGCATGTCAGGGGTGATGGATATTATTTTTGGTGTCATGATATCTCCCACAAGAAGGTTCTTCAATCTACCGGCTGTACTCTCAATGATTCCTTCTATTTCAATATCACTGATATTACCCCATATTTTGACATGCTTGGGCAGAAGAAATAAGAGGATATCATACATTGAGAGCATACCCACTATTGAACCCTGCTTATTGGTTACCATAATTCCAAAAATTGTCTCCTTGTCTGATTTTGATTTTTTAAATATTGCAAGAGCTTGGGATATGGGAGCATCAGGGCTTAAAGTTTTAAATTGGGTTTTCATGACATCTTTGGCTGTTGTCTTCATTCCATCACTCCTTTTTACTGATTTCTCTTTTTCAAGATTTTAAAACAAATTTATAAAAAATAAAACTAATTTTATTTAATAGTAAAAAGCAGATAAATTTTTTAAAATTTTCCTTGTTAATATTAAAGATTCGTCATATAAAACTTTTTGTATAGTAAAATAGTGTTTTTTGTATGACGGTACAAAAAAGGTAAACACCAGATGATCATAATAGTTTATGAATCATCAAAATATAGTAACAAGACTTAAAAATTTAGGAGGTAAATTTAATGACCACTTTAGTAGTTGGACACAAGAACCCGGATACTGATTCAGTTTGTGCAGCAATTGCACTTTGCGACCTTAAAAAGAAACTTGGTGAAGATATTGCACCTGTTGTACAAGGCAAACTCAATCCTGAATCTAAATTTGTACTTGGAAAATTCGGAGTCACAGCGCCCGATGTTGTCACTTCATATGCTGGAAAAGATTTATATCTTGTGGATCATTCCGATCTTGCACAAAGCCCTGACGACCTAGGTGAGGCTAATATTCTTGGTATTGTAGATCATCACAAATTAGGCGATGTAACTACAAGTCAGCCTTTGGAATGCTGGATATGGCCTGTGGGATGTACCTGCACCATTGTTGCATCCATGTATAAATATTTTGATATTGAAATACCAAAAGACCTTGCAGGTATCATGCTCTGCGCAATTTTGTCTGATACGGTAATTTTTAAATCAGCCACATGTACTGATACAGATAAAAAGGTGTGTGCCAACCTTTCTGAAATCTGTGGAGAAAATGATTTGGAAACCCTTGGCATTGAGATGTTCAAGGTAAAATCAGCTGTTGAGGGCACTCCCATTCGTGAGCTTGTCCTGCGTGACTACAAAGATTTTAACATGGGCGGCAAGGGTGTTGGTGTTGGACAGCTTGAACTTGTTGATCTGTCCATTGTTGATGGTATCAAAGCAGATCTTGAAAAAGATATTAAAACCCTTAAAGAGGAAAAAGGCCATCACAGCGTATTTCTCATGCTCACTGATATTATGAAAGAAGGTACAGAGCTTTTGATCGCTTCAGATGA